>Ga0307509_10003651_pt1 | contig 23041 bp, 24 predicted proteins | sample 10_EM_MG_FD_202245 | JGI IMG/M metagenome (GOLD analysis project Ga0307509, IMG submission 202245) | Populus trichocarpa ectomycorrhiza microbial communities from riparian zone in the Pacific Northwest, United States - 10_EM | ecosystem: Host-associated > Plants > Roots > Unclassified | place... | reverse complement strand
AGATGTCACTAAGGGTTCTCCTCTCCTTCCTGCTTGTTTCTTTCCTTCCTACTTCCTTCGTATGTACGTGTATGTTCGTAGGATTTGGCTGGGCGATAGGCGAGATGTGCGGTTGGTCTCATACCAGAGGGACTTGGGGGTTTGGATGTTTCCTGGGGTGAGGAGGGTAGGGTTTTTGTCGGCCATATCGTTAAAGATGCATGCTGTCTTTGTACCTTAATAAAACAAACGCACTTGATATAAAAATAAAAATAAAAATAAAAATAAAAAATAAAAGAAACGGTCACAGTAGTTAGAGCTCTTCACGCTACCATCTAAGTACTTTCTTACAATATAACTTTATCTTTACCTTTACCTTTACCTCTCGCTTTTATGCAAGCAACATAGCTCTTAAGCGTCAGAGCAAATACAGCCTTTATAAGACAAGGACAGTCTCACATCTCTGGCACGTGAGACGAGATTGAGTTACAAAGAAGTTCCCTCGCCATCTCTCTCCAATCAGATATTGGAGTGAGACACGAAGATTATACGATAGTCTAATGCGAAAGACAGGATGATAAGTTGATCTCGGAAAGAAGAACACTCTCACATATATAAACTTAGGAGAACTATAAAGATAGTTCTAGATACTCAGCTAAGTACTTCGTTACCTGTTGCATAACTAACCCCTCCAGCGTAGGATTGTTACATAGCCGATGGTTGGCCAAGTGGGCGCTACCCATAGCCATTCTCTCGGGACATACTCTACCGCGATAAGACTCCTACCTCTAGAGTCAAATAACAACCCATAGTAATGCTACAAATCAAGGGGAGAAGGTCCGGGCTGATTACTGAGGTGTTTGTCTCGAAAGCATCCTGGCCTTCTCAGACTACCTGAGTACTACTAGGAAGACTACCCTACAACCCGTAGGCTAGAATAGACTCCTAGATGCCCGAGACACCATATATGTGCGACCCCCATTTTGGCGGTTACCCATACACCCCTTATATATCCTGCGAACGACATTCAGTCGAACGGACGGCGACAACTTATACGGTGTTACGGCAGCTGCCCCAATGACCTCTTTTAACTAGAAAACGAGCAACTACACAGCTGTCTGCCTATGATGCGCCATCCCACCACTGGGGCCAGAGGAGGGTGTTAGCTAAACCCGCCCTAGTTCAATAGTATGTTCGGGCCACCCTTACAAAGTCGTGGGGCCTCCCTGCGCCGATGCGTGTGTACCCAAGAATATCTAAGAACCCATAGCATGTGAGGCAATCAACCTCTAAGTTCTAGGATGACTTTGCCGCTGAAGGTAGGGTAACTTGGGTTCCTCAGTAGGGTAACTGGGACCAATGGGCATAATAACCAAATTCCCAAGGTAGGGTAACTTTGCCCCCTTATGCCTTTAACTGCTCAGGTAGTCCTCCAGTCGACCACAGAAGTCGTCTCGGAGATCCGTGTAACATCCCCATAATTCTCTCAATCTTATGCGAATGTTTTCCTGCAAAGGTTACCCTGCCTAATAGAGTACCTCAAGGCTACTCAACTATTCCCTAGGCCTTATCCTAGGTTTACCAGCTATGTATATTCTAAGTATATGAGACCAGACCCCCTCTGGTTACAACTTGGTATACCATTTGGGCTAAGGTGAGAGTGATTGTAGCTACCTATCGTAGGGTCGTTACAACCTGTGCAACAAAGTCCAAAGAAATTCCCCGTGTATTAGTGACCTGACACATCACGATCACCAATCATGACAGAAGAAACCCACCATTCCAAAATGACCGGTGGGGATGAGACTATCATCCATAGCAGCAGCCAAACTCCTGGTCCACTGGATACCAGTACAATGGGAAAGGTAGCTCTTAGATCACTAATGCGAGGACGTTCTAAAACACCTACTCTTAACTTTGTCTCAAGGGAAGAGTTAAACCAATTCGTGGGCCACCTTGGAGGAGTTCTCGTAAGATTTAGTCAACGAATGGCTAGAGAACAGAAATCCATGTACCTAGATATCGGACGACTATCTAGCGAAGGCCAACAACAGGCAAGAGCGCTAGGAAAGCTCCAGCGCCGGTTGGAACAAGGTGAGTCCATACTGGTTCAGGAATTACACATGTTCGAGGGGACCATCGGCATGTTGGACCAAGAGTCCAAAACTATTCAGGCAGAAATCGTTGAAAAGGTTCAAGCAGAATTCGAAGCCCAACAAGCTCACCAAGCAGAACAGGCGGAACACAGCCAATGACAAGACGAGCAGCTTTGGGACCGTATCCTCGAGGTAGAGGAAGCCCAAGCAAACTACAATGCCAATTACGTGTCGGGTATAAATCAACACAAGGAGGAACACAAGGAGGCCGCGAAAGAGCAACAAGGATGGCATGAAGCGGAAATGGCGAAGCATCATGATATCCTGATCAATCTAAAGGCCCAGGTAGCAGCCATATCGGCTCAAAGGTCAGCAGCCCCGACCGTAATTACTGACAATATGGAATGGCCCATACGGAATATAGACAGAGCTCCAAAGAAACGGTCAAATCCAACTACTGAACAAGGCGGGAACGGAGGAGGCCAAATACCACCAACGACTATGCATGGGGCAGGAGACCCCGACCGAGACAATTGTGATGACGACAACGGCAACGGGCAGGATCCGAAAGGAGGTCCAGGTCACAAAGCGAAAGGGAAAGGTCTAGAGGAACAAGACCCCGAGACAGAGAACGAAGAGGAAGACGTCTAGACATCATGGCCCAAGCAATCGGTCGAGAACGATTGCTAAACAACAAATGACCCTCCGACCCTCCGTGGGTATTCAAAAATAAGTCCTATCAGGACATTCGAATATTGTTAATTGTTGTTCAAGACTATTTCGAACGAAACAGCCACCTATGGACCATAGAGCTACTTTGAATCAAATACGCCGTAGGACGAATGAAAGGAGACAATGTATCCCCATTCACAAATACCTATCGGGAAAGGATGTCAAGGGCACTGGGTTATAAAAAGGAGATCAGTTACGAAAGATGCTTCATGTTTGAACCAAATGTAACTGAATGATTTGCGCCTACTCATAAGGCAGAAAGAACCCACAAGTTAATGAAACTTGAGAGGTACAATGGGGACATATGACAATTCCTTTTGTGAATGAAGAACCACAACATTAAAGTTGGACTCCCAGGGGTAGCATGGAGAGACATGCTTAAAGCTCAGATGCCGGAAGCCGGACTATTAAGACAATTGTTCGAAACCTATCCGAACGATGAATTATGTCTGGCATGGTTCAAGAATCCCATGATTCAACATGAGAATCACGAGGAAAACAAAGGCCTAAGACACGGAAAAGGCGAATCCTCGGGAACATCAATAAGTCCAAAAACAGAAGACCGGGCTCTGACAAAGAGCAATAAAAGCCCTCCCAAAAGGTATGCGGCGGAAAAACGGGCCACCTATAAGGGAAAGCCTAAGGTACCCCGTACGAAACCATGGTCGAAAGAAAAGACAGCTACGGATAAAAAAGAGGTAGTACACATTGACTGGGATAAAGCTCCCGACACCATACCTAAAGATTTTCTGGATCGACGAAGGAACAACAAGGCATGCACACGGTGTGGAATGACAAACCACTTCTGGAAACATTGTTGAAAGGAGCAATCCATCGCGAGATTCGGTACCAAAAGGTATGAGAGGAATAAACAAAAGCGTGATCAACCCCAAGGTCAAAGAAAAAGGGTAGCTGTCATGACCGAACGAGGCCAGCGAGAGAGTTCACGATCAGTAAACAGAATAGACCGTCCGGTTGCATGGGACATGTACGACGGCGAGACACTATAAGTGCTCTCAGGCACCACCGGTGACGGCGGATAGGTAGTCCGGGTGTAGCTCGGGGAATCGAAACTCAAAAGGAACGATCTGGCACGCACCTTAGAGCTGAGGTCCCAGAACGCAAAACTCTATCCCGAATGAACCCCTTGATGGATGTTTCTCGGAGAAACGATGGGTAGACAATTCGGAATAAGGGGAACCAAGTTATAAGAAGCAGGAAGTGAATCAAGCCAGGTACCGAGAAGACACAGCGGAATGTAATCGTTCATGGAAATTCGCAGTTGAGTTTGATTCTGTTACGAGTACTGGAACTGGATGCGGGAAGAACCTGGGTAAGGATTGAGAAAAGATCGAGTGACGTTGAGGGCCGGGAAGGGTGCAAAAAAGCGAGATAATTTTTGACTTTGCATGCCTGGAAGCTAGCCAATAGAGACGAGACTATTCTACCTCAATCTAAAGGACAAGATGGCCCCAAATTACCGGAACCTAGCGAAAGCGGATGCTGCACAGTACGGGATAGATAAACGACACCGCAAGTGAAAAGCTAGGATACATCAGGTATTCAGACTCACTATCTCGTTTAAACTATCCCTGAGACCGAGACAGGTGCCCCTCTAGCACAAGGGTTCCGAATATGTTGAGGAAGAGCGCGGGCGAGGATTATTACACAAGCTGGGGCTTTAGTGACTAGGGCACGCTTATTTAAGCCTCTACGCTATCCAAGGCCCAACAGGTTTCTCAGTTACACCCAAAATGGTATAGAGGCGAAGGTGCCATTCCCGATCAGTCATCAATAATCCACGAAATAAGTCGACGATACGGACTGCGCAGGCCTAGTCGCAAGGTGGAGCCATTTTGCGAGAGGGTCATGCCAAGTATTTGGGAACTCCTCCACAGGAGGTAAAGACTGCTGGTAGTGGGCTGCCCGAAATACTAATTCAGAAAGTTTATCTGAGGAGTCCTTTCTGGATGAAACTGTCCGGGCGCGCTAATAAACAACCAGAGTCAACGACACAATGAATTTTAAGAGAAAAAACGAAGAACCGGACAGCCCTCAGAGGGTAATACTGAGTTCTCTAAAACATTATTCATGTCCGGAAGGACCTGCCCTATTAGATGTTGAGGGCAAACGCACGCGCATTCAGGTTTTACTGGATTCGGGAGCCAGTTGTTTCCTGCTAAGCGAAAAGTTAGTCGAACCACTCGACATCCCATAAAAAGTCAAAAGAAAACCTAATAAAATTGTCGGATTTGATGGACTCTCAAGCTCGTCGAGTGGTCAAAGATATACCCACCCCATCACGCTTGAAATTGGAAATGGACATAGGTCCCCCAGATCCACAGAAATTGCACCAACAGGACGCTTTGTACTTATTATACCCTTTGGATGATGGTACCATGAACACCACATATCATATCTGGAGGAACTGAAAAAATAGAGTTTTGGACAAACAACATGCCACGATCATGTTGAGGATGAGGCCGTGAAGGATCTATTTGAATATGATGAGACGGTTACATACGATCCAAAAGCCCAGTATATTGGAAGAATTGGAAGAATAGAAGAGAAGAATCCGGTCGAGTTAAACACTCTACTACGAGAATATGCTCAATTCAAGCATTTGTTTCAACCAGAAGCGTCGGAGAAAATCCCCTTGAGACGGACGTTCCATCACGCAATCGACTTTAAGGAAGGATCAGAACCTCCTTGGGGACCCATTTACCCTATGTCACAATACCAGTTAAATACCTTAAAAACCTACCTTGACGCAATGTTGGCACAAGGCAAAATTACGCATAGCCAGTCACCGGCTGGAGCGCCAATTTTGTTTGTACCAAAACCAGACGGTCGTTTACGATTATGTGTAAACTACCGACAACGCAACAAGTTGACTATTCTCGATAAATATCCACTTCCTTTGATGAGCGACTTACAAGATCAGGTTGCAGGCGCCACAATATTTATGAAGCGGGACCTTAATGATGGTTATCACCTGATCAGGATTAAGAAAGGTGATGAATGGAAGAGAGCGTTCAGAATTCGGTACAGACAATACGAATACAAAGTCATGCCGTTTGGATTAGTCAATGCTCCAGCACTTTCCAGCGGATGATGAATAAAATATTACGCGAATTTCTCGACCAAGGGGTAGTGGTGTACCTAGATAACATCCTTATCTACTCCAAGACGCATGCGGAACATGTCGCAATAGTCAAAAAAGTACTTTCGCGATTAATGGAACACCAATTAGAGGTGTCCATTAAGAAGTCTGAGTTTCGTGTGAAAGCTGTTGAATTCCTGGGATATATCGTGGCAACAGAGGGGGTGACAATGAGCACAAGGAAGGTGGATTCCATAAGGAAGTGGAAAGAACCTTGGTCGGTGAAAGAAGTTCAAATCTTTCTTGGTTTTGCAAATTTATATTGAAGATTCATCGAAAATTTCTCGCAGATATGCAAACCAATAATGGAAATGCTGAAAGGAGACAAGCAAAAGTTCAGCAGGGGACGAGAGCAGAATATAGCGTTTGAAAAACTCCAACAGCGGTTTACAACGGGGCCAATCCTGGCGCGTTTTTACCCTGAACCAGAAACAGTAACATCAGCAAAAAAAGGATTTATGTCCGGCCGAGGCAACTTACGTCCGGACGGGTTGCGTCCGCCCTATGCATCCCGTGCGCCCTGACTGTCCGCCGGACTTTTTTTCTCATCCCATGCGCCCAACAAAGGTTCTCATACTCTGGTTGCGCCCGGAGGCCTCTGGTGCAACCCAACCGAGGTGGGATACAACCGGTGCACCCAGAGGATATGCTGGGCCCCAGATCCACCGGAAGAGACCTGATGAATTACCCCTGCTGGGAGAGCGCCCCTTGGGCGACTAGTATCTCTTCTTCAGATATCCTCTACCATCATCTAAATCCCCAACTCTGCAGGCCAAGATCTCCAGAAGATACAGCATATTAAGAGAAGCTTACTAAGAAGCTATTGTCCCGGTAACCACACATAATAAACCCCTGATTTTACTTAAGTTCACAAGCACCGCATGAAATCACCTAAGTTTCTACATATCTCCAGCCGCTAGAGTATCACCCCTTTTAACCTCCTGACAGCTACAGAGATACCACCGCTTCAGGCAATACACCATTCGATTCGTCTCGTCCGGCGGACTCTAATGGTCCGCTCCCCGGCCCTTGCGGACCCCTGGCCGATGAGCTATCACTCCTTTTCACCTGATGACAGCTACAGGCATGCCACCGCCTCGAGCCTTATACCATTCGATTCGTCTCGTCCAGCGGATTCTAATGGTCCGCTCCCCGGCCCTTGCGGACCCCTGGCCGATGAGCTATCACTCCGTTCCACCTGCTGACAGCTACAGGCATGCCCCCGCCTCGAGCCTTATACCATTCGATTCGTCTCGTCCGGCGGATTCAAATGGTCTGCTTGCCGACTCGATCCGGCACCTGGCTGAGGAGCTATCTTCTACTTTCTATTCCTGTTTCCCCGGCATATACCTCTAGAGTCTGTTCTGCCATAGGCTACAAGCATACTCCCGCTCTGTGCCATATACTAGTAGTGATCCATACATTTTTATAGCTTTAATAAATAAACCATACTCATTGATCTGACTACTCTTCTCTTGGTAAAACACTAGAATAGCCAATATAGCTCTCTTAGTATATAGGCTTCAGTAAAAATTTCATCCTGGGTGAAAACAGCCCGAGTAGGCGAACTAGGGAGAACTGGGAAGGCTACGGGAGGGTTCAGTATTGGTTTCAGACACTATTGGGTGTCATGGGAAGGAACCGGGTGTCACTGGAAGGAGAGGATTCATAGTTTAACGGCACTGGAGGGAGGTAGTTGTTCTACCAGGGCCATTGGGCGCGGTCAGGAGGAAGAGTATTTCTCTGGGTGTTCGGTTGCTAGGGTTAGTGCACCGGAAGGCACCCGTTGCCGCCCGGCGTAACATGGCTGCGCCCTGTGGACAAGTCCTCGGGCAGATGCACCCAGAACTGGAGTTTACGTTATAAGCGCCTAGACCGTCCAGCGGACTGGGTGTACAGGACGTACCAGGGCGTATGGTGTTTTTTTTACTGATGAATCGAAACCAATGCAAGCGACTTTGCACTTGGAGCGATTTTGTCTCAATTTCCGGACAAAAGGCTTCACCCAGTAGCGTTCCATTCCCGAAAATTGAATTCGGCCAAAGGCAACTATGAGATTCACGATAAAGAGCTCCTAGCCATATTGGAAGTGTTCATGGAATGGAAACACTACTTCTACGCTGCCGATAAGCCGATTAGAGTTGATACCGATTACCAGAATTTGCAACACTTTTTGAAGGCGAAAAAGTGGAATCAAAGGCAAATCCGCTCGGCGCAATTGCGTGCATCGTTCAACTTCAAAATTATCTATCAACCAGGGTCGCAGAGTGGTAAACCAGAGGCATTAAGCAGACGACCGGAGTATCATCCTGAAGAGGGAGATGAGCACACCAAACAATCAATTTTGAAACCAGATCACTTTTCAAGAAGCCTAATACAGGATGAACCGGTTCAGGAAAAATTGAAGAAACGGATCCTAGTGCAAAGAGCCGCGTCCATTCAAGTAATGAAAATGGCAGGAAAAGCTACACTACCCTCAAGAGGGTCAAGGTTTTCGGCAGGACACGAATTATACACTCTAGAAGATGTGCTAATCCCATCACGGGGACAGAAGCTTGTTGCAACCGGAATTGCTCTAGGGATAGTACAAGGAAGGTACGCTAGAATTGCCCGCCGAAGTGGCCTAGCGTACAAAGAAAGTATAGGAATCGGCGGAGGAGTTATAGACGCCGACTATATGGGAGAAGTAAAAGTTATTATGATCAATCATGGCAAAGAAGGTTATCAGGTTCAGGAAGGGGACCGGATTGCCCAACTGATCATGGAAAAAATAGACACATCAGGAATGATGGAGGTAGACAATCTACAAATAACCGATCGGAGAATCAAAGGATTTGGGACCACAGACCTATTGTCCAAGCAAACCCTCGCAGTGGAACAGGTATAGCCAATCATGTGTCAGCTATATGTGGACAGCAGGGACAACAGAATATTTAGCGAAAACGATGTCGGACAAAACCCCTGGCTCCTCCTGGAAAAAGTCATGGTGTCAAGCACTATGATATCTAAAGCTCTACTTAAGGAATACAAGTTACAACTTTTGGAAAAAGTCTGACAAGCGTCAAGAAATGATCTTGAATGGTTAAGCAGAGAAGGGACGCTGAAAGATCTAATAACCCGTGGCAAAGAAATGCCTATGAATTCGCAATCCAAGGGCGGGTTTCTCTACTTCAAAAATCGGCTATACCTACCTGCGAACGATGCGCTAAAAAGTAAGATTGCGCAAGGATCCCACGACTCGAAGGTAGCAGGAGATTTTGGGATGCAAAAAACGATAGAAATAATCATGAGAGATTTTTATTGGAAAGGACTCACAGAATGGATAAATGACTATGTTCTTTGATGTGATGAGTGCCAACACAATAAATCCCCACGACATGCGCGATGGGGATTACTGCAACCTCTCGCAACGCCATACTCAGTATGGAACTCTATCTCAACCAATTTCATTACCCAACTACCGGAATCACAAGGCTACACTCAGATTATGGTAGTAGTCGATCGATTCACACAAATAACACACTTTATGGGTCTCCCAAGAAACGCGACAGCAAAGGACGTCGCCAATGCTTTCCTACGGGAAGTTTGGAAACTTCACGGTCTACCCATGGAAATCATATCTGACATGGATGCAAAATTCTCAGCAGAATTTTGGGAGTCCCTATGCAAGTTGCTAGGGATTAAAAGCAAGATGTCAAGAGCGTTCCACCAACAGAGGGACGGTCAGACGGAAAGAACCAACCAAGTACTGGAAGATTACTTAAGAAATTTCGTCAACTCTGACCAGGACGACTGGTATCAGCTGTTACCCTTAGCCGAATTCGGATACAACAATTCTGCAACAAATGCAGATGGAATGTCATCCTTCTTCACGAATTACGGTTATCATCCACAGACAGAATGGATGAGAGAGTGACAAGCTCAAAACCCAGGGTCTGAATCGTACAGCCACTGGATGAAGGCAATTCACAAACGAGCGATAGAAGCACTAAATTATACCCGAGAGGCAATCAGAAGATACTACGACCGACAAGCGTTAAAACAGCTGGACTATAAACAAGGTGATTTGGTAATGCTAAATGGAAAGAATATTTTTACAAAACGACCCTCCAAGAAATTAAGTCCCAAGCTCTATGGACCCTTCAAAATCATGCAAGCGAAAGGACAACACGCTTTCAAACTCGAAATATCTCCTACATGAAGGATACACCCAACCTTCCATGTTTCACTGTTGGAACCCTATCGAGCCTCAAATCGAGAAGGAAGAGAACTGCCTCCACAAGAGCCAGAAGAGATCGATGGCGATCTCGCATAGGAAGTGGAACGGATTCTAAAGAGTGAAATAATCTCTTATACAAGAACCGTTGGCGGTCGCAATAAGCAAATGCACGAACTAAGATATTTTGTTGAATGCAAACGGTCTTGTGAGGACGAGAATACCTGAGAGCCACCTGAGAGTTTGGAAAACGCTCAGGAATTGGTAGAAAACTTTCACCAGGAAAACCCGGTACTCGAGTACTCGAGTACTAGCTGCACATGGCACCTGTCCAGTGATCCCAAGCAGCCAGTCTGGTCGTAGTTTTAAAAAGCCTGGGGAAGTCTCGCGGAAACTGCTGGCGGCGCCCAGGAAACCGCTAGGCCCAGTCCAGGGGTGATCCAGGCCAAAGCCCCCCCAGTTATTCAAATTTTCAATTTGGACTGCATGACCTGTACTGCCCAGGTTGCCCGCAAATATCTGTGGATTGTATAGGCTTCTCATGGATACTCACTCAGAATACATGAATAATAATAAAAAGGTTTAAGTTATGATCGGCTACTGTACCCCCATAAGTCAGCAAAATAGATTTCGCTTAAACACATCCGTCGCCAATGGATCACCAGCCATGATCCTCACATCCACATTGAACGACCACGATTCTACCTCTAGTCCCATTGCACAATCCTTCTGATGACTCCTTCTCATTGATTAATATTAGCCGAGAAATTACACTCGCTCTAGCCTGCTCGTCACCAAATTTATATTCACCCCTACTTGTGCCTAATATTATAATAATTGTAACGATGCCCATTAACCCATGAATGGGAAAGGATGATTGAGATCTAGATATCCTCCCAGTGCGCGTAAAGTCAACAGAGGGCTATGGTGATTCAGCCCCCGACCCTAATATGCGAAAAGACATTTGTGCATATCACAACGATACCGTATTATCTGGTTTAACTGGAAATGAGTCTAAGGTAAAAGGAGGAAAATGAAGCGAGGTTCGACAGAGTAGCCCAAGCCACAACCCCACATTACTCACGTTTACTTCAACCACCACTGATTACTTCAACCTCAACTGATTACTTCCACTTCGACTGATTCGACCTCGACTGATTCCTGAGAGGTGATTCAGTGAAGCAACCTCAATACAAAAAATAAAAAAATAAAGAAAATGACTGGAAACCAGTTATAAGCAAAGTAGAATGACTTCTGAGAGATGATTGACAAGGTTAAAGTAATGAATGATTAGATTCTGCCTGTACTAGTCAAGGGAGAATATAAGGATACATTGGCCTGACCTTTGTATCAGAAAGCCGGTAGCAGAAGAGAAATTGACTTCGGCAAAATGGATCTTCAATCGGTTCTAAATTCATTGCCGCAGCAGATATCTGAAACCTGTGGCCTACCGATTCCGATTTCCAGAGCCACAAGAGAGGTGGCACGAGTCCCTCTGGCACAACTCCCCCAGGAGCCAGTAGCACATTCTTTGAACCCGAGACCATCTGGATCCCATCTGGCTATCACCCCGAAGCCTAGACCAAAAGCCAAACAGATTGTGGAACAGACTGGAGCAGATTTCGGAAGAGTTAGGAGGCTCATTCAGCGCACCTACTCCCACCAGTTTAAAATAGAGGTGCTTCACTGGTGGCTTCATCACCAGATACCACAGGGGGAAGCGGAGAGAGAGCCTGAATTCTTGCGAGTGCTATTGCTGAAGGAGGTATCAGAGCGATATCTGGTACCAGTGACAACTCTTCATAACTAGAGAGCTAGTTAGGATCAGATAGTGAGTGGGAGCAAGGGGAGAGAAGAAACATATCTGGGGTGAAGTCTTATTGTTGGCCAGAACTGGAGTCAAATCTCTATGCCAAGTATCGTAAGAGGAGGGATGATCTAAAGACTGCATGCAAAGAATGGCTTCGCCAGGAAGCATATAAAGCATTTGCCGTCTGCTATCGGGAAAAATACCCTTCCGAATTCCCTTTCTCCAATGGCTGGCTCGCTGGTTTCCTTTTCCGATATTTAATTACCCTTTGATTCACAATAAATCAATGGCAAAGAATTCTGGCAGACTACGTATAAGCTATTGTCTCCTGGTTGTGGTTCAATAGAAGGAATTCAAAAGTTTCAAGTGGGACTGGGGATGAGGAAAAGGTAGTCGGCCGGTACTTACTTGATAGTATTTGCAATATCGATGAAACACCCCTCCTATTTGAATATCTGGATGGCCAGACATACGCCGATAAGGGTACCCACTCTGTCCAGGTGAAAGCCAGCCATAGTGGCTGGGATATGCGACAAGCCACGCTTGTGCTAGCCATCTTTGAGAGTGGAAGGTCAATAATCCAGCCCTTGATAATCTTCAGAGGCAAAGAAAAATATGAGGGGCGGCGAGAGGAACACTTTCAAAAAATGAGGGAGAAGGAAATGAAGCGATACGATCCCCGGGTAGAGATTAAGTGAAATGACTTGGGATATACCAATGCTGGCTTGTTAGTGGATTGGATTCAGAAATCCCTGGTACCTGCTCTTCCCCCTGGCCCACGATTGCTCCTATTAGATGTGGCCAAATTCCACTCTACTAATCAGGTTTTATCCACCTTACACGTCAATGATATCCTCCCGTCAATGATCCCTCCTGGCTGCACTGAACTAGTACAGCCACTTGATGTTTCAGTAAACAACCCCTTCAAGAGTATTTTGCAGGATATCCTAGAAGACCTACTTGATAACTACAAAGTTAGACACCAGCTCAATTTGCGTGAACTAAATTGATTAGATTCCTCAGCAATGGGAGAGCGGCATATCCTTGTTACTCATGTGGTTGCCCAGGCCTGGGAATAGTTTACGAGCAGCCAAGCCTATAAGGAGCTGATTGTTTCTACATTTCGTAAACTAGGACTTACGCTTCCCATTAATGGCTCTTGTGATGAAGAGCTATGAATCAAGGGCATAGATTCTTTAGTTCTACCGATTGGCGACTGGAGGGAAGGGGGACTAGGGGGGGATGAGGAACTTCCGGCTTTGTATTCTGCCTTGCCCGGGCCAGTAGAGGATGAGCCTACAGATGTGACAGTACAATATATTGACCGAGTTTGAAAAGAGAATTGCCAAGCACAGTAAACTACCACTGCTCTTGCCTCCTGTTAAGCATTGCAAGAGGTAAGTGTCAAGCGGGGGAACTTGAACTTAAAGCTTCCGGAAAGATCAAAAAAGCATTCCTATAGACCGCCTGCCTCCTCCCTTCACAGCCTATCACTCACCTTTGTCTTGATATTCGCTTAACTCGCTACCCCCTCTTTTTGTTACACATGTCGATCCCTGAGCCTTAGCGCAATTTCCAGTTAAACCAGGTAATATGGTATTGTTTAGGGTCTGCACCGCCGAACGCACTCTGGTTACCACAGCAACAATGTGGGCTAGGGTTACTGGAATGCAGACTGAAAGTGGTGGGGGCTTGCACTCCTGGAGAGGAGCCTTGCATCCTGGAGCGTAAACAACAATCAATGATTATGATTGGAGAATTTCAATATTGTAAGTCGAAACCCCACTCAAATACACAGAACAATCTCCCACTAGTTATCCATTTCCATATCCAACCTGACACTACCGTTTCCTCTCTCCTGTTCCTGTCATAAACACTATACCAGTAGCCATTCTTCACTTTTGAATCTCAAGACAATAAATTCACTGAGAGAGGGCCATGTTCACAATTTTCTGTTGTTGTCAGACTTGAAGATCACAAGGTCGAGCGAGGCAGGCATTGTGAGAGGCCATTTTTGGAATGCGGTTTCTGAGGAATGCTGTAGCTACGGTCTCTGAAGATTTTCGTCCGTCCCCGTTAGCGGAGCGTAGATTAATTATGTTCGCCAAGAAACCCAAGCATGAGAATTTTACGTTCGGCGACTCCTATTACAAAACCTCACTCTTTTCCCATCTTGCACTTAGGCAATTCTCTCATATGGAGTGCGTGCAGCCGGGGCAAAACTTCGATAATAAAGTCAGGGTTGAAACGCGCTACCGGAATTGCTTATGACCGGAAAGAAGCCGGCTGGTGAGCCCGGCTTTTGTCTTAGAAACCGGCTTTCCCACAGTCCGGCCCGGCCTTCTCTCCATGAGACAATAAAACAGAAGACAAAAGAGAGGCCCGCCCCAGTCAGGCCGTACCCAAAACCGGACGGACTGGCCGCTCGGGACCGCTGCAGCTGTCTCTTATAACTCAATCAAGGTCGACACAATTTACCAATATTGTAATATTATGGTGCCATTAACCACACCGTCAAAAATTATAGCTTTAAACTAACTCAAGTTGCGGTTCTGATGGTGGGGAAAGTTGTCATATCATTATAAGTTATCGGGAACACAGTGACTCAAATTATAGTTGGGCGGTATGGTTCCACCGGGGCGGCAACCAATACCATAAAAATTGACATGGATTGTTAAATCCCATGCCATCGGAACCCGGTAGCAGAAAGCGCTGATCATGTAATCTTCCTTATATAACAAGTGTCTTTGGGATAACAAATTTAAGCAGATTTTGGGACTAATTTCTTTTGTGAAGGAATTAACTATGAGGCTCTGGTTGGTCTAAGGAGACTGTGGTGTGGCGGAGGGTGATATGATATGGAGGAAGGCTTGAGTCGGACCGGAGTTCTCTAACCCCACCTGCCGGAGTTAATTGCTCTCCAAAAAAATCTAGATTAGGGTGCGCCCCCAATTCCCGAATTACACCATGTAGCCCCCTCTCTTACACATTCATTGCGAGCTAAGCTATTTTTTTCTTTTCCATTCCCAACCCGAATGAGGGCGGGTATCGTAAGCTATGTAAATTTATGTTTCGGAGGGGTGAGTTATGTGCCGGGATAGGCCATGGTGGGTGCTGTCAGAAATTATAGGCGGCGAGTTGAACCAAATGAGCGGTTGTTTAAACAGATGATTTCCGAAGTGGCTACATGGATGTGGGAAGTGCAAGGAGGAAAATGAGGAAGAGATGAAAGGTCAAACGAGAACCGAGTTCCGACTTCAAATGCATTGATAAATGCTTGTGAAAGAAAAGGGCGAACTCGGTGAAGTGCAAGCGAGAAATAAGATTTAAGAACTGCCACCAATGAACACGGGGCAGCTCCATGACTAAGCAATTATCCTCGACTACTCACAATATCTAACAGGGGGCCCGGTAGGGGAATGAGAAATTTTCCTATACTATTACCAGCGATGGGTCACTCGCGGGGGCGAGTCGCACACTTACTTGGCGGAGGGGTGGTTATTAGATAAGATTAAAAGTAGAAACGATCAACAAAAAACCTGATTCCCGGAAGGGCCTGAGAAGAAGAGGAAAGTTGACAATATTCCTTTTCAGTTTTGTTTTTAGGTGATCATCTTGTTGCCAATAGTGTTCGTTACGGGGCGGGGCGGGGCGGGGCGGGTTTTCACTCGCCAGGCCCCGTAACGAACCTCTAGTTGCAAAGCAAGTGAACGACTGACCTGCCTGCGCGAGTGGTCCATCCCTCGCAGTATTGTAGCTTTGCAAACTCCTCAAGTCGGAAAATATCTATGGGGGGCTCAAGGTTGGGCCAGCGATTGATTTGCACTGGTGGGGCGAAAAAGAAAAAGAAAAAAAGCTCTGATTTTAACTTATCATAGGCTACAGCAAACCATACTGGATAAGCGAACGCTGCCTGTACTCGAGTACTCGAGTACAGCACTCAGGTACTCTTGCGGGGTAGGATGGTTATTAAAGGTGCCAAGCGTGTTGGGGGAGCCTACGGTAGGTTGGGGAGGGTTTTTCAAACCTTAATAATTAAATTATGGGGATGGAGCTAAAAAATTAGCAACTGCAAAACCTGCATGTTGTCATGGGTGCGGTGGGGGGTTACAGTACCGGTAGTGGGATTTATCATGAAAAAATATGATATCTGAGATAATAAGGCTGCCCTGGGGGCTGATTAGGCAATCGCGTACTTATGCAAGAGCAGAGCTTTACAAGTTGCAACCCCCTCTTTCTTCTGTTCTCTGGGATCTATTCGACTTCCCAGAAAAGTCATTTTCTTGCTACACACGATCTCTCTAACTCCCACCAGAAAAGGGATTCAGATCACAGTTATACTGCAGATGGCGCCCCGGAACCAGCAGGTCACCGGTAACATCAACTCGTTCAACAATATTGTCAACTTCGTTACCGAAATCGACGCCGAGGGGCGTCAAATTTTACAGTGGTTATCGCCACTCGAACCACAGAAACGTCACCAAAGCGTGCGAACCGACCGACTCGATGGCGTGGGAAACTGGGTGCTAGAAACTGGCGAGTGCAGGAAATGGAGTGATGCGGAAGCCGGCTGTGTCGAGCAAGTGTTGTTCTGTTACGGGAATCCGGGGGTGGGGAAAACTTATGTTAGGTAGGAAGAACTCTGAAGCGATATAACACAAATGTGGCTGACGATCGGTAAATAACAGTTCCATGGTTATTGATACTCTGTGCACTCAGGCTATGGGGAGAGACGTCGCCGTGGTGGGGCTATACTGCGATTTCCATGCCCAACAAGACCAGTCCACCGCAAATATGTTTGGCGCCATGCTTAAGCAACTTGCCAGCAGGGGAGGGATCCCAGTGCATACACGGGAAGCCTTTCAGGAGGCTAAAAAAGGCTTTGGTGGCCGGGGTCTCTTACTTCCGGAGATGGTAGATATATTAAAGAAGACCATTACATCGCTACCGCGGCTTTTTATATGCATCGACGGATTAGACGAATGCGCTCCGAAGCACCGACGGGAGCTCCTTGAGTCCTTGCAACAAATTGTTCAAGTGTCCCTAGGTACGCGAGTATTTCTTACCGGAAGGCCCCATATCGATGACGAGATCGCGGGATGTTTTAGCAAAGTCCTCCAGATACCTCTCAGTCCGACCCAAAGCGATATTAAGAGTTATCTAGAGAGGAGGCTAGGCGATGACTCAATTCCTAATGCAATGGACGACGAATTGCGGGAGGATATTATGAGAATCATCCCCGAGAAGATCTCGGAAATGTAAGCAAGTATATCAAATACATACCCAAGTGCGAGGCGTATTTCACTAACAGTGGTGTCTAGTTTCCTGTTAGTTTCTCTCAACATAGATGCAATCCTTGGCGATATTACTCTCTAGGAGAAGAAAAAAGCTTGATGAGATGATCAAAGGGGAGGGTCTGGGAGATGCATATACGGAAACATTATCAAGGATACAGGCCCAGCCCAGAAGCGGGTCAAAAATTGGTATGGAAGTTCTAATGTGGGTATCGCATGCCCAGCGGTCATTACATGTAGACGAGTTGTGCCACGCTCTCGGAGTAGAAGGGTCTATCGACTTAGATATTCGGAATATTCCTGCGATGCAAACACTACTAGCATGGACAATGGGGCTTGTCACGGTCGAGAATTCCTCATCTACCCTCCGACTCGTCCACTACACTCTGCAAGAGTACCTCTCCAATAACACCAACTTATTCCCTAACCCCCACTCCATAATGGCGGAGGTTTGTTTAACATACCTCAATTTTCCGCAAGTGAGGAGCTTTTCGCCCACCCTTAGTTCCGTCCCATCCACCGCCCCATTTGTCAAATATGCTTCTTGTTATTGGGGTACACATGTTAGAACGGAAACCACAGAAAGTGTGAAAACTCTTGCATTGAAGCTACTCCATGGATACGACAAGCACATATCTTCGAAGGTTCTGTTATTGCATGGTGTGAGAGCTGAGGAGCGGCCATTCAATGCAGATGGCGCTCCTATGGGATTTACGGGGCTTCATGGTGCCGCATACTTCGGGCGCCTTGAGCTAACAGTTGCTTTATTAGAAACGAATAAAGGTGATATGCTGGTAACTGATTGCCGTGGTAACACGGCACTTTCTTGGGCTTCGAAGAGGGGGCATGAAGGGGTGGTAAGGGCACTGCTGGAAAGGTGTGACGTGAATTCCGACACACCTGGCACCGGGTATAACTCAGCGCCGCTCCTGTGGGCTGCTGAGAACGGACACGAGGGAGTGGTGAGGATACTCCTGGAACGGAAGGACATCAATCCCGACACACCGGATCAGGGGGGTTGAACACCGCTCTCGTGGGCTTCCATGAGTGGGCATGAGGGGATCGTAAGGATGCTTCTGGGACGGAACGACGTCAATCCTAACAAATCGGCTTACTTTGGTCGAACACCTCTATCATTCGCTTCCGAGAATGGGCACGAGGGGGTCGTAAGGGTGCTGCTGGAACGGAACGACGTCAATCCCGATAAACCGAATCTGCGTCGTCGAACACCACTCTCGCTGGCTTCCGGGGGTGGGCACGTGGGGGTCGTAAGGATGCTACTAGAACTGAACGAGGTCATTCCCGACGGACCGGATGAGGGGGGTCGAACACCGCTCTCGTGGACTTCCGAGGGAGGGCACGTGGAGGTCGTAAAGATGCTACTGGAACGGAGCGACGTCAATCCCGACAGACAGGACGAGCAGGGTCGAACACCGCTCTGGTGGGCTTCCATGAAAGGGTAGGAGGGGGTCGTAAGGATGCTGCTGAAACGGAACGATGTCAATCCCGACACACCGGACACGTCATGTCGGACACCGCTCTTGTGGGCTTCCAAGCAGGGGGATGAGGGGATCGTAAGAATGTTGCTGGAACGGAACCATGTCAATCCCGACAAACCGGATATGTCGGGTCGAACGCCACTCTTGTGGGCTTCCAAGCACGGGCATGAGGGGATCGTAAGAATGCTGCTGGAACGGGACGATGTCAGTCCCGATAAACCGATAAGTTGGGGTCGGACGCCGCTCTCGCGGGCTTCCCGGAGTGGGGAGGAGGGGGTTGTAAGGATGTTGCTTCAGCGGGACGACGTCAATCCCAACCAACGGGATTTTCTCAGTCGAACACCACGATTTCAGGCTTCTTTGCATGGGAATGACGGAGTCGCCAGGATGCTGCTGGAACGGAACGGCGCGGATTCCCTCAAATCGGATTGGTTGTGTCGAACACTACTCCGGCTAACATCGCGAGGTCAACAACCCTAACTAATCGCAACGGACAGATTTTATTTCTATTCATTTACCCGGCCTACAATCGACAGGCCCTTCTCCCCAGACCTGTCCGAGCTACCGTATCAATCTCCCCCCAAAATGCCCCCCGGTTTGATATCCAAACATAAACCCTTAGGCTACTGCCCTCCCCATCTCCCCGGCGTATCATACCCTCTCAGTAGCTCACAATAGCAAAACAAAATCCTGCACTCCTATAGTCACATCCTTTCACGTCGACTGACAAGTTGCTGCATGCGCCAAACCTTTTTATCATTCGCCTAGCATCTCCCGTTATCCAATTGGTTCCCTTAAATCTCCCTAGACCCTTCCCTACTTATTTGCCTTCTTCCTTAGCTGGTTAGCTAATTTTCTCGCATTTGTGACCGGGGGGGTGCCTTTATCTACTCTCCTTTCTCTCTACATTCCTCTCTTGATTTCACTTTTTGTTCCTCATTCTCATGGCGCTAAGTTATCCAAGGTCTGTCCATGATTAACTTTGTATTTATTTATGTTTGTGTTTTGTAACTTTCATGCGAGCCGGATTGGATTGTAAGGATTGTAAGAAGGATGGATGGCAGCTCCATAGATATAGACATACGAGATTAGATACCCACACTATACACACGAGGCCGGACGCATCGTAGGAACCGATAGGGCAGAGTTTATGACGCGTGATTAGTGGTGTTTTCATTGTGTTTTCTCCTTTTTTCCACACATGTTAAATTTACCCTTCCCCTGCTCCAATTCCCAGCGTTTTTCTAAGCTCCAGCTACCCTCCACAACCTCAGCCGCTATGTATTGGCATGTTTGCATAAATAACCGAACATCGCGATGCAACGGGACGTCCCTTCACCATATCTGACTTCAACAAATGATAAGTTAGCCGAAACTACATCTCGGACATATTTCAAAAATAATAAAAAATAAGTACATAATCCTAATTAGCGTCATACTATCCATCTGCCTGGATAGTAGTCTTTTTTGTCGTGGGAAAGGTAGGGCGGAGGTTGGGAAGTGAAGGGGGTGGGGGTTGAAATGTGGCGCCGCAGAGCGTGGCGAGGCCAAATGATGGGTTGTTTATGCTCAGTTACAATACAGTACGAGTAGCGGAAGTAGACGGGAGAAGGCCCTCTAGAGGCTGTGATAATTATAAGAATGCCGGTTTCCCCATGAATGTGAAGTGAAGGTAGAATTGAAATTTAGATATCCGCCCAGCACACGTAAAGTAAAGTCAGCGAAGAGTTATCATATGAGTGATAGCGTGATTCAACCCTGACCCTAATATGCGGAAAGCCATTTCTGCATATGATACCGTATTGTCCCGGTTTTGCACCCCCGAACGCACTTAGGTTACCACGGTAACCACGTGGGTTAGGGTTACTGGAGAGCTGACAGAGGGGGGCTCGCATGCACTCTTCCGGTGCAGCACTCAGCATGCACTTCGCCTTGCTTCTGGAGGGTAAACCAAGACTCTGATTAGAGAAAATCAATATCATAACCAAGACCCCACGCAAATACACACAACCCAATCTCTCACTGCCGGTATCTGCTTCCATATCCAACTGTTCCCTATCATTAGCACTACCGGTAGCCATTCCTCAACCACAAATCTCAATAGAACAAATTTCCCGAGAGAGGCCATGTTGACCATTTTTCTGTTGTTTTCAGTCTTGGAGAGCACGAGACCGAGGTAGTCATTGTGAGAGGCCAATTTTCTGATGCAGTTTGTGGGATGCGGTTGCTACGATCTCTGTAGATTTCCTCGGTCGCTATTAGTAGGGTGAGAACAATAATGCTCACCAGGAAATCCATGTGGGTTCGGCAACTTCCGCAGAGCCTCTTTTCCCATCTTGCGCTTGGGCTAAATTACAGTACGATTCTCTCCGATGGAGTGCGTGCGGCCGATGCAAATCTTACCGGTAGTCCGTCCGGTTTTGGTGATGGCAGGAGTGGCCCTAGCTTTTTCAGAGACAACCGGGCGGGAGCGTGGGCAAGCGGCTTTCCAAAACTAAAGCCGGGCCATGCCTAGGTCACCTGCAGGCTTGGGGTGATAAGCAATAGCGTGTCTCAACCCTGACCCTAATATCGAATGTCGAGACTCTGCACCAATATTACAATATTATGGTGCCATTGATCACAAGGTTCAAATTTATAGCTCCAAACTAACTCTGCTTGAGGCTCTAACGGTGGGGAAAGTCATCATATGTTATATCGGCAATAGCGGAAAGCAAAGTACAGAAGGGCGGCGTGGTTCACCCGGTGCGGTAACTCACACCATAAAACTTGACGACGGGTGCTTAAATCCGTGGCCATCTAGTTTAGTCGCGGAATGCGCTGATCATTTAACCTTCTTCATACCAATTGCGTTTGGAATAGTAAATTTACGGGGAATAGGGCACGGCTTTGTGAAGGATAGGCGGCGAGTTGAACCAAACGAGCGGTGGTCCAAGCAGACGATTTCCACTGTGGCTGCATGGATGCGGGAAGTTCATGGACGGAAACGGGAAAGATATGAAAGGGCCAAATGAGAATCCGGTTGAGACTTCAATTATATTGATCAACGCTTGTGAAAGCAAAGGGTGAACTCGGTTAAGAACAAGCGAGAAAGAAGATTTGAAATGGCAAGCTGGAGCTGCCACCAATGACGATGGAGGCGGCTCCGTGACTAAGCAATTGTCCTCCAGCAAGCGACTCACAATATCTAACAGATGTTTGCACTACGGTGCTAGATGGAAGCGTTTAAAATTAGTAATTTTTGGTATAAAATGGGAGGAACGAATTGTGTCTCCAAAACGTGTTAGAGCATAGAGAGGGTACAGCGAAAGAAAAGGTCAAAGTGGAGTCACAATAGGCTCCAACTATATACCGTGGGACGTGGAAGCGAGCTATAGGCATGTTGGCTGCTCTCCTACCCTGCTAGACAAGGATGGCTATGAGATATATCTCACCGGCTAACTAGCAATATTGAAGTCCGAAACTCCACGAACTCTACGAGACACTAACCTAACAAATCCTAATCGCTAGCGATGTCAAGCAAACTAGAACCATCCTGATATTCCGTGATTTTCTGTGATCCTTAAAGCCAATGCCCTGCTAGTATACCGACTCTGGTTGCCTAATGACATACCGTAGTACCGGTATATGAAAAAAAAAAAAACACATCAAAGAAATAAATACTCGGTACCTGGTGCCCGGTAGGGGTGGGTCTCGGTGGGACCAGACACCCAATACCCGCATGTCCCCATGTCCGGGTAACTGTATGTCCGCATACCCGCATACCCGCAGAACTACATAACCACCCAACCGGGTGCCCTGTAAGTAATCTAACGGATCGCATATTAGCTACGGCTTTTCAAGGACCTGGATTCCGAAAATTCCCAGGACTTTAGTCTTGGCCGATGATTTGTTCACATTGATGGGGTAAATAAAAAGCAAGCTGTGCTTTTAACTTAAAGGCTACCACTACTCGAGTATAATCGAGTAGTAGATAAGCGTATGTTCCTGCGCTTTAGCAGGGTTGAGTCGTTGAAGCGTGCCAAGTTTATGAAGGGGCGTATCAGGGCGGACAGGATCTCTTCAGACCTAGATTGATACATACTAGTACAATACAAGGATGAGAGTTGTAGCTAGCAACCGCAATAGAGGGATCCAGCAAGAAATATAATCCCTACCAAAAATGCCAAGCATGACAGGACGAGCATGATGTGAACTGGAGGAAATTTTTGACTTCCAGCACTGAGACAGGATGCCAAGATGACTTCAAGAC
>Ga0307509_10003650_pt1 | contig 23043 bp, 25 predicted proteins | sample 10_EM_MG_FD_202245 | JGI IMG/M metagenome (GOLD analysis project Ga0307509, IMG submission 202245) | Populus trichocarpa ectomycorrhiza microbial communities from riparian zone in the Pacific Northwest, United States - 10_EM | ecosystem: Host-associated > Plants > Roots > Unclassified | place... | reverse complement strand
AAGTCCTACTTCAACCCCACGGTATGCCCACACGCTCCGGTATCGTCATAGCGTCAACATAATACTGGTACACCTAGGTATGCAGCTCAATATACGCTACTATGATGCATGCTGCGGGATTAGATGGGTGAGCGCTCACCGGCCATATGCTGTTGCACCGCGTCCTGAAAGTATGGCTAAGTTTGGGTAAAGATAATACGAAACCGCGCGGTACGACACTCAACTGTATCCGTGCGACTCGCATAGGCTCATAGCTACCCAGCTAGTGTGAACCGGAAACTGGCCGAGGTTCATTACGCCGCTCGTGTTATGGAACTCCGCGACCTGATCCTCCAAGAGGAGACCCGGTTCAAGTGTGTGTGTTTCGCGTCTCAGGTTCCCGGATCATCATTAACAACCCCCTCAACTACCAGGACTGTACTTACGGAAATTGAAGAAATTCGCTCCGGGCTATGGGACGAGAGGATCAAGACCGCTTTCGGTATAGTCTCTCCGGAGCCCGTCCCCGAAGCGCCACCTACACCGGAAGTCACAGAAATCATCGAGGAACCGACCAATGAAATCGAAGATGTGTCTATGATCGATACAGGGCCTTCGCAACAGGATGAGCCAATTATTATCGACGATTCTGACGCTACGACGGATGAGCCACCCGTTGCACAGCAAGCCAGCCAAGTGCTGGAAGAAGAGGAAGTTGACCTACACCTGACTCCGACTTCTGTTCCCTCCTCGCCGAAACCCGCCGAAGAAGCGGATACCGCTCAGGAGCAGGTTGAGGTTACGAGCGAAGAGCCCGCTCAACCAGTTCAGAAGGAAGCTGTGCCTCAGGAAGCAGAGCCACTAGAAGCGGGACCAGGGGAAGCGGAGCCGCAGTCACCGTTCACTGAGCAGGATCCAGGGGAACAGGATGCCGAAGGTCCGTTCGGGCTTCATAAACCTTTTCGGGTTTTTTGACGCACCCTAGGAATAGACGACGCGGATGTGACGGAGCCGGATCTGCCCCCCTCCCCACCCGCTCCTCCGGAAAAAGAGAAAACGCCTGCGGATGACGAAACGGAACAAGAGGAGGTCCAAGAGGAGGCTCAAGAGGAGGCCCAAGAGGAGGCCCAAGAGGCAGTTGCTTCCGAGGACGAACCTGAAACCGGGGTCCAAACACGCCGAGGTCCGTTCTCCCGTAGTCATCATGTTGACTTGCACAGGAATGCTGAATCAGTGTTCACACCCCACAGGCAAACGTAAGGCTGAGGCTGAGGCGGACCCCAAGCGCGAGAAAAAGAAGTCCAGGGAGATCTCTGAACCCCTTGAGGAAAGTGAACCCGAGCCAGGTGAGGACGTCCCTGCACTACCAGTCCTCCTATCCGCATTCTGACCGCGTCCTAACCCCTCTGCCCCCTTACCCCCCTTTTTTTTCTCAGCGCCAGCCAAGAAGCGACGCGGCACCACCTCGGAAGCAGCCTCCCGAATATTCCAGAACGTCATAGGTCTTCTCCACGGCCAGATATGCCAGCTTCGAAATGGAAGCATCTTCCACGGCCCAGTAAAGGTTTCAGACGCACCGGATTATTACGAGATCGTCCGGCGACCCATTGACCTGAAGGCCATCAAAACGAAAATACGAGATGGTCAGATAACCAACTCCCTCGAATACCAGAGGGACGTCTATTTAATGTTCGCCAATTCGATGATGTACAATCGACCAGACTCTGACCTTTACAAAATGGCCGAAGAGGTATGGCCGAACCTTCCTTCTGGTTGTTCCCACTCACACACACACCCTCTTTCAGATGATGCTGGAGAGCGAGCAGCTCATCAACCAGTTTAGGCAAACTGAAGGTTGGAACCAGTGAACTTGGTATTATGATTATGTTCTCCTAAAAAGTACAAACGAGTATGATTATGTTCAAGGATATCTGGCATGAGTTGGGTGACGGGTGATGGGACAGATATGCACGCGATGCGGCAGTATCTCTAAAACCAGGGTACGAAGATCTCTGTCATTTTCATCAAGTTGACCGGACTGGTCGACGTGTCCACGAGGCTCTTAACTGTGTGAACGATCACCCTTGCGTTGGGTGAAGTAGGACTTTGGGCAGCCTGCACGACAGGGCGTTAGCCAACTAACGTAACCCCAGTTGAACATATACTCACCTGTTCACGCTCAAGTTTACAGGCGAGGGTCTCCGCTCTTGTCACAACACCTTTGATGCTCTCAGCAACGCTTGTCCTAAACGACAGGTCGAACGTCCAGGGCTTTCCTCTACCGTGAAGCCAGGTCATGACTTCATCCCTGCTGAACAGACAGAGCTGTTGCTCAAGCTCGAACTAAACGCGGAGAGGGTTAACAACCGCAAAGCATGGAGACGTACAACTCCTACCTCTGGCTCGGTCAAACCCCGTCCAATTGCCATCAAACTTGGGACAAGTATCCCTTCTTGGAAGACAGAGCCAATGAACCGCTGCAAGCTCGGCGTTAACCTGAACGGTACAACATCGCTCGAAGCGAACACCGGGGCTTGACTAGACGTAGACGGCAGCAACTCGCTCATAGCGATCTGACCGGTAGCCCGCGACAGGTGGAACCGTGAGGGTAGTCGGCTCGTCAAGCAGAGGATATAGGTCATGAAGCACGTCGCAGCGAGCTGAGTGGTAAACTGTTTCCGCATTCTCCACAGCTCCGCAGGGCTGTTCATGGTTTTCACCATATACTGTACTGAGGTGTGAGGCAACTGGATGAGGGAGGACAATTGTACGTGGACTTGCCTTGAGAAGAATATCGTCCGGCATGAGTTTGTTGGTCACCTCAGAGAGCACCTCCGTCTTCAGGGTGAAGTACTCCGATTTACTTGGCTATCCGGGGGTGAATAAGAGCCGCGGAGAAGAGGGAACGAACACACCATCTTTCCGTGAGATGTCTTGTAGTCGCGGAGAACGGTCTTGACCTTTTCTCCGATCATAAGCACCGGCTCTTCCCGAGTGATACCAGAGTCCTCGCAATGCTGGTCGTAGATATCCCCAAGTGTGATGTACGACGAATCGTTCTGGATCAACCTCAGACTTGGACTACACGAAATGGCTGCAGGAAGGTGGAAGCGAAGATTTCTCTTTTTCGTCTCCCTCTTCCGAGATAGGGCACTTCAGAATGATCAACAACCAAGAATCCTCGGAGTATTCAACCCGTTCTCACCCATTGAAGGTCCTAAACAACTGCGTGACCCTTTCCTCTCGTTTCGTGTGTCGACCTGAGGGTAACTGGACAGCAAACGTCGTGACAGAGCCGTCGTTTCCATGCATGCTGAACCTCCGCCAGCAATAGCCGTGCGATCTGCAGTTCTCAAACTTGTGCCCAAACTTCTGTATCTTAACGAAGTTCTGATTATTGTCCTTGTCCTGTTACGGGGTGTTAGTTCTGTCACCAGGCCACATAAATGGTATTCCGTGCCTCGAGATATTGCCCCGGAACCTCGATATCGTCGAACCTGGTGTATTGGAAGTCGACCAAGTAGTGACTGAGAAGGTCAAGCGATTGTTCACGGGGCTTGGAATCGAGAAGGCGCTCGTGGCGGTCTCTCCAGTTCTGCAGTCTACGCAGGTACTCGTAGTGTGTCAAAGGAGTCTTCAAGAAGTCTTCTTCGTACTCTTTCTGTTCGGGGGTCGTATCAGAATCATGATGTGTGACACGAGGACCACATACTCTTGCAAAGGACGGGAGGTTTGAGGCCATCTTCTTGAGGGTCGCCATGGTCATCGGAAGAACCATGCCATCGTCATCCGGGACGTTCATCCTCAGAACGTAGTTCTAAAGGACATATTAACATCCGCCCATCCTAGCAAAAACGCAGTCTTACCTGGATAGCATCCTGCATGAGCATACAAATCAAGCGATAGATATCTTCCTCCCCGGAGACTTTGAAGTGCGAATTGATTTGGTCAACCAGAGTTTCCATACAGAGGATGAGGAGTGGAAATGCCGTCTTCAGAATCTGGTTCACTTCCTCGATATGATCCCAGGCGCCGCGGAGGGGGACTGACGCAGCAGCAGTTTCCGATTGGGGTGCGGTTTGGGTGGTGCCATTCACTGTGGGGGGTTAGCAAGGGGCTGGTGGTTGGTACCGCTTCCTTACCTTCGCCTTGTGCACTCTCCGTGTTAGCTTCGGACATCGTGATGTCCTTGATCTCCGTGGACTGAGCTGGTTGATTGTTATCCGCTTGTGGCTGGGCGACTTGTGTAGAAGCCTGAGCCTGAGCCTGGGCTTGGTTCGCACTCATGGCACGCATTGCTGCCCGTTTCACATAGATCATATCCTCCCTCGTTGTTCGCAGTGGGAAGAAGAGAGCCTAAGAGAGTAATTGGTTCTGAGTGAAGTTATGCGTGTGAGGCCTCATACCTGGGGGAACAACTTGGCAAGATTCAGCAAAATGTACCTCGCCTGTTTCACTTCCCGCTGGGAGATGGAAAGGCAAAGCTGGGGGATCAACGTGATCCAATACCAGAATGCGGCATCTCCTTTGTACGTATCGAACGATCTCGAGATCGTGAAGTTGGCATCGTCAACGCTCAGAAGCCACAATACTCGGGTCAGCAGAGGGCGACTCTTGTTGTTCTTGTAGATTCCGGCGGCATGCAGGTAACAAGTGACCGCGGTACCAGCGTAAATCATCTCCGTCGGGTTGTCTTTGAACATGTTGTCGCTGAACTTGCCCCATGCCGCCCAAGCCTTCGCTTGATTGAGGTCCAACTGAATAGCGTGGTTGAACTCGTTGCTCGCTTCCTCCGTCCGCCCGACCTTAGCATGGAACATCGCCTTGAGAGTGAAGAACTCTGCCTTCTGCGCAGCAGAGAAGTACATGAGGTTGGTGTTGTTAATGACATCCAATCCTGCCTGAAGGTCATTAGGACGTTGGTAGTGGCAACGAGCCTGTTCTCTGAGCTTCAGGAACGCCTCGGAGATCTCGATGTTCGGTAGCGTGTAGATCTTGTTGAGGGAGTTCGCACAGACGTCCAGAAGATCATGCTTGCGGGCGACATGGGCGAACCGGTTGATAATCCAGGCAGTTTCGTGGAAGCCTCGGTAGCCGAACGTGTTGGTGCTAGTGCCGGCGGTGCCGCCCTGGCCCGAAGTCTGGATGAGTGGGAGGTATGTCTTGTTGATGGCGTTAAAGACGTTCTGTCGCCAAGCCACAAGGTCGCTCCAAATGCTGACGTCATCGCAGAGGTTGGGCAGGCGCTCTCTCCAGAGTTGTAAGACCATTTTGAGGTCAGCGGATTTCTTCTCGAGGTTCTGGGCAGTAGTGGCGGAGAGGGAGCCGAATATCTGAACCGCCTCCTGCAGCTCGACAAATTGCTGGAAGTGTTGGAGGAGTGGAATATGTGCGGCGGAAAGGTGCGGCGGTAGGGTGACCCATCTTCTGAGACAAAGCTGCATCGCATCTTCCAGGATCTTGGTGAACTCCACATTCTTGTCCAGAGCAGCGGGCAGCTTGAGCAGCGCGAGGAATGCTTCGTAGACGCGACGGCGGGGTGTGGGAACCTCAGGAAGAAGATGAACCTGTTCCTCCAACGACTCCATATCGACCGACCAGTCCTTGATCCTCCAAGCGCTCTCCAACATCAGCTCGTAATTATTCTCCCCGCGCGCAAGGTCGTAGAGGATGTCCCAGTGTTGGAGCTTCTCAGCAGACAACATCCAGTGATCCTCCCACAAGGTGTACTCGTGATCGACGAAAGGGATGGCACCAGAACGCGCCTTCGTCTGAGCATTCTCGTATAGAGTGGCGGCTTGTTCCCACATACCGCTCTGTTCCAATGCCAGAGCCATATTGGTGTCCTGGTAGTAGGATCCGCGGCGCCACAGACCATAAAATGCATCGTCTTCCGCGAGTTCTGCGTACAGTTCGGCGAGGGATTCGAAAACGGTGGCAGAGTCGGGTGAGGAGTCGTCTGAGATGGTCGTGTAGCTTTCGAGAATCTCGATGCACACATACCAAGCACCGAACATCTTGGCCAAGTACTTGATCAAATGGGGTGGAAGGAGCATGGGTGGAGAGCACCCGTTGATGCCTGTTAGGAGGGTCTGGATAACGTTGGGGCGTAGGTCTGCCTGTTTGATGTGGTACTCGCGACTGAGGGTGGTAATCATGTGCTGGGTCATCTCGCCTTGCTCGCGTTTCGACAAGCAGGACCAAAGGGCGGGGAAGAACGTAGCCCAAACCTCATGAGATGTCTGGGGGTCCAGGAACAACATGCGTTGGATGGGGCGGATGAGGTTGGAAGTAGTGACACGGGGAGGAAAGGTGGAGGCGTTCCTGGCGAACAGAGCCTGTGAATTCGGGACGAGAGACTGCTCGCCATCGAGTGTGCCGAAGAGGAGATGAAGAGCGAGGAACGTCCAGTTGTGGTCGTTGAGAGCCTCCCAACCTTGTACGCCAAGGATGTAGGTCAGTCGATTTGACAACGACCTGGGGACGCTGACGTCGAGTAAATCGATGAATTTCTCCCGAATGGTTACGTCCTTTGCACGGCAACCGACGAGGAAGCAGATCTCCAGACGTGTCGTGAGTTCGCTACGACGCAAAGCTGGGGATGTGTAGATATCGTAGATGAGTTCATAGAAGGGTTCCAGAAGTTCCGGTCGAGATTCGAACATCACCATCTTCGTCAACAACATCGCCTTCTCCTTCATGATGGGGTATGCGTCACGGCGGCCCAAGGTCCAATCTCGCGCCGTGTCTAGGATGTACCGACATAGGGGGATGCTTTTAGAAAATGAGACCAGATGCATGAGGGAAACGACAAGCTTGCAACGGTTCTCCTGCCCGAGGAAAGAAATGGAAACCTTGTAGATGTCCAATATGTTCATCAGTAACTTCACATTGCTCTCGTTGGCACCCGGTGTAGACGAAGCAGAGGCGGAAAGCTGGCCATGCTCCTTAGCTATCTTTCCAAAAAGCTTGTTCAAATACTCGCTGAAGGGAGTGATGCGTTCCGGTACGGCTTGACTGACAGACTTCAACATGAGCAAGGCACCACGAAGGGAAGTACTGTTGAGGAGACTCTCCGTTATGGAAGAGTAAATCCAAGCGTAGAATTCGGCCATCTCCGACTGGTCCTCTTCGCCCTCCTTCGGAAGTGGGAACAGTTGGGCCAAACGGTCGAAAACTGGGTGGAGAGCTTCAAGCAAGCTAGTATCGTCGGAGGTTATCCCTTTGCGGATCAGTTTCTGGAGGATAACTGCGTTCGAAGTGTACCAGGCGTCATTCTTCTCTGTAGAGACAACCTGCAGGACCTTCGCTGCTTGGACTGCAAGACTCAACTGAGCCTCAAGGGCAAAATCGAACTGCAACCCAAATCGATATTCTGGAATAGGGGGGAGGTGGGGTACGTACCTGCTCGAGAGCCCGAACGAAGAAGTGCAATTTGACGGTCACGTCGTTCCAGCCAGATGGGCCCAAGACTGAACGGAGAAGAGTGAGAGCGCGAGGAATCACGAGGTTCTTAGAATGAACCTCCAAAGGAGTGGTCGCAAGTTTCACGAGGTAACTAACCATCGTTTCTTTGAAGTTGATAGGCATCTCCCAGTGCGAACCAGCAGGTTCATCCACGGCCATCGCGTCACCCGCTCCAGTCGCTTTCTGCTCCCATTCGAACATGACCTGGACCACCTCCACGGAGAGTAGGCGCGAATCGTGGGTGTTGGATCCTCCCAATCCTAGTTTGAAGAGCGAATTGACCATATGAGGGACGAAGACCGAACGAACGGGGTAAAAAAGGTCTCGTTGACGGACGATGAGTTGATATATGATCAAGATCTGGGATATCCCGGCCCCCTCTTCGGCCAACAGTCTGCGGGTGGTTTTCGCCCACTGAGGACAACCACCGTCGTTGGACTGTAAACGAGGGAGTGTTACAGCGAGGACGTCCAGCGCTTGGCGTACAAGAGCCCTTCCTTCGTTGTGTGGTGGACGCAGTAGGCCAGTCCAGGCCCGCACGACGAATTTTTCCGGAGTGGGGAACGACTCGAAGAACCGCGCGGCGAGTAAGTAAGCGGTGTATTTGACCACGACGTCTTCGCTTGTGATGTAGTTCCAAGTGCTCTTGATGATAACTTTCTGAACGTCGATGAGTAACTGGGGGTAATGCTGAACCATGATTGACGTGAGGTGAAGCAGCTCGACCTTCAACGCGTCGTCCTGCTCCGGGAAAGAGTCCTTGATGTTCATTGGTGCCCAGATGCGACTGTGAAGCATCTTCACGATCTCCTCGTCGATAAGTCCGCCCTTGTTATCCGATGCCGTAGCGTGAACGAGGAGCATGGGTGAGATGATGTATCGGATGAAGTACGTTTTCCGAACCCAGGTGATGGAGGGATCGCTGAACCACGAGAAGAACCGCAGGAGGATGCTCCTCTTGTAGAAGAGATCGTTTGATGACGCAACGTGCTGGTAGATGAACCTTGTTAAACTGAGGGTCTCGATGGGAAGGTTGTGGGTGAAAATCGTGGTGATCTCAAAGATGAGGTCGATTCGCGGTGCTTGCTTGAGAGCCTTCACGAAGATTGAGGTCAGAAGGTTTGCCCGTTGAGATGCATCCAGTACCGCTTCCAAGTCGTGTTCCATGCGAGCGGGAATGTGCGTCTTCCAAAGATGAACAAGGCCATCGACGAGGAACTGGTTCGACATAAGGAGCGTTTCATCTTGTGATGTGATGTCGTCGATGAGGAGCAAGCCGGGGATGATGTGCTTGTGGTCCGTCGTATGGAAACAGGCAGTGACGATGGCTGAGGCTCGCGCGACCATCTCTCGCAAAAGGCGGGGGGCTAGCTTGATCTCGAGGACGCTCCGCAAGGATCGAATGTGGCGGGGGAAGAGGATGTGGTTCATGAAGAAATCCATGGCATCAACAGGGTATCTATTGAGGTACTTGGCCAGAGGTGTTGTGAACGGACTCGGACCCGAGAACTGCATTTGTGCCTCAATCTGGACGATCGCGTTGACCAAACTCTCGAGGTACATGTTTGCGGTCGAAGGAAGGAGATGGAAGATGTTGGTGATACGGACGAGTTTGTTGATACCTTCGTTGTCATGGAGGGGTAGTTTGGACGAGGCTTGTAACATCTGTGGGTCTGCAACAAATCTAAAGTGGTCGAGGAGTTTGGAGCCAATCTCAACCTTGAAGTAGTTCGTCAGAAGTTCGAGCAGACGCGCGAGCCCTTCGAGCCCGGAAACGGAGAGCCGCTTTGGATCCGCGAGGTTCATCAGGATCGGCCGGAGACCGGTCTGCAGCAAATCTCGTGGTAACTTGTTCTGGTGGGACATGACCATCTTCAGCCCCTCGTATGCGACCTCCTTGATCTCGGGAGAGCTCGAGTAGAGCGACTTGAAGTAGGTAGAAGAGACCCTAAATACCGAAATGTAAGCTCAGACGACTTGTGGACGACACAAAACACCCACTTCTGTCTCGTCTGGATCTGCTTGGCAAAAAAGTCCGTCATCGGCATAGACGCGGTCAACAACTTGATACAAGCAACTCTCAACTTCGTGATCTCAATCAGCGACTGACGCGGGTTCGCCCTCCCAAGGAGAGCCGCGTCCTCTGCATCCGCCAACGCCAACACCTCGTGGAGTAACCGCAACAACTCATCATTCAATTCCACGAAGTGAGTTTCCAAACTGACACAGTATCGGACTGCCTCGATAATGCCAATCTGGATCGAGAATGGGAGAGCGCGGAGGGGTTTGGTGTATAGGGTCGCTAGGATCTTGTCGCGCAGGGGCATCAGCAAATCGACGAGGCTCTTGTCGTTGAGTTCCGATAGAAGCTGAAGGCACTTCTGCGAAGCGTTCCTGACGATAGGGTTGGAATTAGACAAGTCTTGGAAAAAGATACTGGTGAGGTGCATGAGCTTGTTGAGTTGTGGGGGGTCGGTGGGTTGGCTTGGGGGCATGTTCGCGCTGCTGAGGCGGAGTACACGGGTCATCACATCCATCACCTCGTTGACGTCTCGTGTGAGATCGTATGGCATATCCTTGAGCACGTGCAACAGCGTGCGGACAACGGTGACATCACGGTCAGTGACGCACTTCTGTCCCAGCCCAGGCATGCACGCAATGATCTTAATCCCAGCACACCCGGCACTCTTGCGAAGCCAGCCAGGTTCTAGGCAGAGAGAGCTGAACCTCCCCGCGATGTGGTGCAGGATCCTCAGGACATCGACCTGGGTGAAGTTCGCGTCCACAGTCATTGCAACCAATTTGGTGACGATGGATGATGCGAGCTCTTGTGATTTGGTCCTCTCCGCGGCGTTCTCGCGGGCCAAGGAAGCAGGGAACGCCTCCAAATAGCACGCGAGCATCGGCCCAGGAAACCTACGGGCGGTACTGTCGGAGGAGGGACGCTCGGCGATTTCTTGCGTGAAAAGGTGGCGCGAAAGGTTCTTGACGTAGGTTTCTGCTTGAGTCTGGAGTTCTGGGATGTGTACTGCGTCAAATACCCCTTCCAAGCACCGCACGAAAACCTCCTCCCGATCTCTGCCTTTCACTCCCTATGGGGGTGGTGAGCGTGCATTAACCACGACACAAACAGAAACGAACGTACGTCCTGAACGAGAACGGATAAGCAATTCTCGAGGTATGCATAGGCGTATCCCTGACATTGCGCCTTCGAAGTAGGCGGGATCGTGGCCGGCGGCTTCCTAACGATCTTCAGGGCCAACTTCGATACGGGTGCCAGATTCAAGTTGGTCACGTTCCCAGAAAACGAGATCCTGATCTTGGCAGGGTCGGAGTATTGCCTATAGTCCAGCAACGGTTCCTGATCTAACAGCCTCCTGTTTCTTCCTCCAAGCTTTCCGAGTATCCGAATCGTCGTGTGCGCGTGATGGTGACTCGCGGGGACGGGCTTGAGTAGGTCGTGGAGAGCCTCCATCAGATCCCTAAGGACAGTATTCAGGGTCGGATCAAGAAAATCGGGGGTAAGGTTGTCTATGCACAACTCGAGCGTCCGGAGACCTTGGGATACCAGCTCGCTAGTCCCACGCAATGCGAGCGCCAGGGGCTGCATCAAGTACGTCAGGTGAGGTAATAGGTGTGTGAGCCGCAATGGAACAGTCAGGCACAGCTCGACAACCAGGTCCCGATGGGATCCGGAAGAGGAATTGAGTTGTCGGTTAAGGCACTCGAGCATTTCTGGAAGGAGTGGGAGCACTTCCTTGTATATAAGCTCGAACTTTCCACCGCCTCCACCAATCGCTCGAAATAGTCCGCGAAGTAGGTGGAAGTAGTGCGATCCGTGAGGGGACTTTGCCGCAAGGGGGAAGCAGTCCATGATGAGCCTGCCAAGGCGAGAAGCAAGGACAGGCTCGTTGTCGGCGGGAAAGAGGGTTACGGCGCCAAACGCAAGCTTGAACATCCGGATGATCGCCACCGCTACAGACTCGTCGAGTTCACCGAGTTCAGGCAACTTGGATATGAGATGGTCGAGAACGATCGGGACGAGAGTGGGCGAGATACTGTCTCGGGACAGGAGCTGTTGTACAATAGCGAGAATCCAGACCCGATTCTTCGCGCACTCGACGTAGACTCCGATCTTCTGCGTCCAGACCTCTTGGACGATATGGGGGTTGATCTCCATGAAACAGAGCCCCAACCACTCCATAGCCTCGTTAACTTCTCGATCCTGGCCGTCAAAGAACGAAAGGCCGTGTAGACCCGCATCGAACATCCGGCTGACCAGGCCACCGTCAGGGATAGGGACCTCGAGTTTTCGCAATCCGTTAAGGCAGGTCCGGAACCCATGAACCAATGTTCGGTAAAGCATTTTGTACTCTGAAATTCCAATTAATTCCGCGCTTTGATTGTGAGGGCCTCGTATCTGACCTGGTAAGATGTTTTCCGTCTTCTCACTGGCGAATAACGCCACCGCGTACGGTCTGGACTTCTCTATGGCGATCATGTCCGATCCAATTGGCTTGCCGCCTTTCGTTTTATCCGCTCGGGTGGTGATGTCCTGATGAACAGTGAGCATGCTCTCGAGTTTCGCCGTGGAAATCTCGAGCATTGCAAGCAACACTTTTGCAGCGGTGTGTTTTGATGATGCACTCTTGGTAACGATTACTTCTACGGAGTTGTAGGCCATCTTGGCACTGAGGATGTGGGTGCTGATGGTAAGGCAAGGGTTGTGGGTGAGGCCAAGGTAAAGGACTGCAAAGCGAGACAGTTGGTCGGGTTCCAACTCGGTGCGGAGATAGTGAATGAGGTCTACGACCGAAAAGTATCCTTGGGAACTGCGCAGGATAAAATAAGCGAAGTGGTGCGTGGGTTGTATAGGACGAACCGTAAGTATTCCTGGGAAGCAATGCTAGTGCCCAAGAGGACACGTTCATCGAGGAGAGTATCCAGATGGTTAATGAGTGCCTTTCGCTTCGAATTTACCGCGAAGATGTGCCGCATAACAATCATCAAATCCTGCCGGGGACCAGTCAACTATGGGTGGAAGGGAGGGACTTTGAGCTTACTCTACGCGAGAGGATGGCATTCGGAGGGCAGTCTTGGCAGAGCCTCAGTGAGGTGAGCACAAGCGCTTCCCCGAAGGTCTCAAATTGCTCTCCCATACCACGAAGAGTGAAGGTAAGGTAGGAAACCAACTACCGGGTGTATGAGAATTTGTTGGTGACTTTGTGGGATCACTCTACCTTAATCTGAGCATTAATGAAGTCCGAGTAGGCTTGGTTGTTTTTAATCGTTGACGCGACGCCGGCCCAGATGTTACCCATGGCTTCACAGTCCTCTCTTGCCTTCTTCTGAGCGGGAGACTCCAAGGCGAGAACTTCGAGGGTTAAAGGGATAGTTGGTTGCATCGCAGAGGTCACCATGACGCGGTGAGATTGCATGAAGGTCATAACTACCATGCCCATCTCGGCAAGGACCTTGAAACTTCGAACGGAAGGGAACACTACGTTGGGATCTAGGCGTGGAGAATCCTCGGAGAGCGTCTCCTGGACTAGTGATTTCATGTTGCGGAACATTTCGAGTAGGATGGAGAAGAAGTCTGCGACAATCTCTTCAGAGAGGGCTTTGAAGGAGCGCACGATATCGATGATAGTTTTGCAGCACGTTACGCCGTTCTCTTCATTGTCGTGTCGGAGGAGGTAGAGCATCCCTTGGAACAGAGGAAGGGCCTGTGGTCGTATGGCGTCGCCAGATGGGATACGGTGAAGGATGTCCACAAGAACACGGCGGAATTCATAATCCGTGGTTTCTCGTTGGAACGAAGCCTTTCCCGAACGCAAGACCTCGATGATTACTGGGATCATGTTAGGGATGACACGCGGGGTCTCAGAGTCCCTGGCGGTATCAATCGTCTCTCGTAGCTCGCAGGCCAACGCATATTTTGTCTTTAGGTCTGGGATTGAGGAACGAGATATGTGAACATCGTTGTGGCTGGGGAGAGCGGCTGTTGTACGTACCAATCCCGGGGTCTGCGATTCTCCCTACTTTTAGTTCCACCTCGGCGGCGGTGCTAACCGGCGCGGAGTCCATAGAGAGTTGGTGTAGAACGCGTCAAAGCACGCGACAAATGGTCTCAGACTCTCGCCTGGATTTCGAGGTCTGGTATGAGCCACTTCGGCAAACCCCGATCGCGTTCTCCGCTTCCCGACCTCCCAGGCGCTGAGCGGGCGGGAACTCGAGCGAGGAATTCCATCCTGACGGCGACATATCACAGCGGGTCGCGCCCATCACACCCACTGACCTCTTGGTTACCCATAGCAGGCTAAGTACGGTGATGAGGGGAATTTTTGATACTGTTCGGTGTTGGGAGTGTTTGATGCCGGTCGCCGCACACAGCCGTGGGCTCCCCTCCCGAGGCCAGGGCTTGTAGGTAGATGGGTGACCCGGGTCACAGCAATCAACGCTCATAGGCTTGTTCTCCCCTCTCATCACCGTCCCTTTCCAAGAGCTGGTCTCAACTCTGGAGCAGGCCTCTCCAGCGATTTCGTTCACGTCCCTTCCACTCGCACGATATATAATTTCTCGGGCGGACGTTGACGGAAAATACTTTCATGGCCTGGAATATCCGTGTCCTGGAGGATCCATCTTCGGATGAATTTCGGAAGGACCCTAGCTTGTATGTACCAATTGACTAGTCCTCCTCCTCTTCCCGCCCCGCTCTGATCGTATATCAATACCAGCCGTCAGATAGCTGCTTTCTTTCTTGGATGGGTTTGCTTTTACAGCCTGCAGATAATTCTTTCCTCCCCCCTGCTCCGAGAAAACTTCACACGTACATGTCTCTCCTTCCGCTCACTCGTCACGAGGCGCACCAAGAAACGAGGCGAACCTAACGATGTTGAGGCACAAACCCGAACTCCACCAGCAACCGCACGCCGTCGTGGGGAGAAGACACCCGGACTCAACACCGAGTTTAACAACCCTACCACACCCTCTCAACTGGTGGCACACGAAGGGAATGCCTTGCTAGTCACGCTGGCGCTTTGTTTCACATGCGCGAGCGTGGCTCACTTCGCTTCTCTGCTACGATACACGACCGCCGATGAAACCGCGTGTGGTATGCAAGCTTCGCACGAAGCGACTTACTTCCGCTAACCGTCCGCAAAGCGTTTTTAGTGGCTTGGGGTGGCACAGCGGCACAAGCCGGAAGGCTCACAGGATTTTTAATCCTCAGCCTCGAGCTGAAGAAGTTTGTCGGGTGTGTGGAGATTTACGCCTTTTGGATGCTCCTCCCCCTCCTTTTGGGTGAGCATGTCGAAACCTACCGCCCCGCCTGAGTTCATCTTCCATCAGGGTCCGTCATCGCCAACAACGCTATCGCCGTTGGCACCCTCCGGTATGCGATCCCAAATTTCCACCCAACCGATGTCTGACACAATATAAAGTCTCGTGCCACAGCTGGGTATCTCTTTGTGTTATCGCAGACAGTGAGTGCAATTGGCTCCGTCGGGAGGGGGTGAGGTTTCGAATCTGATGGGGTTTCCCTATAGTTTTGCTCCAACTGGCCTCCCTTCCTCCCTCGCGCTGATCTGTACGGAATTGTACCTGGCGATCCGGTTCAGTCACTTCATCTCGCCTAAAGGTCTTTGCTGGTCCAGCAAGCTGGATACGTTGGGCGATCCCCGAGTGTACAGAACCCTCAGCCTCCTGTTGTTGGATGCGTTGACCATAACCTCCGCTGCCAAGCCAACCAACCTACTGGTGGATTTTGTCCCTTTCGCAGTCGGTGCGGTGGCCGTCTTGGGTAAGTCCACTCCCCTTCAACGTTTGCCCTAGCTAACCACACGAGTGCCAGCTGCATTCGACTTGGCATCGATTAAAACGGAGAAGGGGGCAATTCCATCAACATGGTCGTTCTGCGATGAAACTCAAAGGTTCACGCTACACCCAACCCCGGCCCCATCGATGGTATCCACGATGTCCATCAGGCGTATGTCTGCCCACACCGCGTATACCATCTCACTGGCGAGTCCCGATTTCCCGGACGAGGTTCCACCCCCGGCCCCAACGCGTTCCGCTCTTAGCTTGCGTATAGCCCTGAGGGACTTCACCGCTCAGGAACAGGAAAACTCACGAGCTGTACTCGATGGACACACCAAGGCGGTGCCCGAATCTCCAACACTCCCAAGTCCGGCAACGGTTGAATCACACACATCTTCGCGTTCCCCAGTTCGAAGGTTTTTCATTAGGCCTTCCGAACGCTCTGAAACACAGAGCGTCCGGTCATCCTCTCGAAAGGGCCACCGACCGCAGGTGACACTCGTCATCAATCCCGATGAACGGGCTCCAGATGTCCCCCAGTCGATGGAGAGTTCTGTCCCTTCCGAGTCGGGTGCTCGTGCCTCGGATTTCCTTCAGATGCCCGCACCGAGGAAACGCAGCATCCGGACCAAGAGGTCTTCCACATCCAGTGGACTGACGTACTTGACTCCGGTTTCGCAGAAGAACACGTCAAGTCGGCGCCCTTCGTACCTTCTCTCACCGTCAAGATCGTACCAACAATCGGTGGCATCCACACCACACGCTCCGATCCATACTTGGGAAGAGGTGTATCGCCAACAGGGTCTGCAATTTGGCTCAAGACCCGAGATCCCTCCTCTTCCGAACCGAAGTGGTTCTACCAGTCGCCAGTCCACCTCGCCACCTTCGCCCGCGGTGCCCTCCGTCCCATTCATCGCGAGATCACCCGTTTCTCCGCCGCCTGGACTGACCAGGTTCCAGCCGATAACTCAGGCTTCTTTATTGGCCAACACACCCCCTGTGGAGCGGGCGAGCGGGATCAGGGGTCCACGGCCCTTGGTCACGTCACCGAGGTTCCGAAGTAGCACATTGAGGGATAGTTCATAACTGTTGGTTGGGTTGTGGTTGGGTAATTCACGATTCTGCAATGATTTGTACGATTGTACAGTATATATCCGGCTGGTTCGCCCCACGTAATTCTCTTTGATTAGTGTTCCTTTGTATGATGTGCGTGAATGCCTAGCACACTGTCCGCCCTCTTCCGGGCATCGACCAAACCCCCCACGAGAGTCAGGGGTAACCGGTAAAATCTAGGATTGATCCAGGCGCTTGTCTGGCATCATACGCGCAGGCACCACTTTCCGCTGTGGTATTGATCGCGGCAATCTCTTCCTTGTCCACGATCGCTCATAAGGACAGGAATCCACTCACCGCGACTCACTCCCTCCTGTTCTCAGAAGAACTATGGCTTCTTCAGAGCTACTCAAACAGATCCAGGCCGGCAAAGGCCTCAAGAAGGTGCAGACTCATGACCGTAGTACTCCTCAAATCGAGGGTAAGAAAGGTGGAGGAGGCGGAGGAGGCCCTAGTTTGGGTGGGGGAGGCGGTGGAGGGGGTCCCCCGGTTGGCATCGGAGGTGGTGGTCCTCCTCAGCTAGGTGGTCTCTTCGCTGGTGGCATGCCAAAGCTGAAACCTGCTGGATCTGGCCCTTGTAAGTCGAATCCAGCTTCGTACACCTGGTTGAGATCGCTGACCCGCAAACCGTACGCAGCAAAACTACCTCCGCAGTTGGGCAAACCCCCTACTATACCAGGCCGTAACGTCCCTACCCCGACACCACCTGCACCAACACCTCCATCACGGCAACCTCCAGCACCTGCCCCTCCGAAGCAGACCACACACCCTCCCGCTCGTCCTCCAGTCCAACCGCCGACCAGACCAGCGGTACAACCTCCTCCTCGTCCTCCCGTTCAACCACCGAGTCGGCCTCCACCGCCTCCATCCCAACCACCTCCTCCCCCGACATTACCCTTGCGAACACCACCCCAGCTTCCTAACAGGAATGTGCACGCACCCCCCCAGCGTTCCACTCCAGAACCTCCTTCTAGACCCGTGGAGAGCCCTTCCAAACCTAGCCGCGCAGTCCCACCCCCTAGACCCGGCACGAATCCTCCTCTTCCACCAGGTAGACCACCTCCCCCTCTGAGAACCGCAACACCTCCTTCCCGGACAGCGACCCCACAATCCGACGGGGAATCGCCAGCACCTCCACCATCTCTCCCTTCGAGACCTGTCCCACCGATCCAGTCCAGAAATACAGGAACCCCCATCCGGTCGGCCCCACCTCCTCCGACAACCCCGGGGCGGCTCCCACCACCCCCGCCACCGCGACCACTCTCGACCGCGGCGACGCATCCTGGGTCATCCCCCTCTCGGGTGGTGCCAGAACCGCCCGTGAGGAAACCCCCGCCGATCAACGACCATGTATCAAGGATAAGAACAGAGTCTGAAGCACCACGCCTGAGAAATTCCTCGCTGGGTATTCCACCGCCTCGGCCCAGGACTGTTTCCGCCGCGGAACCACGACCACACTCCGGCCCTCCAAGCAGGATCGTGTCAATGCCGGTGAATGGCGTGACGGCTAACAACATCCCAGCAAACAGGAAGAAGAGTACGTCCATATCCAATGCTTGTGGCTCATGGTTGACTAACCCAATCTTACTCCGACCTCCAGTTCCCGACCCACCTCCCCAAACTGGTAGTCACACGTTCCCTACCCAATTCCCACCCCCACGACCATTCAACCCTGGTGTGAGGAAGTATAATGGGGGGAAGCAGAAGGGGTGTACGTTCGATCTGGGACAGCTTTGATTTGTAAGGCGTAGAGACAGTGTAAGAGAGCACTTGAGATGATTCCCAAGCTTTATCCGCCGATGATTCGCCGGAGCGCCAGCATGGAAGTTGAGTGGACGCATGCGTGATATGGAACGCGACCACGTACGAATGCCACGTCTCCTTTAGTCAGAGGTGACCCACCCATATAAGTCGCGACCAAACATTGTTGGCTTGGTCCCAAACTCTCTCCACCCCCTCGTCATGAAGTTTTCGTCCCTCCTTCGCTCTCTGACCGCTCTCGCCCTCGTCACCGTTGCCATCGCGGAGGACGCCTCTGACGTTATTGACGTAACTCCCAGCAACTTCGAAGCCGTCACTAAGGAGTCTCTTGTCCTCGTCGAGTTCTTTGCGCCATGGTAATTTTTTTTCACCTTCCTGAAGCGAAGAGAGGTAACTAAAGGCTCTGCTCGACCCCAGGTGTGGTCATTGCAAGGCCCTCGCTCCCCACTACGAGGAGGCTGCCACCAAGCTGAAAGAGAAGGGCATCAAACTCGCTAAGGTTAACTGTGTTGACGAAGCCGACCTCTGCCAAGAAAACGGCGTCCAAGGCTACCCGTGAGTTTCACTGCAGCTGGCCGAGACCGCCCAAATTCGATTACCAACTAACGCCGTTTCCCCAAATCTTCTATAGGACCCTCCGTGTATTCCGCAATGGCGTGCACACCGACTACAGTGGTCCCCGCCAGACTGAGGGCATTGTCTCCTACATGATTAAGCAGTCACTCCCTGCCGTAACTGATGTTGCTGGCGCAAACCATTACGAATTCACTCACGCCGATAAAATCGTTGCCGTTCTCTACACTGGCAGCAAAACTGAAGAGCCTGCCCCGGAATTCAGTGCCACTGCTGACAAGCACCGCGACGACTGGCTCTTTGGACATGCCACCGACGAAGATGCCGCCAACGCCGCCGGTATTACGCCTCCCTCCTTGGTCCTCTATCGTAGCTTCGACGACCCACGACTTGTCTACCCTTACCCTATCGCTTCCGCTAAGGTTGCGGACATCGAGCAGTGGATCTCCGACTTGTCCATCCCATACCTCGATCAAGTCGGTCCGAATAACTATGCTCTCTACGCTGAGAGCCCAAAGCCTTTGGCTTACCTCTTCCTCGACCCCAGTGCAGAGAAGGAGGAGCACATTGACCTCCTCAAACCTATTGCCAAGAAGTTCCACAACAAGGTCAACTTCGTTTGGATCGACGCCATCCAGTTCGGTGACCACGCCAAGGCTCTCAACCTCCAGGAACCCAAGTGGCCCGCCTTCGTCATTCAGGACCTTTCAACCCAACTCAAGTACCCTTACTCCCAGGAGCAGAGTTTAGACGCCGGCAAGATCGAGGAGATGCTTGAGTCTTACATCGCTGGTACCCTCAAGCCCGAATTGAAGAGCAAGCCCATCCCCGAGAACCAGGACGAGCCGGTCTTCGACGTGGTTGGCAAGCAATTTGATGAAATTGTGTTTGATGATTCGCGCGATGTCTTCATCGAGTTCTATGCCTCATGGTGCGACCTTCTCTTCATCGATCCACCTCTCGGTATGGCTGACCATGCGGCCCCCTCATCCTAGGTGCGGTCACTGCAAGCGCCTCAAGCCCACATGGGATTCTCTGGGTCAACATTTCGCCGGCTTCAAGGATAGGATCACGATGTACGTCCCCTGAATGACCACTCAACTCCGAACAGCGACTTACTGCATATTCACACTCGTTTAGTGCCAAGATGGAGGCTGTCGAGAACGATATTCCCCCATCTGCTCCTTTGCGTGTCTCCGGTTTCCCGACCATCAAGTTTAAGAAGGCTGGCACCCGTGACTTCATCGACTACAATGGTGACCGCTCGCTCGAGAACTTCATCGCCTTCGTCCACGAGAACGCCAAGAACTCACTCGACACCCCTACTAACGATTCCACCGACGACTCCACAACTGCCCAAGAACCATTGGAGGCTGAGAGGCCGCACGATGAGCTCTAGGAGATCGGTGCAGACGTAAAACCGTGTATTGATTACTAATAGGACTTTGTCATGTTTTACTCTCCCGGGTGATATCGATAAGACCAGGTATTTTCTGTCCGTCGTGTGAGGGCTCCGGAACCATTGGCGGTGTCGATGACCCGATAGAGCGGTTGGGGTCTCCGCACCTCCCCGCCCATCTATTGTCCACGTGGTTATGAGCTCACCGATGGCCATCAAGTCAGCTGCCCTTGGGCGTGATTCCAATCGCACAGATTGCATGGTTTTCCTGGTGGCCTCCGCGTGGATTACCGCCGGAATGGCAGAGTCAGAGTGCTTCTGGCGGTTCGAATGTCGAACATCGAATGTCTCCGATGCCAGGACCCCGGCGAAGCCGGGGGCAGGTTTGGTGCGAGCTCTAGCGGTTGAGAACACATCGTAGCCGCAGGGGAGCTGGAGAATCTCACCCAGCCCAAGAGGTGTTCTTTTACAGCAGATTTTCCAAGGCCGCGGTTCCTGGTTTGTCTCGCGGTGGCCCCCAGCGACGGGCGGAGTGACCGCACACAGTGATCCAGCCCTCTGCCATGGCACTGCGTGGCCCGACTGGGTATCAGATCTCAGACCTTCCGGGAAGCAAACTGAACGCGGGACAACTGACCATCATTCAATCGAGTTTACTGTGCTCGCGAAGGACCCCCGAATATAGGGGGTGAGCTTGGTCCTGAAAGTGGGAAAAAATGTTCGGACGCAAAATCGGCGGTCCTGGCAAAAAATGTTCTGATCAAAACCGACCTATTGACAAAAAGCCGAGTATTGTTCGGACGGGGTCAAAAATTCGCAAAAATTCAATACGTTGACTCCTATGAGTTCAGGCGCAGAATAATGAGCCTCAAACAATGTATCTAGGTCGTAGCAACAATATGCCTTAGTATTTGGGGACCACAAGAGTACTTGGAACGGGGGGTGAGGGCCCGATTGTTATCCTTCGCGCACAAATCGCACCGAGAGCCTGTACACTCGCAGGTGACATGTATACTATGCCTCCAAGCAGCCCATGCCCTGTGGTCACCCTACAATTAGCTTCCTACCCCGAGCGGCCGCATTAAGTTCCTTGATCGCTTCTGCTAGTTTCTCGCGAAGTACCAGCGAACCAGCAACCTTCTGGAAAACCAACCAATCCTTCTTGGCCAGGATGAGCTTCCCGGGCGTTGTAAAAGTTGGTAGATCCTGAAGTCTGCAAAGGAATTGGGTCGCTGGGGTGTGGAGAAAGGCCCAATCGGCCCGGGTAACGGTTTGGAATTGAGGAGCGACCGAAACTCGTTGGTGTGGCCAGAGGCTGTAGTCTCGTACACTCGTACAACCAGGTACGAGATGGCGCCGATTGAGTTTGTCGAACTTTGCCATGCGTGCTTACTCCCTGCACCGGCTTCCTTGGAATAGAGAGCCAGAACTTTAGTAAGCGTGTCAGCGATTGGCGGGCGAAATACGGATGTAATCAAAGTACCTTCCGCAACATATACAATCTGTTCAGAAAACACAAACGCCCAGGACCCAGATCTCAAAGGGGAGCGGTCAACCCCGGAACCAACCAACCCGTCCGCCAGGTGCCTCGAATAGTTGATGCGGGGGGTAAAAAACTTCCGTCGTAACACCAGTACCTGTATGAACGAGGCATCATGGACCGGGCCGGTTGCGTAACGGTAGAGCAGAATTACTTAGCGTCTTGACTCGATCTTTTGCCGCGGCCTCTGCATTCGCCGAGTTCCCGTTGAGTTCGGACATCTCAGATGCATCCATGGTTCCGGGAGTCAACCTCCAGCGTGCACACCTTTCCAACCCAGCCCCTGACCTCTGTATGACGTCGGCCATCGATTCCAGACGATAGATCTGTGTCAATTTCGATAGGTTCTTCCATGGACATGCGTGGAACGGCGTTGATTCTCGATCGTAGGAAGGACCGACCGCTTATCATAAAATATTTTTGTTCGCACCGCTGTACTTGTTCTGCCTTCTGCACCAAAAATCTATCATATGGTTCACTTGGGCTACGATGCGCGCCTCAAATCATGTATATATAGACCAGCGGAGCCCAGTCAAGCCGTACGGTCGCATCCTTTTTAGGAAGGAGCATTTGGGCTCCGCTGACGACCCGTGCGGTTCGGCAGGCTGGGTTTGAGCGCGGCATCGATTGATCCGCGTGGTGGCTCGGAGTCCCACGATCCCCCTCTTGGCCTGGTCAGGTAACGGGGGACACACACGAACTCGTTTGTGCGTTGCTCCATTGACTGCCGCGGCGAGCTCACCTGGCCAACCCCGAGTCCCCTGGGATGACTGTGACCCACTCTGAGACACTCACAAACTTCGACTTTCCAAAAGTATCTTGTCGTGTTCGTTGATTTACGCATGGGTCTGTGAGTGGCACAACGCGTACACTTACCCGTAGGGCCATCTGTTACGATTACCCGTACAACACTAACTCTCAGTGTATCGACAAATCATTGTCCTTTCGGCCCAGGAGGATCTTCGGGTTCTTACCCACTCTCACATCCTCGACTTTTCAGTTCAGAGCTACATGCCGAGCAGGCGATCGTCAGTGGTATATGTGGTCTGATTGAGGAGACTGGGTTTGGCCAGCCTCGATGCGCTTCGACGGGAGCCCCCGACCCACGCGACGAACCGTTCTGTTTGTTCAGGTTCGGAATAGACATCCGACTCATTGACACCGAGAATCAATCTCCCCTTCACATCACGTTTGAGCATGATGGTGGCTCGAGTGAACGATACGTGATCAAGCGGGAACAGGTCCCCATCGAGCCTGAAGCAAGGTCGGACTTTGCGAGTCGCAGTTGATGTTGTGGGCTGGACATGGGCTGGGCCACCCTGTACCAGATGGTGTGGTCGAGGGTGACTTCCCTGAGGTTTGATTGTCTCGCGAGACTTTGACAGCCGGCAGG
>Ga0307509_10003649_pt1 | contig 23054 bp, 31 predicted proteins | sample 10_EM_MG_FD_202245 | JGI IMG/M metagenome (GOLD analysis project Ga0307509, IMG submission 202245) | Populus trichocarpa ectomycorrhiza microbial communities from riparian zone in the Pacific Northwest, United States - 10_EM | ecosystem: Host-associated > Plants > Roots > Unclassified | place... | reverse complement strand
GGCCTTGTGACGGATCCAAATACCCCCGCGTCGGGAGGCGAGGACCCTCAGTATGCGGTGAACACTCTCGCGGAAGGACCGGAAGTCTATCAAGGGTCGTATACCACGACCTCCACGTATTATTTCCCCACGGAGACGGTCGCGAAGTGGGACCGGTACGTCCAAGGGGGCCCAGTCCCAACTGGCCCTAGTACTCTCGCGCAGACTGGCGGAGCGGGTGGGGGAACCGCCAGTGCTGTCGTTTTGAACGTTCTGGTTTCTGTGGTAATGTCATCTTTTGTTACTTTGCTGTGGTTACCCTAGGACTATTGTAGTTTTAACGTTCTCTCTGTATGTAGCGTTTACCCCCTTACCTTGTAATTAATGCATGTAATGTACATACTCCTTTAACGATTCCTTCTCTGACTCTCGACCTCTTCGTCCCTCATCGACATCACTTGAAACTTCTACATGGGCGGGCACGTGTGTGTGCGGGCACGTCGGATCATTATAAGGCGGTTCCTGTTGAGTTTGACAAGGTAAGTTGGGATCCCGCTGACAGTTTCTGCCTGGAGTCTGTCTAGCGAGGGTACGAACGTTGACCAACTGATGCCCCGTGCCAAGTGTTCTGCTTTCTGCGGAAGTGTCATCTTTTGTTGCTTTCCTGTGGTTATCCTAGGAATATCATAGTTTTAATGCGCTTTGTATGCAGTGTTTACCCTTTACCTTCTGGTTGTAATTCATTGTAGCGGCGCCGTGGTGCCAGCCCCAGATTGATCCCATACTTACGTTATAATTGCCTTTTGTAAACTCGCGAGATCCTTCTTGGGGCGTGGAAACAAACAGGGTCGCCCTCCGAGATGAGGAGCAAGAGTTCGGTTATGAGAAAATGTTGGGTTAGAGCTAGTACAACAAGTGAGATCGTCCTACTACGGGGGAACGGAATCGTACACTACTCGACGACTGAGGGGGAGGGTGGCAAGGCGAAGGAATCAAGGCGGGGACGGTGATGGGCATGAACTACGGGAGCGATCAATAACGAGTATGTTTTAGCATCGGTGTGGGACACACCGCAATGGATGGGAATGGTATCGAATTATTAGAGGGTGCAAGTGGGAGAGTGGGTGCCTTTCGCCCAGCCACATTTGGGGCACTGAGGTTCGGAGCAGTCGACGCAGGTGTCATCCCCGTTGGAGTGGGAGACCACTGGGGTGGTAGAGATGGTAGACAAGATGGTGGATGAAAACATTCTGTCTGTTGATGGGAGTGGATCTCAAGCGACTCTGGAAGTTGGGAGGGTTGATGTGGAGGGGATGGAGAAGGACTCGAGGGACGGCCAACTTTTATATCGGAGGCATCAACCCCATGGTCCACACTCGTAACGGGGCTAGTCACTGTAGATTGTATTGCATTGAGCCCCAGATAACGGTCGGGGTCCTAACAGTCGTCACATACCGGTGACCCTCGAGGGGGGGGGGTGACCACAGTGCTCTGAGGAATCGTAAATCTGAAACGGGAACCTCAATTGTGGACCAACGAGTAGTGCGACAGTCATCCTCGCCTGGAAAGTCCCCCTCCCCCCCCACATCTGGCTGCCTATTGGTTCTTCTTCCCTATTCACCGTGACTTCCTCGTACCGCGCCTCGACCTCTTGATTGCTCCTTGCCACTTGAAATTTCTACGCGTGCATGTCGGATTGTGGAGTATTCTAACGACAATTCCACCACCTACCAGAGCGGCCCGGGCGGCCATCTCGGTATTCTCGGGTATGTGGGGGGGGGTCACCTGGGTATCGGTCGCTCGGCCTCCAAATCCTCACTAGGCATCCTCCAGGCAGAAGCGGTCAGAGGGATTTCCACGGACCTTGTCAAATCAGATAGCCGCCTGGAGCCGTAGCTCACCGTCACTGCCAACGGCAGGAAGGGGTATCACAGGAAACAGAGCTAAACGGGTTGGATTGGGCGAATAGATCGCGTGAGGATCAGGTGCTTACGAGGGTGCTCAGTGTGTCCCCAAGGGGCAACTTGGTAGGTTCATCGTGCACCTCTAGGCTGGAGTCCAGCCTCAATTCAGAGGAGGGAAGGGCGTCGTCTCTGGGGGGGTTCAGGGGAGGGAAGGGACCTCTAGTGCACCTCCAGGAGATTGTCCCGTGGCTTGGTCGTTCATGTCGATTTCGGTAGAATAATCAAATTCGCGCCCAGAGCGGGCGCTATTACGCTCCCGCACGTGGTTAGGCGCCAGCCACCAATCCGCTACTCCGCCAGCCCTCCCTCGTTTGTACAGAGAAAGCGGGTATGCAACGTCGAGCGGTCGGCAAAGGCCAGGCTCATATCTCTCCCCCCAAGGGCTCCTCATCCGGGATGGGCGGGCAAGATTCAGAAAAACCGTCGCGTCTGAACAGACGCAGCTTCGGTGTCACAAACCGCATCTGGATCATTCTCTCGGTCGTCCTCTCCATCCTCCTCCTATCCCGCTACATCTTCAGTTCACCCTCCTCGCCTTCCGCTGGTGGACACCGTCTCTTGTCTTCGGATCTCAAACCCAAGAATTACCTCAACGCAACAGAACTTCAGCACCGAGAATCACCCTTTGCGTTCTGTCCGGTGTATGGGGAAGGGGATGAGGTGGGCAAGAAGTACGGCGCTCTGGCACTGGCAAGGACGAGGGTGCATCCGGGGAGTGGGGCGAGGATCCAGAGAGTTGTGAATAAGGCCATGAGTGGCCTTCCCGTCACAATCAGTGTCATCGGCGGTTCAGGTATGTTTCGTTTCGATCCATTCTTTCCTCCAAAGCTACCCATGGCGTTCTCCAATCGGACGCACACCATTCTACACCCCTATGGGTTTACGTTGTGTGTGGATCTGAACGTTGATTCTCGGCCATTTCTTTCTCGAGCCAAGCGTGCTGATTTTGTGCGGATTTGGGTCTTATAGTATCGGCTTGCCACGGAGCTGGAACGGACCCCCTATCACCCAACTGTTACCCATCTAAATTCTTCCATTGGTGGAACACCGTATTCCCGCATCCGGCCTCGGAGCTCACAAATGGCGCAATGAGGCGCACCAACTCGGACTACTTCTCCTTTTGCAGTTCACACCATATACCAGACGTGACGGACTTGATCATCATCGAGCTAGATACGGACGACAATGAGTAGGTTCCGTTAACTGTCGTTCTCGTGCGCCCCACGGGACCACCAAAGCTAACGTCATCCACACAGGTATGCTTCGTCGTTGGAACACTTTGAAATACTTGTTCGATCAATCCTCATGCGTCAAGACCACCCAGCTGTGTTAATTCTAGGGCATTTCAGCCCGCAGGCACAGCGCGAGCATGGTTTCGCAGGTCAGGATCACTGGCATAATGTGGTCGCCCAATTTTATGACACCCCGCATATCAGGTACGACCCCTTTCCTTTTCTCCACCTTATCCTCGTGCGGCTCTGCTCGGCCAGTCGTCCCCGGGGAAGGAATTGATCGCTGATTTGCATTTCGTTCCAATCTGTTTTCGTCCTTGGCCTTGATTTGCCCGTCACCCGCATTTTGAATCCACACAGCACGAAACCAATCCTGTACCCCCACTACATCGAAGAACCTGGATCCATCGACCGATACTTTGCCGACGCTGTGTTGGCCAACCCGGCCGGTCACGACATCCTCGCTGACGTTTTGATCTCGTATTTCCAATCTCAGGTCTGTTCGGCTTGGGCGGCTGCAACGGGGCAGTCTTTTGACGGGTTGCCGCCTCAATTCTCCTGGGTTGTGCCTGACAACTCAAAACAACCGACTGACGCGCGAGGCTTATTCGGTGGCGTCGGACAAAGAAAAGGCTCGCAACCCGAGAACAAGGACGGGAACGTCGTGGCCGGTGGCCCTGGTGCGGGCAATCAGAATCCAGGACAAGGAAAGGCCGTTCCTGGCAAACCGGGAGCGTTCCATGTCCAAGCCGTCCCTCTCGCGAGGATCAACACACGTCCTGGCGACTTTGGAAGGAAGGCGTACGAGGAACCGACGCCGTTTTGCACATCGGCGAACGACCTCGTCAATCCCCTTCCCGCGTCCATCTTCACTGGCACAGGATGGGCGGCATATCACCCTCCCACTGGAACGAACGCGGTCTCGAGCGCATCGCATTATTGGTATTCAAGTCAGCCGATGAGCAGATTACGCTTAAACGTCAATTTGGGCGCGGGCGAAGTCGGAGTGTATTATTTGAAGGAACCGAAGAGCGTCGTTGGACTTTATGGGAGCTCGGTCAACTGCTGGGTGGACGACAATTATGGGGGGCGGGTCCAAATTTCGAACGCTGGAGATGTGGGAGAGCCGACGCCAACGTAAGTTCTCGCTTATGCTTTTTTTGCCCCTTTTCCTCCCCCCGTTGGCACGTTTGATTTTGTGCATTCCCGTCGCTGCCTGATCGGGATCGGCCTGATCCTCGAATCCCCTTCCTTCATTCCTTATCTCCCTACCCGGTGTCGGTGTCGCGGAAGCTGTTCGAGATGGTGTTGACGTTTGTCGCTGATCCTCATTTCCTCCCTGCACGCACTTTAGGTTACAAATCATTGACAGAGGTGTAGTTTGGGGTTCACATTACGTCGAATGTGAGTTGGTTGGCGAAGAGGGAGACAGGAATCTTCCGTCATTTAGGATTCTGGGTATCTTCGCAACGTAGAGTTGTTTCCTCCTTGTTTATAGTACTTACCGTTCCTTCCGTCGTCTCAATGTTCTCTCTTGCTCTCTGACGTCGGTATAGACATTCACATACATTAGACCATCGTAGCGATCGGACTGTCTTCCACCCAACCTTTCTAGTCCCTTGTTCCGCCGAAGCCCCTATCGTCGCTGTCTTCTCCCGCGGGTAGGCTGGGAACCGAATCACTTCCTACCGAGTTCACTTCTGCACGGGTCGTTCGATCTGTTGAAACAAGATTTATCCGCTGACGTCGACGCTGTAGCCGTTTGCGTGTCGATGGCTCGTTTCTGGGAAAGGCACAGCTGTTTCCGTGTGGGAGCCGGCATCTCGGCGGGGTTCTGAAGCTTCTATGGCCACACCGACTCTGGGAGCAATCCTGCACCCAGCTGTGGGTTTCCAAAAGCGAAACCTGAACAAATAAACCTGCATTTCAAGAACGAGCCATCGGCGGCGCAAACAACCACAGGAATTTGAGTGGGGACCCCACACATTCCCATGTACCATCATCCAGTTTCAATCCCCGCGTCCTGTGTTGAGAAAGATTGATGAGTGTGGGCGTGACCTGGGGGAGCGGTCCACGCGGGTTCGTACCTCGGCCGTAATATAGATTGAATGGCTTCTGATACGCCCGGTGCAAGGCTTCGTGGGGCCAACTGGGGGGATATGGATAAACGAGTGCGGTGTGGGATGCGTCGGCCTAGATTTCCAGACCTCGCCCAGGGCGTGGGGAGGTTAATTCAAGCACAAGAGACTATCTGAGTCCCGGAATCACGGGCCCGTAATACACATAAGATACAGAACCAACGTACATAGAGTGGGCGCGGGCAACGGACTCGCCCTGTGAATTATTGCGGTGGTGTGGTGGTTTCGTACGCCTGCGGTTCCGCAGGTACCTCCAAACACCGCCGAGTTTAGATTTTGACACCTGCCCATCGTCAGTTGATGGGGTCATTGATTCCCATACACTCTGGCTATAATTATCATTGACCCCAGGGTTGAAATGAGGCGGGGAAAGAGGGTATTTGAACCGTCTGCACTTACGGCGGTTTGGCTGTAATGCGGAAACAGACCCGATTTGAGAATCTCGCCTGGAAATGAAGAGCGGGAAGCCGTCGGAATGTTTTGCATCGGCCGTTGTGTTTTTTCGTGTCCGTCCCCCGGGTGGCGGCTGTACGGAACCTTTGCTGTACGTGATGCCAGAGCGCCAACGGTCTGGCAACGGAAAACCTCTGACGGCTGATTGGAAATTCGGGGTGATCCCTTTCGTCCGAATCTGAGGATACCCGCCGTGTAGCTGCCCACGCCAGTTGCGGGTTTATAACAGGTTGTGAGGCTCGTTGAGTGAATGGGAAAATCCACCGAGTTCCTTTCAACGGGCGGACGCCCCGAGTCTGGGAAAACGGTGACGCCACGTCGAGCGATCATCCTTTTTCTTTTCACACTCCCTCAAGCGTAATAGCCGAGCGATCCACCGGATCCCTGCATGATGATACGCCCATCTCCTGCCCACAGGCGCGAGAGCTGATTCACAGGAAAGATACGGACCCCAGCCCAGGGACGACGGTCGCGGCCTACACGTGGGACTGATACGGTCCGACTCCAGACGAGTCTCAACCGGCCTCAAGCCCCGCGAACATCGGTTGGGCTGACGCCCGGGCGAGCAAAACTCATCATGTAACCTCCCGTCCGACGACAGAAAATTCTGTCAGCGGCAGACAACCCAGCCAGTCGGGCGCCGCCTCTTCCCGCTCCACTTATAATTCAATATGCCTCCTTCCCTCGCGTCGCCCGTTCTTCCCTTCCCTTCGTTTCGTCCTCCCCCCATCCCCTGTCCTCTGTCCTCCCCACCACGTCCAGGCCGTATCGTGCGTTTTGCTCGGTTTGGTTCAACCCGTCGTTTGTTACTAATCCAGCTTTTCCATTTCGGTCACAATATTCTCTTCAATTAGAAATGAACGGAGGCACAAGCTCGAGGCTCCCCGTCCGGCACCCAATAACGCGCCCAGTCTCATTCCACTCCCTGCCTGAACACCAACACAACAACCCGGTTCACCTGTCTCCCTACTCCCATCGCAGGCCGCGGACACCCAGATCCTCCCCTTTGGCCGGTCCTTCTCTGTCGTCAGATCAGGTTGACACCGAGAACGGAGATGACGATGGGAACAAGAAACCCAGATACCGGCCGAACAGGATTTCGTCCACCCCAGACATGGAACTCCCCATCCAATCCCTCTATGATTCGGATTCTGCCTCGCATTCATCCCATTCCCCATCCCCTCCGTCCACGTTCTCTATCGGTACCGTTGATGTAGTCCTTCCCACCCCACCAATACCAAGACCTCGCTCCTCTCCTTCCAGTGAGGATGGCAAGGGTAAGGAGGAAGCCGAAGACGGAAAGAAGCGTCGCAGCTTCGCGAAGCGCTTGTCGATCATCTCCACCTCGTCATCGAATACGCACGAAAAAGAGAAAGATGGCCAAAAGGCGGATAGGCGACGTTCCAGTTTCATTTTGCCCTCGGCTTCTACAACGAGTCTTGCCTCCAGTTCGTCTTCTCGTACCGTTCGGACGGACAAATCAAGTCATACGGTTCCCCCGATGCCCACCATCCCCCGATGGGCCCTGAATGCTATGCGTGAAGAAGCTGGCGCCAACCGGAATATGAAATACGGCCACCGACGCGGAACGAGTGAGGACCTTGCCACCTCGTCCACGTTGCCATTACCTCCTCTACCCAATCAACCGATTCCACGCGCTTCTGGTCTACCCAACCAACCACGGCCTCCTTCCATCTCACGCGATCCGACGGAGAATTGGATGTCCGTGACGGACCCCATACCCAAGTTTTCACGCTTGGGACTTGGAGGCGATGCTGTCGTCATGCCGGTTAGTAAGAAGGAGAGCCTGGCGAAGATGAAAAGCGCGGGGTCGATCAGAAGCACAGCGAGCGCTGCCACGCTCTCTCACCATCCAGGCGTGAAGGGTGATAGCGGAGTTACGAGCAAGATCGAGCCGGGCAACGACTCGGATGCCGCAGACGCCGGGGCTAACCTGAAAGAGAAGGAGGCTCTGCGAAAGCGGCCCTCTTTGGCTAGCTCGCTCAGGGCGAGGATCCCCAAGATCATCCTTTCATCGTCAGCCGGAAGTGAAAACGTGCTTCCCTTCCCCCCTTCCACTGGCAAATCGGATCCCACCTCGACCTCCGGCATGACCTCACATACGCCCCCACCCACCTCGAGTGATTCCGTGTCGAAGACCAATCCCACGAGAAGGAGCACCACATCACAGAGGAACTACGCCCTCACCGCGATCGACGAGAATCAACCACCCCCACCCGATGATACCTACACGGAGTTCGGGAGGCAAGTGGGTGGTGTCAGGTCACAAGGCACGAGGGCGAAACGGAAGAGCATCAAACAGATCGTCATGCGGATCACCACCGGCTCACTGTCTGCGGGTGAGAAGGTGAGGCTGACGACCATTGGAGATTCACCACCGATGCCCGTGGTGACCCTGCCTCCTGACACCCTTATACCACTCGAACCCCCGTCCGGCACACGATTCGAGAAACTGGGAAGTTCATCGGTCCCAAGTCTGCCTTACACGAAGGAGGGATCCGGGTTCGCTTGCGGTCGGGGTGAGGTGCGTGGTAGCGTGAGGTTCAAGAGCATCAGGAAGAGGTGGAATACCGTTTTTGGGGCCGTCAAGGGTTGAGCCTACCCCATCCGCCGTGCCCTTGCTTCATTTGGTCCCCCCCTCGTTCTGACCTGGATTCCTCATGACCGTTCCAAGTTCTCTACTGATCTTGTCATTCCATATTCTTCGGTTCACGATACTACTCTTGTGCACACTGGGCCTTTCTCTCGTTGTATCATTTCTTTCCCCGCTCTTGTGAATTTTGGGCAGATCATCTAGACAGATATACCCTCTTGGACAGTCTTGTGTAGGATATTTAGGAATTTAGGAATTAGCCAGGCAGAATCTTCGGAGTTGGTAGATGGCTGGGAGCTCATTGGATAACTTATTAATTTAACAAGCTCGGGAGGTGTTCACTTTCGAACGCTGGGTCAGCTTTTCCAATCACCGAACAGGGGACGACCTCCAGAAATACTACCCCTTCCGAGAGTGTTCCATTGTCGTAGGTCGACGGAATAGAGAGTTCAAACATCTAGGAACGTCAGGTTCTCGAGGGATAAGGCTACGGTGTTTCCTCAAAAGCCCCTGGTATATTCACCCAGGCTCGTGTTTACATGGTCTAGCCCTATGGACCGACTGACGTTCACCAGATGTACGGGATAATCCGATATGGGACCTTGAATTTATATAGTTTGTACTCATTACCGAGCTCAGGGTCCTCAACGATAATTCTTTCCTAGATCATCCGTTCGTTTCATGAGTTCACCTCGGCATGAATATCGATGGCCGATGACGTACCTCAATCGGCACCTTCAATAGGCACCCACCGATCGCAAGCGGAAGGGCATAGAGGGGAATATACGACCAGAATGCAAGAGCGAGAGAAGCTTCGATGATAAGGCTCGCGCTATGTGTGAGGATCGTAAGTGGGATAGTTCGGCAAACTGTGAATGGGAAACTTGCGTGTAGATTGGATGGCGGATGTATGCAAAAGGTCCATGGTCAACGAGCCTTGGTTTCTCCCTTATCTGTCCCCAGAAAATGTGGTAAGCCACCGGTTGACACTCAATAACCCGAGGAAAAGCAAGGCACTCACTCCAATTGTGCCGCACTGGGATCCCAAAGCTTTCATCGCGGAGCGTGTCAACATCGTGCCGGCGAGAACACCCAACAACCCGACCGGTCTTCCAACCGTTACTCCGTCAAATCCGAAGACATCGGGGGGTGACGGGAGAGCGTATTTTGTCATCCACTCCGACTGGTGGAATTTGTTGCTTGCGGTGGCCGTCCAGTACACGAGTGGTAGGAGATACAATCCGACGGATTGCCCAAAAAATGCGAGGCTGGTCCAGATACGTGGGCCAGTGGAACCGAGCTTGATCCCCCCGGCCTTTGAGCTGGCACTTTTGAGCTGGCTGCGAGCTCCAAAGGCGGAGGAGACGAAGATTGCCATTGTCGAACCCCAGACGATTAATTCCATCTTGGGAGCGTCGGAGAAGTGGTCCATTATCCCTGCGACGTACATCTTGGTGGGGGTCTGTTCAATGCGGTTGCTGGGGGGGGGCACCGGTATTTAAATACCCGGCTGTGGGGCAGCGCGTCTCGGACTGGTATAGCGCTCATCCTCGTCACGCAGGGTTAGGAATTGATAGTGACGTAGGCGGAAAGTCATATGTACCTCTTGTATTTACCCTCATTCAATCGCACGCGTCTTTGACGGGTGTGTTGTTCCCTCGTCGTCGTCATCGCCACGTCTGAGGTGTTTCGTCGGTGTGAGAGATCCGGAATGGTCAATGCTTGGTACCGTTTTTGTCTTCCTGGAGTGGCAAGGATCGTGGCGGCGGAGGGAGTGCCACCACACGAATCCGGACTGTGCGTCACGGTCGCTCCATCGATGAATCGATGACCGCACTCTTATGGAACATCGTCGTCGGTGTGGAGAGATCACCAGGTTTCCGGTCACGATCGGCACTTGGTGGGTTCGACCGTTGTCCAGTGGTGATACAGTGATCGAGTGGTCCTTGACGTAGATTTTTGACATGCGGCCGCTGCGCTGGCAATTCGATGGTTTTTGGGCCAAAAAAAATTCCGCCCATTGTGTTTGACCCAGAAAACAATCCCCCCACTTCATGGTTTCATTTTTTCCTCTCGTTGTGTTGTGGGAAGACATGCGCGAGTCGGCCAAAAAACGAGCGACTTGAACGACGCTGAGCTACCGCATTTGGAAGGTAGCGTCACGCTCGATCGTCACAAACATCACGCGCGTCATAGTCGGCATACAACTATTTGTTGCGCAAGCACCCCAATCCTTCTATTCGTAGGCCACCCCTTGCTGCCCACACTCGATTCTAACATACCCTGCTCATTTTCCTGCTGTTTTGGGTTGTTTGTGTTCGAACATCGAAGGAACAAACTGTTGATATACGCGACACCGAACGTCACGCAATGTCACAGGGGCTCGCTGCGGTCTTGCTCCGGCGACGGATTTGGTTGCGGGGCAGCACGAACACACTTTTATGGTCCCAGATTTTTATGGGACACCGTGATTGATGGGTAGGATACGCCGCCGAGATATCTAGCTAGCTAGTGAATCGTATCATGTGGAAAAAAATCGTGTGTAGTTGATTTTGCGCATTGTTCGAGGTAAACTCAGGATATTCCGGCGACCCGATATTTTTTTTTCTGGAGCTATTTACACAAGGTTCCGTGTGCGGAGGTTATTTGGCCACCCGAATATCCAAACGAAATATGAAGGTTGTGAGGTCCGGCGGTCAAATCATTCAAGGAACCCCACTCAACTCGATCACTGTATACACGGGAAGAAGGGTAATGCTGTCCGATCGGTGCGAAGGACGATCTGTGGATACCACACACAGGTTGGGTGGGAGCGTACTACTAGTAGTACTGCGGTGAATCTACTACCGTTGTTATTATCAAGGAGCAGATACGTGCAAACAACCCAACTTGGATGGACTTTTGTCTCCGCTACAGGAGGGTCGAGATACGACATTTGAATCCTTCCTCTCGAGTGTCCTTCATTCGGCCCTACTCTGGCTAGTTCGTCCACACACAGGTCGTGTATCTTTTATCGCACCACTCCGCTCGACAACCTGGTTGGGACCAAGCACCCCACAATACAGTTTGCTCGTTTACCCGGGGCTCGAGACGGCCATGAACCCTCGAGGAGTGTTACACCCCCACCAATCACACAAGAACGCGAGGAGGAGTCGCGAAAGAGACCTCCCGGAAATCGCCTACCCTGCAACCTCAACGAAGGTTGTGGTCGCGGACGGACCCGGGGTCTCATTGGAACCATCCTCCTAAGCCGTGGCGAGCCTCCTCTGAAGGAGGGTTCCGTGTTACATTGGAACCCAGGCCAGAGCGTGGCCCAGCTAAGCTGCACGGAGAGCGAGTAACTGGGGATCAAAAGCGGTGCGCTTTCAAAGTTTGAAGAGAGCTCGGCGGAAAGAGGGACGTTACCAGTAAGCTGCCCGGTGGAAATGAAACAACGGAGGGTGTCCCATTGCTCAGGGGCGCAGACATTGTGGCGTTCGTGCTGAACAAATGTGCAGAGTCGAGCTCAAATTACGCGCCCCAATGGTTTCTTCGAGCCAGAGGCCCAAGTGTGGCGGAAGCGGATGGATTGTAACGACAAAGGCGGCACTGGTGTGAACGGTGGGGGCTCCAGTGTGCTTTCCTGGGGGTCGGAACAATATTCTTGACCCGCAGTCGTGGATGGATAGGAATGGACCCGCACGTGGTTTCCACGCTATCGAGGCCTATTCCTTGATCTCAGGCGTCGCAAGCGAGAGAGTGGACTGTGATCAATGCTTCCCACAGCATGAGCACAAGTCATCCCCCAAACGCCTATACCTCCAGTTATCACCACCAACTCGCATCTCAACCCCACCAGCAACCACCATCATCATACCAGCACCAGTCCTATCCCACCAACAATCATCATCCCCCACCTCCCCTCCAGATCGTTCGTTCCGGCTCCAGAGATTCCGCCTCGTCCGGGCAACCCAGTCCGAACAGAGATGGAAGGGATCCTTATGCTAATAGAGAGAGGCGGGAGGCCTGGGATGCTCGTGTAGAGAGGAAGACCCGCCCGGCGACCATCGCTGAGCTTGCCGACAAGTCTCGCGAAGACCTTTGGGATCCCAACAAGCACCTCAAGCATTGGCTGCGCACCGCAGAACTGGCAAGAAAGTCCGGCAAACAGTATGCGGAGAACGGGGACTACGAGAGGAGCTTCGTCCAGCTCGCCAGGGCAGCGAGCATCATCCTGGAGAAGATGCCGACCCACAAGGATTATCATACGCTCTTGTCCACCAGCCAGAGGAATAATCTGGTCTTGGTAAGCCTCTCCTTGTTTCCCCGCCACTCTATACCCCCCACTTTCGTTCTCGTTGTTTTCGGCTGCCCCGTGTGGGGTTCATCTTTACTCCCGTTTCCCGTGATCTCCCCTTCTGAATTCGACGGACCTTTCCAACTTTGATATCCAATTACCTCTTGATCGCACTCTTTACTTGCCTTAACCTCTTCCCGAACGCCACCTAACCTTAATCTTACCAATTCAGCACGGACAAGAAACCCTCGAGAATCTCAGTAAGCTCAAACCCGGGCTCGTCGACCGTTACGAGAAGTGGGCCGCGAAGTACCCAGAACACGTCAATGACCCTTCATTCCATCCTCCCGTCCTACTCGAACCTGCAACCCTCGTTCCATCCCAACCTCAGCCACCCAACTCAGCCACACCTATCCCCCAACCAAACTCAAGAGACTCGGGGGATGGGCAGTACCTATCAAGGAATCAAAGTTACACCCAGGATGAACTCTCTATCATGGGCTCAGTTCCACGGAGGGACCGCGATAGGGACAGAGAGAGGGAAAGAGAACGGGATAGGTCACGCGAACCCCCTCGAGATTACTACTCCCAACCCACCCGTGATTCGCCTGCGAGGGGTAACGAGGAAGCTCGGAGAGCTGCCGAGGAGGCCGTCAGGCGACGGACCGACCAGATACGGAATCCGGGGAGGGTGTACTCCTCGTCATCCCAACACACCATGGAGCATGCGGGAATCGCTCAGAGGCAACAGGAAGCCGAGGCTGCTGCCCAGGCTGCTAGGAGAGAGATCGCGGCGCCCCCAAACCCCAACATGAATGGGATTCCACCCGTTATGCCTGTCCTTCCCGCCCCAGTCTCCGCTTCTTCACACCATAACCCGGTTTATCCACCTCCTCCAGGGCAGAGCCAACCACCACCACCTCCACCACCGCCAATGCAAATTCCACAATCGTACACGACTACCACAGCGACGAGTTCCTCCAGTTCCGCGATGAACCCCGGTTCAATGCCCCAACCTCAGAGATCACCATCCGTTCCGTATAACCCTTACACCAGTTCGAGTTCCAGCGCGAGCGCGAATGTGAACCCTCCGACTAGAAGAGGGAGCAACGAGGTTGATACGCAGAATCAGAACGGTGACGCCGTGGTGGTTCCACCACCACCACCTTCGTTCCCTGCCCCGATTAGTTACTCAACTCAACATGCAGTATCGCACGATCCTGCTGTGTCAACAAACTTGACAAATCGGTAAGCTGCTGACAGTCGCAGACTCGTACTCCTTCCGTCACTCACAAATGTTTCGCAAGGTATCCATACCCATCTCCAGTCACCACGACCTCTCCACCTCCAGGCCCAATTCGTTACCCGACCCTGATGTCACAACATCAGATGAAACAGGGCTATGTACCTTCCCTTCACTCCATGTTTCAAGGTGCACCGCAGGACAACGCTCCGATCTCTTCTTTGCTTTTCCAGGACGGTCCTGGGCCAGGACCCCAGGGAATTGGATTGGGAAGTATGGGGGGGTTGTACAACTCACTCCCCCAACCGTCAATGCCGATCGGTGCATACGAACAACAAACACAGAGGAGACAGAGTCCGATCCCACCAGCTCCGCCGCCAGGGCCAAGTACAAGCGCTGTAGACCAAACTAGAATTACCCCCGCGGCATCTGGCGATGTCGTACCTCGGGATCTCAAGACCGTCTACCTCCCGCGCGAGTCACTGCCGAGGTTCCTCAACGTCGCGGCCGTCAATACAGCTCGGAACAGGGAGACTTGTGGGTTGCTGCTAGGGAAGGATAAGAAGAGCAGGTTTGTCGTCACGACGCTGTTGATTCCGAAACAACATTCTACGAGCGATACGTGTACGATGGACGAGGAAGAGTTGGTTATGAGCTTTACGGAAGAGAGGAGCCTGATTACGCTAGGCTGGGTACGGACTTTGCCCCCCGTTAGATCTGAAAGGGTGATCTCATTCTTTCTCTCCCAGATTCATACACATCCGACCCAGTCGTGTTTCATGTCCTCTGTTGACCTCCACACCCACTCTGGCTTCCAGAGAATGCTTCCGGAATCGTTTGCCGTTGTCTGCGCACCAACGTCAACACCAAAGTGGGCGGTTTGATCACGTGGCATTCAGTTTCTGACCTTTTCGTCCCTCTGCAGCTTCGGCATATTCAGGTTGACTGATCCACCGGGTTTGCAAGCAATTCTGGAGTGCACGCAGAAGGAGGCTTTCCATCCCCACCCACCCGTTCCTATTTATACCGTACGTCTCCTTCCCGTCGACTGTCAAATACGCAAGCACTTACGCCGTTTTCTTTTACCGGTAGGATGCGGATAAGGGGCACGTCCAGATTAAAGACTCGTTGTCACTCGAGATTGTCGATCTCCGAGACGACTAGCGTGTTCTTCGATCAAACAACAACAACCCTCCATCTTCACGTCCTCACAACCTCATCATCTCAAGTGCGATACCTAATGGCCCAGGGCCCGCGACGGGCTCAACGACGCATTCCACCATCTGAGGGGTTCAACCACGACCGCAATTTCTGACCGCCACCTCACCCCCTTATTCTCGAAACCAATCCTTTATCTGCCCCCTTCCTTGTCTCCTTTCATTGGGCACCCTGGTCTCTGTTATCCCCTAGCTCATGTATGTATCATTTCCTCTTCCTCCCCATTTATCAGTCGTTTCCTTTTTTGTTGTTTGCACGGGGTGCGGTCGGGAATCTCTATGTCGCTTAGCGTGAATATGTCCTGTTTGGACCCACGACAAGATTTCTGGGACCGGCCTTTGTTAGGTGGCCACTGGAAGCACCTGTGCGGGACCCGCGCGAATGCGGCCAAGGAGGGACTCGCTCGAAACCACTTTGGTTCCGTGAGATGATCCGGCAAGAAAAAAAAGCCTCCCGAACCCTTTCATAAATGAGAATGGCGACCACTGCATGATGAACGGCGGCCGCACGCTGGGGACGTAGCGCCAACTCTTAATCGCTACTCACTCCCACCAACGATCCACCCGTGCCATTTTCTGCAGGGATTTAGCCGCATGCGCCTGGTGGGTTGCCCATCGTTACTTTGATCCGTGCCAGATCGTCCCATGGTCATGGGAACTCTTACTTGTATACGGTTCTGGTTTGGAAACCCCGAACTCCCCGGTGACGGTGTTTTTTTGACGAAGGGTACGGTGCTGGATGTGACCGTCAAGCGTGGGGTGGGGTTGGACGTTTCCGTGCCCAATTCTGTGGTGTTATATCTAAGGTCCTTCTACTCTCCGATGCGAAGGGTTCTTGAATGGTTTCCCTTCTTCCCCGAAGGAGTACAATCTATTACAAGCAGCATACAGTGCCGATATATCATCATGAATGACTAGAGAGATGAACCAAAGGACATATCGACTTTCCACCGCACCATGATTCTAACAGATGGGCCGGTGATTCCGGTGTGGGTGCCGACGGGTGCCGACGGAGGGGGAAGAACGGGCATCAGGGTGAGAAATTCATCGCTTCTCGATCATCAGCCCAGAGCCTGGCGTACTCGAGACACATTCGATACATATAGGCTGTCGAGGTCATGGCGAAATCGCAGCGGACCAGCCGAGAAGTGAGAGGGGGGTTGGTGAATAGGGGAGCGAGATAGCTCACCTTCCATGTCCTCCTTCCTTCCGAACGTCCTCCTCCACTGTTTCCCAGCCCTTGCGATCCTCCTCAATCGTCTGTCCCCGTTAGTAGGTCTCCTCTTCCCCGGGGGAAGCTCCAGAGTTGTCGAGTTCGCGGCCAGTAGTGTAGCTTCCGTGGCTCCGGAAAAGAACGCGTGGATATTGTATATTTCCTGGTAAGAATTAGAGAGGGGTATATAGTGTAACCTAGTGATTGCAATGTCCACCGCCGTAAGCTAAACGGGCTACCCTGGGGACAGGTGGACGTACGTACCATGGTTGTAGCCAATCAGAATAAAACTCTCGATGAACGGAGGATTTGATAACGGCGCTGTCCGATTCCAGAAAAGCGAAGAACCGCCCAGAGTAACTCATTCCGTCGAGATCGACGAGATACTTGTGTCTCCAATGATCGCCGAGGAACACGCCCTCGTCGAATCTATGGTCGGCAACATACCCTTCGTATCCTCCCGGGTAATTGTAAAAGTCGACCGCTTTGACGAAAGCAACGTCCATAACCTCATCATTCAGGTCGTCCATCGAAACCTCCGCCGAATGATACCTGAAAGAGCTCGGGGGTTCAGCAAAGACGATGTTCCGTTTGCTCCTGGTTTTGGCACTAGCCATTCGGACGAATCTACTCGGATAGACACGTGTCAGATGCGGAATCGTAGATTCCTTCTGTTTACGGACCTTTGTCGATGGTACTGTGGTGCAAAGCCGGGCGGGGAACTGCCCCCACCAGTCGTTGCACCCCTCCAAAAGATTTTGTTGGCTTTTTGTTCCCAAGGGGTCTCCATGTGGTCGATCCTTTTGAGCTCCAGATTTACTTCATCCCAGCCATAGGTGTAACGCCTGGAAGTTCCATAGTAGTAGTGACTCGGGACCCGTATGTCGCTGTAACCAGGCGCCTTGGAGGGAGAGAAGATGGGGAACAGCACGGGGAGCGTCCTCCAGTCCGAGAAAAAGTGACCGTGAAGGTAATGTGCCCAGGGGTTGTCGCAGAAAGAGTAATTTCCATGAAGCTCTGTGGCAAAGGTGAACTGATCACCCGGACGATATGAACCTGGGAGGAGGGAAAGGCCAGGGTTTACAGAGGGTGCTCTCAACGAATTGAAAAGGCGGCGTGCAGGGGTCATGGGAGGACAAGTGCGTCGGAATGCCTCCCATACGTCTCCGGTCCCTCGCCAATCCGGGGTGTATAAGGTGCTCGGCGGCTGAACCCCAGTCGCCACTGTCAAGGGTTTCAGTGTGTTTGGAAGGAACAAAGCCTCGACAGAAAACGAACCTCCAGTGTATTGTACGGTTATGTTCGGGTTCTTTTGGTGTTCCCATGGGACCAATACCCGTCCTTCAGCCATAGTATTCACCGGAAAATCCATGTCCGGGAGCTGGTCACGAGGTTAGGTAAAACGGAGCGGAGTGGTGGAAGGGACATACGAGGTGTTGGAATTTCTTGAGCATCCAGGTAAATCCCTGGGCTCGAACGCTGACATCATCTTTGTTAAAACCGGATTGCTGGTTGACGACGCTTGGTTCGCCGTTTCGTATCTGGACGATGTTGACGTTCGGAAGGGCTCCAGCCTAAGGTGAAATGTCAGCCAGGAGTCCAACGGGGAGGTGAGGTTTCACGCACTACATCCACACGAGCCCGAAATTCTTCCCCCGACATATCCCGGAAGGGAGCAAGGTCCTCAAAGATTGCATCGTAGTCATCTACGATCTTCACGTCGTTCCTTCGTGCGAAGTCCCACCACTGATCAAAGCCCTTGGGTGGGTTCCTCCCGTACCTGCGCTTATACTCCACCACAGCCTTCTTCAACGTCGTACTTTGACGTGATAGCAGCTGCTTGAAGTTTTCTTCGGCCTCTGCCATCAACTGTGGGATTGGGTGCTCATTGAGGGTGGTTCGCGACTGAGTGAAGGAAGGGAGTGTCCATTGGCTGTTGGTCCGAGGAGTTGATGACGGTGATAGGGATCGACGGCCAGCGTAGAGGCCTGCCTGCATAAACGCGACACAGATGCATAGGAAGAAGAAGACCGCCCGTTTGTCTTCCTTGTTCATCGGCATCCTGGATCGAGCGGGGCCAGGGAAGGCGAGTGAGGGCGTACGGGAAGAACCAGGCACTGGCACGTGCCAAGCGCCTGCAAGGATCACAGCATAACGGATGTACCCGCGGCGGGTTCGCTCTGCCGGTTAACTTTAAGCATATATTATGTAGGGTATGCACGGAGGGGTTTGGGACGTGGCTCAGTCCTTGCTTTCCTACAGTTTGGCCTCCCTGGTCTTTCGATCTCATAGCGAACATTTCCACGTTATTCTCACCGAAGGCACGTACATAAAAGACAGCTACTCAATGAGGCATTGTCGGAGGGTTTGATCGGCTTGTGTGGTCTCGCCGCCAATCTTCCCTTGTTGAAGCTGATTGAACGATGCGCCGGTAATACTTACCCGACCAACCCTCGCCTTCACGCCATCCCAAACCAACTCGGGAGGCATTTTGGTAAGCGGAGCCTTTTCAGACCTTTCGATGCGTTAAGGACATCCGATTCTCACTTCATTTGTTTGACCCAACCCCGAAGACACAGGGGGGCGACGAATTTGGGAAGGAACGGCCGGTGCGCGTGATCGACGATTCGTTCTCCAGCCAGGTACTGGCGGTAGGTTCGATCTTCAAGGGAAGGGATGGGTGGGAGATAGAGTACTTTGGGAACTAAAGCGAGGCGTTCAAGAGGCTGGCTTGTGGGTGCCAATAATTTGCACCCAGGCTGGCGAGCGGCATGCGAGGCACCGGTGGTAGAGGGATAAAAGACGCAAGGTCAATAAACGTCGTTGGGAACTCGGGGAGCGACCTTTTCTCGCTTGAAATCCCTCCACGAATGGGTGAAACGACCCTATCACCAATCCTAGTTGGCGTTCTGTCCTACTTGGTCAACCCTCCAGCGAAGTCGCGACTGATGTAAGGATCAGCCGTCTTGTATCTGCACAAAGGGGAGGACATCAGTTTAGAGAAGCTCCACCCACGGGAACAGGGAATGACGAACGTTTCCGGTCAGTTGGATTAACGTCGACCTCCCAGGCCTTGACCAGAACTTCATCTTTGCCAGGTAAGACATCAAACGGTGTGCCTCCTGATCAATGAAGCAATCTTCGGGGGTGAAGGGTTCCGGGCTCCAGTGGCTCTGTGACCGAGCCCGGCACCTGCAATTGACCATGTAGACCGGTCTTAGAGCTTGGTCTGAGCGAAGAGAGGTGATATTAAAGTTCTCCGTATCGTACGCGTGATTAGGATAGACCCCTGGTTTTGCAGCGTACAGTGCCGACCCGACCAGGGGGCGGGATCGTCATGGGCAATGTGGCGCCAGGAAAGTCAGTGGTGTGTCGGCTTTTTACCTGAATGAAACCAACCAATCAGTAAATGCACGGCGGGGATCGCTGGGGTGGGATCGTAAACTCACCGTCTACAAACATGTTCCTTGTCGCAGCTGGCAGCGTACACTCCATACCGTCCAGCTTCTTATCTAGTATCACCTGGCACCCCAGTCGACTCGTATCCGTCAACCCAAACGCCATATCCAACATGTCGTTTTCGTCATCCCCAGGTTCTTCCAGCAAATCGTAATGCTCCGGCGTAAGGATGACATGACACGTCGAGCAAGCGATCGAGCCTTCGCAAGCACCTTCCAAGTCAATGTCGTACTCATGGGCGAGCGAAAGAATATCGTCCCCTTCGTTTCCTTCGATTGTTTTGATCAGCTCCCCTTTGGAGTCCTTGAAATGAATTTTAATCCTGTGAGCAACGGGTCGTTTGGTCAATGCCGGGGCCGAAGATTGGCGAGAAGGCCTACCCTGTACCGGGCTTTGGTCGGGTCACATGTCCGTGTCGAGCCGCTGGTTTGGGTGGGATCGTCAGGGACCAACGGGGGTACCCAATGAGGCGAGAAGAGGCTCACCGAAAGAAGCGTGAAGCATCCTCCGACACACGAACGGAGGCGTATTCGGACACGAAAACCTCAACGGCCCAGCCGCCCCCAGCCGTGACTTCGGTCCCGGAGCACTCCGGAAAGCGTGAAAGCCTCGGTTTGATGCATACTGCGTCGGTTTACACCGTGTTAATTGGGTGAGGGACCGTGTAACAAAGTGCATGGAGGTCGTGGATGACAGAGGCGGAACGGGAATCGCAGCGTAAAAAAAATTCACACGAATGATCATCCGTTCATGTAAGACCGTTCTTAGTATGAAACCCACACATTTTACACTTCTAGCACAGGATGCAGATCAAGTAATTCAAATATACATTAAGGAAGGGAATTATGCGTATCAAATCTACAAAGATGCGAGAAAAACAACGAGAGAACGCCTAGCCCCTCTGCCACCATTTCCTCCGTGATGCGTCAGGGTTCTGAAACAGGGGAGTCCTTTCGCTTGGCTCGGTATAAGTCTCGAGGAGCCTCTCGCTGGCGTCAGAACCTGCGGGAGTGGAAGGGTGTGACGTCATGGAGTCCGTGTTCGCCCCGGAGATGGTGACTCCTCCGACCACATCGTATCCAGCGTCAAGTGAATTGCCAAAGTCATCGACGCGCAGCTTGCTCTGACGCAGCTTCCAAACGATGCACATAGCAAGGAGCATGCCCTGCATGATTCCTGCAACAGCATAGGTTATCCAGCTCGTCCAGTTGGTCCCTGGCCTACATATATCCGTCAGATCACGATCAAACATTTGGTTGGTTGTAGAATCGACGTACCTCAAGGCGATAGAAAGTACCATAAAGATGGCCCCCGGGGTCTGTATCAGCATCATCGGGATACTCAGCGCCCCAACGAGTTTCATACGATATGTGTGGACTATTTGAGGCGCGTATTGCAACGCCGCAAGAGTAGCCGACGATACACCGAGGAACGTAGCCCAGAATTCTAATCGTGTAGGTGGTTCACCGGGTATGGTCGTTCCGAGAAGGTAGAACGTAACGAAAACCACAAGGACGCTAATTTTGTTTTAAATCCGTTCGTCACATCGAACGTGCGTAGCAGAGTAAGACTCACATGTGGATGAAGACAACCCACGAAAGTGTGATTGATAGACTCCAGTTGTGTGTCCTGACCTTAGTGGTCTTCGGCTGCAGATCACGTCCACGCTCTCTTCCGCCGTCGGCGTAAACCTCAACGTACTTGAGGGTTTGTGGGTAATAAATCATATACAATAAAAGTCTGTGTCCGACGCGTCAGGAGGTAATGAGCACCGGGAATCATTGATTACATACATGATTGTGAAAAGGAACCACTGGAGGAATGTTTGAATAATGCCGAGGGATGACTCCAAGCAAGACCCGAAACCCTGAAAGCGAACCGATTAGATACTGATGTTGCGCTGATGGAACGTGTTACGCACGATGTGCTTGCAGCACTTCACGACATCCCACTGCTTCACGAATAGGTTGAGCATTCCAGACGCGCACGACGTGCTTCCGAGTAAAAGAAACCATGGGCTGAACCCCTCTGAGCTCTTGGCCAGGATAATTCGCAGATGCTAGGGTAAAGGTTGGATGCATTAGGTCAGGGCGCGGCCATGTGGCTGAGGACTGGGTTCACCTGGGGTAGGTACGACACTACGAGGCCGAAGCAGAGGAAACTTGAGAGGGCGGTTGTGAACCAGTCATGATGCTAACCAAAGCCTCCGTAAACGCGAATAATCCGCGAAAAGTCAAAGCGCGGGAGCTCACCGGTTCGCAGGTCGTGGTCGACATGAGATTCAGCAGCGTTCCGGAAAAGGAAATTGTTCGGTAAAGGCTTAGGAACCAAACGATGCTTACGTCATCCGAGACACTCACAGACATCACCCACACAGCAAGCGCGTGTCATGCGTGTTGGCTGGCTGGAACCTGAAACGGTCACTTGAACCGCTGAGCATACTGCGCGCCCGTTGTTGGTTGTCTGATCTGCCTGCTCGTTTCCACGTGTTCTAGATGTTTTATACGGAGAGCCGACGCTCCCCGTTCGCTTCTGCACTACTTGCATTGCGGTCAGTGACCACCCAAGATGGCTGGCAGGCTCCTCCTTGTTACTACCATCGCCCTCGCTGCGGGCTGTGTCGCTGTGGGCCTCTATGATGTAAGGTCCACGACCCCTTCAGCCGATCGTTGCTGACCCAGGCTTGGTCCCACAACCACAGGTGATAAAGGGGGTCTATGAGTACACCGACAGGCGGGAGTCTGAGAAACGCCCCTACGAACATAACAACCACTCGGACGAAACGCTGGTTGATTCTAACCACGAATCCACGAAACCCCACGAGGCGAGAAGCGTTCCACACATATACCTCAGGCATTCCGCTGACCCACCTCGCAGGTTCATGATTCCGAGGACCATCCAATTCAACACACACCTTCAGCTTCAGGCTCTAACTCGGCCGACTCCCTCGAATTCGATCAGACTCCGACGCCTCCCCCGACACCTCCTGGCAACCGTCGCTGGCCGGTGAGGGGGCACAAACCGCCAAAGGGCCGGGTTATCGTCTTCGAGGATAACGCACCGTCCGACGAGGAAACATCTACCCCACTCTCCGTACTGCCTCCGGACGTCCTGGGCGCTTCCTTCAGGAAGTTCGAAGTACAGGAAACTATCGAGCAGGTCCTCGAACGCATGCAATCTCGTTAATCGCTGCATAACCTATCTATTCCTGTGATCTGACATTCCCATCGCTGTGGCGGAAGACCCAGTAATACCAGGTTCTCTAT
>Ga0307509_10003648_pt1 | contig 23056 bp, 20 predicted proteins | sample 10_EM_MG_FD_202245 | JGI IMG/M metagenome (GOLD analysis project Ga0307509, IMG submission 202245) | Populus trichocarpa ectomycorrhiza microbial communities from riparian zone in the Pacific Northwest, United States - 10_EM | ecosystem: Host-associated > Plants > Roots > Unclassified | place... | reverse complement strand
GGAGGTACTGGTACAAGGATTTGGGTATACTTTGAACTGAAAAGGTTGTACTGGTACTTTCGTTGCCACCAAGACACCGCCACAGTACCTGTCCTTCCGCGAAAACTTTGCGAACGGGAGTGTACATGTGATACCCATATGTCTCGGCATATGCCCTAATCATCCGTGCTTGCCCTAGTAGAACGTTTACCCGTCCACACTTCTGTGTTCCTCCATACATGCCCGCGCTGCCTATCAGCCTGCGGTATCTCTGCCCCTATAGCAGTGCTCTACTACTGGGATAATAATACCATCAAGTAGAAGGGAGAAATCCGGGACAGCAAATATATTTTCTATGTGGGCAGGGGTTATAAATTTTGAAATTTCCATCCAGTCCAGAAATGCGCAAAATCTGGGACAGTGAGGTGTATTTCTATGTAGCCTGAATAAATCTCCAAAATCTATCCGGGACAGCCAAACATCCGGGAGACCGAAGTCCGGGACAGCGAGTTGCGACTGTATACAGTACTTGAACCCCTGCCATTAGCGGTGCTGTGAGTTTTCTCCCCTTACCTTCTAACTAGAGATACCCCACTCCTGTGGGAAGAAGAATAGGCTAGTTCATTAATATCACGAAGTCACTTCCATTACCGCCAAACTTTATGGTGCTACAGACTAGCGTAGCCTTCTTATAGTATTGTCGATGGACAAAATTAACCGATCAACGAACGCTCATAGTTTTCCTCATGACGCCAACATCCTCAATACCACAACCACCCCAACCCAACCAAGAAAAACAAGTGAGAATTTAAATGCATAGCAGTAATCAGTACTTAGTATACCATGTATCAGCCTTAAATAAATAAATAAAATAGAAGGTATTATGAGGCGCTTGTTGAGTGGTAATGATTTTTGTGGGGGCCGGGGAGCGATACGGTAGGTTGCCACCCCCACCCGGCAATCGGTTAATTTTGTCCACGCACAATATTAACTTACGAGAATAAGAAACAATTTGTTCCATTTCCTCCCCCGGCCCAATTACGCCCCATCTCTAGCAAATTTGAGGAACTTCGAAATCCGTTTAAATTTTCACTAGATCAAGGATATTTGTCGGCCCTGTTTTCCCTCTTTTGGCTTCTCCTTCCTTCTGCCAGTTCCGCCAGGTTTTCCATTCTGCCCCATCGGTGGCAGACAGGGTGAACAGGATAGGGAAGAAGGAAGAGAGGAGTGCAATAAATCGTATGGAATCTTCTAGATCGTTTCATTCATCTTTCTATTGTACAGTACATATAAGAGATAAGACTGGGAGGGCCCCCAAAAGAAATTCTGCCATACTGCTATATGCTACGCTCCAACTATTCTCAAGCAAAAGAAGGAAGAAAAACAAGAACGGTAAGAGGGGGGTCTATGCGAAAAAGGCTTCTAGATTTTGCCCCTGAAACACTAGACGAGGGAAACAAAGATGGTGGATGTTACCCATACACACATCGCAGACTTGAAGGCTGAAACTTCTCTTATTGACTTGACATGTCTAGTACTGACAAACGGCGATGCCCAGAAGTCAACCTCGTCGCTCTAGAAGGTACGAATGAGAACCGGGGGGGATAGTCGTAAGGCATCGGAAAATGTTGTAAAGGGGCATGGCCAGGCTCGAAGACGACGGCAAGGGTCATGTCTCTAGGGCTTTATATCAGGTGAACGCTCTGCCATTGAGGCCTCGAGTAGCCTCACTACTCCATTATGCCCCCCCTGAGCTGCTAGCCTGAGCGGCGTGGCGCCCCAGGGGCCAGGCCAATCCGGGGTAACGTCTTCCCGCTGCAGGAGCAGCTTTGCAATTCTATCATCTCCATTCATAGCCGCCCACGAGAGTGGCGTTTGGCACCATTCATCTGGCCGGTCGGGGTTGGCATCTTCCCGTTCCAGCAGTAGTTTTGCTGCTCCGTAGCGCCCGTGCCTGGTGGCACACAAGAGGGGTGTTTGGCCGCGCTTGTCTCGCCTACCGGGCCTAACGTCTTCCCGTTGTAACAGTAGCTTGACTACTTCATCATCCCCATTCCGGGCAGCCCACAAGAGCGGTGTTTGGCCGCGGTCGTCTGGGTAATCGGGGTTAGCATCTTCCCGTTTCAACAGTAGTTTCACTAGAGGATAGCGCCCATACTCGACGGCCTGCGAGAGGGGTGTTTGACCGCGGTTGTCCGGTCTATCGGGGATAACGTCTCCTCGTGCCAGCAGTAGCTCCACTACGTCATAACGCCCATTCCGGGCGGCCCAGAAGAGCGGTGTTTGGCCATCATTGTCCGGCTTATCGGGGGTAACGCCTTCCCGTTCCAACAGTAGCTTCACTGCCCGAAAATGCCCATTCCCGGCAGCCCACGAGAGCGGTGTTCGGTCGTCATAGTCCGGCTTATCGGGGGTAACATCTTCCTGTTCAAAAAGTAGCTTCATTACTCCATCATGCCCATGTTCGGCAGCCCAGGAGAGCGGTGTTTGGCCGCGACTGTCTGGCCTGTCGGGGCTAACTTCTTCCTGTTCCAATAGTAGCTTCGCCACTCCATCATGTCCATTCTCAGCGGCCTGCGAGAGCGGTGTTTGTCCATAATTGTCTAGCTTATCGGGGCTAACGTCTTCTCGTCCTAAGAGTAGCTTCACTACTCCATCATGTCCATCCCCGGCGGCCCAGGAGAGGGGTGTTCGGCCACCATTGTCCGCCCGGTCGGGATTGACGTATTTCCTTCCAAATAGGACACTCATTATTTGCGATGTTTTCCCCCACCTAAGGCCTATGCTTGCAGGATTGAAAAATAGCCGACCGAGAAATAGCTTGACCACCCCTTCATGCCCTCTCCCAGCGGCAAATGAAAGTGCCGTTCGACCAGAGTGTATGTGGGGGGTATCAGGTTGGGTATCCTTTTGCTGCAAGAGCAATTTTACTACTTCCTCACGCCCATAACTCGCTGCCCACATGAGTGGCGTCAGACCCGCAGTATCTCTTTGGTTCACATCCGGCCTTTTCGTTCTTATCAAATCAATCGCAACTTCGGCAATGCCGAAGAACGAGGTACAGTGTAGCGCAGGAAATGTCCCCAGTGAATGAGGACACGGTGAGTGCATTGCCTTCCAAAGGAATGCGGCACTAATGTGATTATCGTATTGATCGAAAAGGTCAAGCGCAAGAGATCTTGAGCGATCTGAGATCTCGATTCGCATGTGGGTCCCCCAATATAGGGAAGCATATCCTAGGAAGGGTGTGCCTCGGGGGTCATGAGAGGTGCTGGCCGAAAGGTCCTTAACGGCCTGGTAGTTGAGATATGTCAAACAAGTCTCCGCTATTTTGGAGTGGACTTTGCCGAACAAGTTGGAATCGCGGGAAAGATACTCTTTGAGCGTGAAATGGATTAGCCTAATAGTCGAGGATCCTTTACCGACGGCGACAAGTCCTTGACAACAGGTTAGAACCGTCCGGATCGAAGGCACATTGTTGGCATTAATATCGGTTGATTCGATCTCGACCGCTAGAGCGTGACATATCTCATCCACACTCAGCGGCCGTGCGGAATGTGAAATCCACATCAGAGCGGCCATCCCGAGTCTTGCTCTATCACCTTCCTGTGCCTTTATCCGTCGAATTGTTGCATCGTATAAATCCTGCAAGCCCAAGCCATTTGCTATTTTGCCGAGCCTCTCTCGCCTGCGATGGAGTGTCGTTTCCTGTAGAATCGCCCTGATATGGAGTGATACCAGCAGGAATCTAGACGCAAATTTGTCAGGTTATAACTTGACATCTTGCCACTCCCTCGCTCCTAACTTACGTTTCCGAAACCACCTCAGGAATGCTCTTTAGGATGTCTTCCTCCAATCTCTTGTCCATCGCGTCCGGTGTTGTGTCCTCTTTCAGCTTCTGTCGCAGGAATCGAACAATGTCGTCCTTGGTAGGTGTGATAGACACAGCCACTACCCTCCCAGCAAGACGTTTCTCCACCTCATCCCGAACATGTAATCTTCCGGCCAGAAAAATCCGCGTGCTTGAGGACTTGCGTAGGATTTTTTTTAGTGAATCAAGCAGTTTTGCCTGATACTCCGCCATGCACTCATCGAGAGCATCAATGCATATGAAGGTCGGTCTTGAAGACGAGACATCTTGTAATATCTCCACAGCTTCACTCAGCCCTAGCTTTCGGCCTCCGATGACCTTTTCCTGATCTTGAAAGGCCCGGACCATCTTTGCCGGAATCGTTTCGAGTCCACCAACAACTTGTTTCAAGAGGGAACTCAGGACACTGGTTGGGGTTTGCTCCTTCTGGGCCGCGAAGTCGAAGTAGAAGCAGGCAACTGCGGCATCTTGTCCCCTTGCCAAATCGCATAAGGTATCTATTACCAAGGAGCTACCATCGCGGCTTCTTAGCAACATCTTTACTTCGCGGAGGGTACGCTTTCTTACCTAATGTAGGTCTTGCCGACCCCTGGATCTCCGTAGCAAAACAAAGCTGAGTTGTCGAGTTCACCTCCATGGGTGCCGCCGAACCAGCTCCGATACTCCTCCGTTCGTAAGAGCCAGTCTCCCACATCTTCCACTCGACGGGCCCTGATATCGTGGTGCCGTATCCTGGGCTCCAGTGGTGATAACCATGCGAGAATCCTATCCTTCTCGTCGGCCCCACTAGAGGTATTCACGTTGCACACATTATTGATTGAGATGGTATTATTAAAAGAGTTGTTATTAAAAGAGTTGCTATTTCTTCCGACACGAGATCGCGACATCCCCTTTTCTTTGGTGTTTGGAAAGTCGTACGAGATAAGGAGGGTGTTGAGGTTCGGGATGGCCGACCAACGGAAGGTTACCGAAGCTAAGAAAATTGACAGGCTACCCAACCACAAACCACCAACCCCCTTTAAGCCGCAACCCGGCAGACAAGCACTGTAGCACCAGCCACGGAGCTGGTGCAATCAGGAAGCCACGACACATGAATGGTACAGAAGCGGGGGGATCAAAGGACTTAAGCGGGAACTCTCGTTTTCGAACCGGGGAGTTATAAGATAAACCCCATTCTAACAAAAAAGGTAACAATGACATTAGGCAGGTTAGAGCAAAGAAACAACCATCGTGATAGGAATGTTGTTAGGCGGATGTGCTTGGCTTTGTTCTGGGAGTGGGAAGGATAGTTCAGGAGATACTGTATGCAGACGGAACGGATACGGGAGAATGATATATAAATGATTTTATCTGCAATGTTCTTTTCTTCGTTATCACGGGAGTGTACGGAGGAATAGGGACATGCGGAAAACACAAAGATAGGTGTAGATCCACAGGAGGATCGGGAAGTAGAATTATGTTTTACTTATACACCTGTCTTTACCGTTAATTTGATTTTAGTTTAGTTGAGCATAGTAAAGAGAGCGAGAGCAAATAAACGAAGTATACAGGCGGTAAAACTTACATTCCATATCCTTCCTCCAAAGTGCCTTAGTTCCAGGTGAAATCTCTTAGTCTATTTGCTACTCCCGAGTGAAACTCATTTTCCTACATTGACAAGGAAAAGGTATGATCGCAAATGTAGCAGAAGAAATAAATAAGCTAGAACTAGTACTCCTCTTCCCTGCATTTGAGCAATAAATACTCACACATAAGGAAATTCCGACAAAGGTTCCGGCTATTTTGGCTTACTAAGACATCAAAGAACGGTCCTCTTCAATCCCAATTTTCAGACGACCCCACTCAAACAGCCCCCTTCTAACCCCCCGGGTCCGATTACCGAATGCCTTGTTTGCAACACTACAAGTATCATAGCTTGATTGCTCCAGGCTCAGAGCCGAGAATTCTTGCCACGAGCTTGGCGAGTGGCAATAGTTTCCGTGGTACCGTATTCTTAAGTATTGCAGATTCCCAGGAACCCTGAATGTATGAATATGATGGATGATAAGATGGAGGCCCCTAGATGCTGGGTTCCTCGGAGATGTATTTTCATAATAACTCAAGAGAGTTTTGTCATATGGATATAGCTCAGTCCTGCTATGCTGTAACGAGGTGCATAGTTGACCAACCTCCTGCACTCTACCGGTACTCGTAGTTTCTGAAAATTGGTATGGTGGTTTGTCTGGCCCAAGACTCTCTAACCGATCCACCGACCCGTTGAGAGTAGCATCTTGGTAACTAGCGTTGGCCATTGAATTACCGTATACAAGAAGCGGAACTCGTTTATTTTTCATCCTAAATATATCCTCCTAAAGCGCAACGTCAATCCACAACTGCTGTCGTCCACATGGTGCCAGTTACTCAGAGTTATTCATTAAGTTACCGGTAATTCTATTGATCAATTTATCCTCAGTGCAACCCCAGGTCATGACGAAATCTCCCAAAGTAACGTACACCAGGTACAAGCGAGACACCAGGGAGAAGCGAGACAGGGTAACCCAGTTGTAACACTGAGTTGTTGCCTTTTTTTACGACTGTGTTACAACTGAGTTACCCGGTCTCGCTTCTACCGGTGTCTCGGTTCCCCCTGGTGTACGAGTACTTAAAGTCAATTATTATCATTAAATACCCTCACTAGCATCTTAGAGCAAATACGATGTCCTTCCTAGCCCTGCAACACAGTTGTTCAATAACTTTATGATCCACCTCTTCCCGAGTGAGAGCTTCCGCCATCACCATGAACCTATCAAGGTCCAAAAACATATGAATCCACATTTGTAGCTTGCGCCAACTCCCGAAATCATCATTTCTCGGAAGGAAAAAGAAAGAAAGATTTGCACTGTACAGATAACCTTTTGTATAAGTCTAAATGCAAATACAAACATTATTCCGGCTCTAGGGTAACTTGGGCGCTTAAGCCAGATCCCAAACTCTTCCACTATTGTGGATCCGGGTATCCCGCACCTATGGTAAGATAGGAATCCGCTCCCTGGGCATATATATTCATGATAACCCAGGGGGTGTTGGAGGTTCTGGGTGGCTGACCAGTGCTGTAGTAAGCTACCGAAGGAAAGTTGATATAGTATTTCATCCGGCTTAAGAGACTCCACCCGAACCACCAGCTCCCCTAGAGTCGCATACCGGTATACTCTACGATACTCATAATATCGATCCGCCCCCCCCCCCCCCCCCCACAAAGGTCAGCTACTAGACGCCACAAAAAAAATTAGCCTTTTTGCTTAGATCGTTGTAGTATGGAATAGCAGTTCTTTTCAAAAATAAATAAATGAATAAATAGATGCTCCGACGTTTTGAATAGCGCTAAAGTTGGCAATCGAGCTAGAGCGATTAAAATCTCAGAGAGCCATAACCGTTGGAGCCTAAAGAAAGGGAAGAAAGAGCAATCGGAATAGGATCAAAGCACAGCGGGACATGGGGCTCCCTCTCCGGGCTAGCTAAGGGCATGCGAGGAGGTATATCTCTCCATTTAACTATTATAACAACACCACAAGACTCCAGAAACTTAGCAAACTCTAGGGAAACAGGTCAAGCTAACAAATGGCGAACCCTGGCGACCCCCAGAAATCTAGAACCATTCTAAGATCCCGGGATTCTCTACGATCCCTAAAGCGTAACTTATGGCTTGCCTGTGTGCCAACTCCTGTATGTTTAAGGACAAAGGATGTGAGAGAAACATCGAGAAACCAAATACATACTCGGTATATGTCAAAAAAAAAAAACCAAGAACTAGCACGCTATGCTTAACGGAATAGGATCTGAAAACAACAACCCACTGTTAAATGCCTAGTCACCGTGCAACACAAAGCCATATTCCCTATGACCGTATATCTCCTAGCAATATATTCGCCGATCCGCCTATCCGTACCACTATATTCGTACATAATTCCATACCGCATGCAATCCAGCACGTATAAGAGACAAGGTTAAGAGATCCCACAAACAACATTCTATCATAAAACTATATGGTACACCGCATCCTGGGCCCGCTCCATTAATTAAAGGAAAGGAGATGTACAGGGATGGTAGAAGAGGGGATAATGCGTGAAAGCTAACTCTGGTATATGAAAATGAAAAAGAGAAATGGGGTAGAAAATAAATAAATTGTACTGATATATATCAAGCCTGATAGCATACGCTCCGCTGATTCACCTGATACCTCCGATACTAGCAAACGGTGATGCTCGGAACGTGATCTCGGTTTTCTCGGAGGTGGAATAAAAATGAGAGGGGAGGTTAGGAACAGCCCTAAAGCGTCTGCAGCTGTTGTACAAGGAGCGTATGGCTAGATTTGAAGATACCGGAAGTGGCCCTATCCTCAGGGCACTATACCATGCTAGGGGTTGCACCCCTTTGGGCATTGAGTTGCTTCATCCATCCGAGCGGTGAACCTCATCGAGGGCCGGCTCAGTGGGGAGGGTCTGAGCTAACATCTCCCTGATCCAATAGTTTCTGCACTAGTCTATTTCGTCAATCCCCGGTGGTCCGAGCGAGCAGTGTTGGGTCATTGTTGCCTGGCCTACTGGGATTGACGTCTTCTCGTGCTAACAGTCGCTTCACAACTCGATCCTTCCCATTCTGGGCGGCGCACCAGAGAGGTGTCTGTCCCTCGTTGTCAGGCTTATCGGGGCTAACGTCTTCTCGCTCCAACAGTAGCTTCACTACTCCATCACGCCCATGATAGGTGGCCAACCAGAGAGGTGTTCGGCCGTTCTTGTCGAACCTATCGGGGTTAACGCCTTCTCGCCCCAACAGCAGCTTCACAACTCTACCATGTCCATGATAGGCCGCCCACCAGAGAGGTGTTCAGCCATCGTTGTCTAACCTATCGGGGCTAACGTCTTCCTCTCCTAACAGTAGCTTCACTGCTCCATCATGCCCATTACAGGCGGCCAACCAGAGAGGCGTTTGGCCATGGTTGTCTTGCCTATCGGGGCTAACGCCTTTCTGTTTTAATAGTAGCTTTACTACTCCATTGTGTCCATTATAGGCGGCCCACCAGAGAGGTGTTTGGCCGTAGTTGTCTGACCTATCAGGGCTGACGTCTTCCCGCCCCAACAGCAGCTTCACAACTCTGTCATGCCCGCCCTTAGCAGCCCACATGAGCGGTGTTTTGCCGAAGTAGTCAGGCTCGTCAAAGTTGACGTATTTCCATCCAAATAGCGCATTCACTGCTTGCCATGTTCTTCCCAGCTGGAGGCCGGTGCTCCAGGGATGAACACATTGCGGACTGAGAAAGAGCCTAACCACCCCTTCGTGGCCACTCCCGGCGGCCCAAGAGAGTGCTGTTCGACCAGATCCCGTGCCCGGTATATCAGGCCGAGTCTGCTTCTGTTGCAACAGTAATTTTACCACATCTTCACGCCCATGCCTCGCAGCCCACATGAGTGGCGTTAGACCCAAACTATCTTTTTTGTTCACACCCCATCTCTTAGTGCTTATAAAATCATTTGCAACCTCGGCAATGCCGAAATATGAAATGCAGTGCAGCGCAGAAAAATTCTTGCGGAGGCCAAAGCTCCACCGGATGGTTGACATCAAAAGTAATTCGGCGGATATGTGATTCTCGTATTGATCGAGAAGGTAGAGTGCAAGGCATCTTGAGCGATCCGACAGCTCCATTCGCATATGGGTTCCCCAGTATAAAGAACAATACCCTAGGAAGGATATATCCTGCCGGTCATGAGAGGCGCTGGTCGATAAATCCCTAATCGCCTGGAAATTGAGATATGTCAAACAAGTCTCTGCTATTTTCGAGTGAGGCTTGTCAAAGAAGTCGGCATGGCGGGAAAGATACTCTTTGAGCGTGAAATGGATCAGCCTAATAGTCGAGGACGATTTATCGATAGCGATAAGTCCTTGACAGCAGGCTAGCACTGTCTGGATTGAAGGCACATTGTTGGCGTTAAGATCGCTTGATCCGATCTCGACCGCTAGGGCGTGACAAATCTCATTCACCTCCAACGGCCGCTCGGAATGTGAAATCCACATCAGAGTGGCAATCCCGAGTGCTGCTCTATTCCCTTTCTGTGCCATTATCCGCCCTATCGTTTCATCATAGGCATCCCCCAAGCCCAAGCCATTTGTCATTGCACTGAGACGCTCACGCCTCCGATGGAGTGTGGCTTCCTGTAAGATCGCCTCGATGTTTAAGGATACTAGTAGGAATCTAGACACAGATCTGTCAGCTCATAACCTTACACATCTTTGGTAATGCCCTTCCTCGCTACTGACATTTCCGAAACCGTCTCGGGAATAATCCTTATAATGTCCTCCTCTAAGCTCTTATCCATCGCGTCTATTATTGTATCCTCTTTCAGCTTTGCTCGGAGGAATCGAACAATATCACCCTTGGTGGGTGTGATCGACAGAGCCACTACCCTCCCAGCAAGGCTTTTCTCCACCTCATCCCAAATATGCAGTCTTCCAGCCAGAAACATGCGAGCACTTAGGGACTTGTGCAGTATTTGGTTCAATAAATCAAATAGCTCTGCCCGATACTCCGGCATGCACTCATCGAGGGCATCGATGCATATGAAGGTGGGCCGCGTGGATGAGATATCCTGTAACATCTCGACAATTTCGCCGAGCCCTAGTCTCCTGCCCCCAATGCCTTTTTTCTGGTCCTTAAACGCCTGGTCGATATTTGCGGGAATCCTCTCGAGTCCGCCGACCACTTGTTTCAGGAGGATGCTCGTTGGTGATTGCTCCTTCTGGGCCGCGAAGTCGAGGTAGGAGCACGCAACTGTGGTGTCGGTATTTTGTCCCTTCGCCCCATCGCACAACCTATCTATTACCAGGGAGCTGGAATCACGGATTCTTAGCAACACCTTTCCTTCATTGGAGATATGCCTTCTTACGTGGTGTAGGTCTTGCCGACCCCCGGATCTCCGTAGCAAAATAAGGCTGAATTATTCGGTTCCCCGCCGCGAATCCCATCAAACCAATTCCGATACTCCTCTCTCTGAAAGAGCCAGTCTCCCACATGTTCGACTCTGTGGGTTCTAATATCATGATGCCGTATCCTCGGCTCCAGTGGAGATAGCCATGTGAGGATCTTATCTCTTTCGTCGGTGCTGCCAAAGTTAATCACGTTATGAACATTCTTGAATGAGAAACTATGATTAAAGGAGTTGTCGGTATTAAAAGAGTTGTTATTGTAGGAGTTGCTACTTTCCCTGACACGAGCTTGCGACATTTCTGCTTCCTGTTGCTATCCGGAAGGTTGCGGATTGAATGCAGAGGATCAGAGGATGTTTCTTGGGTACGGTAGGATAAATTGATTGAGCCGGCCAGGCTGAAGAAAAGCGGGGTGACCATTACCTTGCCACCTTGCTCGCGATCATCCGCTCCACCAGCTGTCCTAGAATGCCCTACAGTATCCATGACAAAGTTTGTGCGACAGAACGGAAGTTCATGGTTCATCTCGTCTCTTAACCAAAATCCCTTGCCTCATGGATACTTCAGCCACTACTACCGCTAGTACTCGAGTACAATGAACCGACTAAATTATCAAGCCCTAGGTATGCAGCTTCTGTGAACTTCTAAAATTGTCAATTTTTCAAAGTAACGCTTCACACAAGTTACTATGCGGGTACAAGTGCCTGTGTTGTGCAGGTGCTACGGCAACTTGGGCACTTTAGCTGAATTTCGAGGGATTCTCCACCGCTCTGGAGTATTACAGATCCCCGATATCCCCAAGTATGAATATCATGAGTGAAAGCCGAAGATCCCTCAATCCTCCGCTCCATGGACATATATTTTCACGATACCTTAGGAGGCCAAAAGAAGCTTACCGGAGTACAATCGATAGGGTATCATAATTCATCTTGCGTACGGGTATTAATATCATAGCTTGATTGAACTTCTAAAGTAGTCATTTTTCAAAAAAAGGAGAACGGCAACTTTTCACATGAGTTACTACCGTATGCGTATAAAGCTCTCTGGATACACCTGTACGAGTACTTGTACGGTGCTCTACAGAGGCTGAGTTGACTTGGGCACTCAAACCGAATTTCCAAGATCTTCCACTGGCACTGCAGATCCCAAAATACCGTACCGGTAGGCACGGGTATGAATCTCATGAGCGGTAAGCTAGGGATCCCCCAATCCTCCACCCCCTGGACATACTCGTACATTACAGTATCACGATAACATGGGAGGGTGTTGAGGCTTGAGCGGTGGGCCAACGGAAAGTTACTGGAGTAAAGTTGAGAGGATAGTTAGCTCATGCGGCTCAGCAGTCCCTACCCGAACCACCGACCCCTTTGGAGCCGCACAAGGATAGACAGGGAAACAGAGGGATTGTCTTGGCGGCAACAAAGGTATTGTATGATACCTTACCCAGATTTAACAAGCACTTCTAATAACAAGCTCATCGCTGGTCCTTGCCAGAGGTCTACTCTCGCTTCTGAAAATTGATACGGCAGGTGCCTGGCCTACGAGTCTCCAGCCGATCCAGCCCGCCCAGACCAGCATACCGATATCGACGGAGGTCAAAACTACGCGACCGAGAGCAGGCAGCCAGCGTTGCAACTCATTCCCCTGCTCAACCCCACATAGCTACAAGTACCGGTAGTTCATCATCGCCAAAACTCTCACTACATTAATAGTCTAGGCTATAGGACTCCGATTTCTTCAGCAGCTTAGCTAGGAGCATGTCTGAGAGGATAAACGCTGGTGAGTGGTGCGCCACTTATTTGCTCCGCTCGATTCCATTTATTATTTTTTATTAATAGTCATTGTCATTTCCTATTGTCTTGAGCTGAGGCACATACCGGTACGTTTGTTGCAACGCTGGCTATCTACTCGTACTCTCTGTCGCTTAATTTTGACCTCGCTGATAATTAGCAGCGGCCCTTGGATCATCCAAGAAGCGGAACTGGCACTTCACCCTAGATATCTCCTCCTAAATCATACATCAATCCACAACCGCTATTATACAACAAAAATAGCGCGCGTTTACGTTATTACGAGACTCGACCAGCAGCATGTTTACCGTGTTAGTGTTTGAACAATCAGGATTGGTATTGGTGTGCCCCTTAAACCAGCCAGAAGACGGGAGCGAGGATACCTACCCTGCATAGTGGGGTTCCTCCGTTGCGTCTGCTGAAGGTCAAGCCGGCGGGGGTTATGCTATACTGGTATTTTACCGGTATTGGAGGGATTTCGCAACGAAAAAGTTAGGGATCGCTATCTCGGTGATAGTTGTGTTTACTGTTGCAACAAGCGGACTTGGAAAATAGGGATTTCGCATATTCAGCAGGAGTTAGCTGTTATCTCTGCTTGTTGCAATGTGGGTTAGAGTGGGCCGTGATTGTTTACCTCGCTAAGAAAATTCGGCGTCTCCTAGCTAGAATTTACCAACTTTCCTGCTGCGAAATCCCTCTATTGTAGACTTTCTAAAGGTTGCAAAAAATCTCACAAGTGCTTCGTTGAATCAGCATATTGCGACCCACATTATCCGCCGGTCACTGGAGCGAAACTCTCAATGCAGCTAGCCAAGGTTATTTAACTTAGGTGGGATGCACCTCACAGTACGCCGGTAACGCAATGGCGCGGTAAATTTGTGAAAACGTGAAGTGAAGTGTGACAATTTAACTTGACCTAGTGGAGTATGTGACATTGCTACGGCATTAGGCTTGTTTGGAGCTTATTTTTATTTTATTTGAAAAATCCCATATCTCCAGTGGCCCTCCCCGTATAAATGATACCTGCCTGTGTGCTCCAAGAGAGCGAGAACTGTCAACCAAGTATTTGAATTTTTCAAGTGAGAAAAAAGTGGGCGCCAAATAACTCTATTATTTCATTAGAATTCTTAGGTGAGCAAACTAGGTTATCGATGTCTGGAAGAGAAAGGATGAAGAGTCCTCTGAATCCGCCTCGGCGAACGATCCGCAAGGGGGTAGTGTCGGATGGTTCGATTACATATATAACCAGTGAAGCTGGGGTGGGCTTTTGTCAACTAGTTCTTAAGTTAGACTAACCTTCAAGGAAGCTGTCACTTGCCTACAGGCACATGGACAACGAGCGACGGGGAGCTTCAATCCAGCTGTCAGGTGCTTCTCAGATTTAAGTTACAAGTACTGCTGTAAAAACCTTTGTCGCTCTCTACCTCCGGAGAAAGCTGTATCCACGGATCAAGAGACAAAAGGTCTTGAAAAGGGCTAGTGCTTTCTTGTGACGGTATGAGATCAACCTTCCGGACGTGCTGGATCTCATTAACTTTAACTGGTATCCACAATTCTGTTAACTTTGATAGCTGGAATCCCATAGTTGTTAGGGTATGATAGTTAGTTTGGGGTACGACTGGTTTAGGGTCGTGACTGCCACTTGGGGGTTTTTCCCGTTGTGTGGGTTTTTCCTGTTTTGTGTGTTTGTGCGCTCTCTTCTGTATCTAGTCTGAGCTACCAGTAGAGAGTTTCCTGTATCGTACATCGAACATCCACATCATTATCATCACATACCGGACCTCACTCGACATGGTTTGGACCTTAGTCCTAAGTTCACATAACATATGAGAGGATACAGCACAATACAGTATGGTAACATACTAGACGCCGTTAGCCGGGCCGATATAAAAAATACTTTGGTTCTCAATGGAGATGGGAGGGTGGGAGGGTGTGCATAAATTTAGGAGGCATCATGCAGTACAAAGGAGGAAAAGATGGAAACCACATGGGTGTTTTCGAATACACAATTAGCCGACAGCATTGGGGAAAGGATATTGGAATCCAACTCGGCCTTTGCTTAGTACCTCTCTCTTACACACAATCCCTTTCATATACTACCAAAGGCTCATATTTAAGTCTCCTCCCCTAACTTTCCTCTTGCCTCCCCCGGTCATCTAAAATTTGCTTGGTAGAAGGGGCTTAATTTTATTAAAGTGGGGAAATGTGTGGCTGGACGGCAGATAGTAGAGGGGGGGGATTCGCTTGGAACTTGGGCACTGTGGAAGGAAGGCAGAGGAGGTATTATAGCTTCAACAACTTTTGACCGCACTCCTCTAAAAGGGAATCAAGGGTAAAGAATGTATGTATGTAAAACACAATTAACAGATCCTGACCCATCTGTGGATTGCTACACTTATCTCGGCATTTTTGGGTTGCCTATAGGGCATGCAGTTAGGCGGTTGTGAGGATATGCATGTATGATACGATATGCGGATATGCAACCGGGAGTATATGGTTATAGGGCATGTGGCTTTGCGGTTCGCAGCGATCAGGCATTCTGCAGTGGGTTGTTGTTTTCATGTCCTATACCGCTATTCATAGGATGTCGGTTCCATGGGTTTGCTGATATCTCTTGTCATAGGGTATGAGGAATCGAGTATTTGGTTTGATTGTTTCTTTCATAACCTAGTCACTAGGCATACGGGAGTTGGCACCCTGGCAGCACATAGGCTTTAGGATCACGGAGCTTCATGAGATATCAGGACGGTTCTAGATTTCCTGAGATCGTTAGGGATCATGGTTTGTTAGCTGTGTGTTTCTCTAGAGTTTGTTGAGTTTCGGGAGTGTTTCTGGTGTTAGCTAGACGGAGAGATATACCTCACGGCCCGTGCTTAGCCAGAGAGAGAGCAGCCATCTAGCCCACCGTTTCTTTATCCATTGCCGCTCCGTTTAGAGTCCATTGCGATTGTGGTTCTGTTCTTTGCTTCTCTTGTGCTTTCCTAAGGGCCCATCAGGCATCTACCCTCATCTCTACATTCCTCCACACCCTCCGGTGATAACAATAGAAAGACATGTCAGTAAAGCCTTCTTTGTAAACCAATAAAGCACTAGGGCATTTGATAATGCACTCGGGCCATCTGAAATATCCCGTAACTTCCAGAACCAACCACAACCTCTGATAAATTTATGAGGAATTTCCGGGACGTGAACGCCAATGGCTAAGGACACCACGACCCAAAGCTAAACATCACTGTCCGGAATCCAGGCCCCCGGCACAGCGCACCTCCAGGATGTAATTTACGGTAAAAACCCTTTCGATTCGCTATCCCGGTCAGCTTGGGATAGGTTTTGCTTCACAAGTTTGATAGCGACACTCTGATGGCAGCTCGCTCACAACCCAATGATAACTGGGGTAGCGTAGGTAACGGCGCGAAGCACTGAGAAAAGCACGTAGGTGGTGGTTCCTGTGATGCCATGCTGCATCAACCGACACTGCCGAAGCTCAATCCAAATCAAAGAGATGACATTCCGATATGCTGCCTTTTAGCTTAGGATATTGCTGTGTTGCAGTGCTTGTTTTATTCTATCTACTCACACCCCGAAGAGCGCACCTCCTATCCTAGGTCCCTCCATGAAGTCTACGTATCTGGGCTTAAGGCGATTTGGAATAACTTGCTCCATTTTGTAGCTAGTCTTGGGAGCGCAGCCCACTATCACCTCATCTCCAGGTAATGTGGAGGTCGTGTGGGAAGACCTTTTGATTTTTCCACCTGGCTAGAGGTATTTAGCTCTGCTCTTGCTCTTGGATTTCCTTTCTTCCGCTTATTCCGCCGTCCTTCCAGGAGTTCTCCGTTGCCTGTAGGGGGGGGAGGATAGGGTAGAATGAAGGGAGGGGTGCAGTAGACCAAATTAGATCTTGTGGATCGCTTCTGTCTTTGCCTTTCTGTTGTATGATAGGGTACATTTATGCGGCAAGATTGGGAGATACCCCTAAAGTGATTCTGCCATAATTCAAGATGCTACACCCTAACCCTAGCAGTGTTCCCAACCGTCCAGTCCGCCCGTCTTCGGGTGAGGACAGGACGGACTATGGCTCATAGTCAGTCTTTTTGTGCTAGGACGGACTACTCCCGGGAAGGTGAGGACCTGACGGACTATAGGGGACTATAGTCCTAGCGCTTGGACCACCTGTACTAGCCAAGTTGAGATGATGCACCTCCAAACGGATTCATTTCACTTCATGAGACATCACTCGTGTCGCCCGGCCTTCCCCGGCAGTCCCAAGCCGTCCCTCACCATTCCCGGCCGTCTTCGACATTCCCCGGACGTCCTACCCAAAGACGGCCGCCCTGCCCTTAGGACGCCCCGGACGGACTACAGATAGCCGTCCAGTCCCGTCTGGGGCTCTTGGCAGCCCCCCGGCAGGGCCCCACCGGGCCCCCGGACGGTTGGGAACACTGGAAATAGGAAATGGGAGATCAAAAAAGAGAGAATCTAGTTTATATATCTCAGACCAGATGGCATAGACTCCGCCTGCCGGGCTAATATTTCCTGCACTAATAGACGGTGATACCAGAAGGGCGATCCCATCGTCCTAAGAGAGGCAAAGGAGACTCCAGGAATGGTCAGAAAGTGCTTGCGGACATTGTAAATGAGGCAGGTGTTTCGACTCGGAAATGCTAGGAAAATCCATACCTCTGGGGCCTAATGCGGGGCGGGGGTTGTAGCTTATGAAGTCTCGAACAGTGTTCGCAACGGGGCAGTCTTTCCGTCCTGAGGGTAGGACATGGATGGACTACGGATCGTAGTCCGTCCAGTCCTGGAGAGAATTTTGCCCGGGGCTAATAGCCGTAGGACGGGGAAGACGGTGGGCCCCACAACCAGTTTTCAGAATGTCTCAGAATGTGAGGCCAGACAGATCCCCACAGATCCCCACAGATCCCCGCCGTCCTTGTCAGGGGATCTGCAGTCCACCACTGTCTTTTATCGTCCTTGTATTAGGATGGCATAATGGTGTCTCACCTTGTCAGGCCCGTGGTCCTCGCTCAAACCTGCAGTCCTAAAATGTCCCAGGACGGGACGGAGTGAAAATCGTCGTCCGGTCCGGTCCAGTCTTCTTGGCAGTTTCCCCGTGGGGCCGCCAGGGGCCCCAGACCGTTGCGAACACCGGTCTCGAACAACTTCACCACTTCACCATGCCGGCCCTGGGAGGTCAACGAGAGCGGTGTTTTGCCACAATTCTTGAGCCTATCCGGGTTCACGTCTTTCCACCCACCTAGTAGCTTACTCCATCATGCTCACTCTCGGCGGCCCAAGAGGGTGACTTTTTGCCATAACTGTTTGGCTTATCGGGCCCCATTAGTGGGATTGTCAGTTTCCTTACACCCCCACTACTGGATAAACCTCTAGGTAGAGGCATCTCATGCCGGAGGATGAAAGACAGGTATAGTTCATATCAGGTGGGTCTACTTCTACAGCTGCAAAATTCTACAGTACCACGAACTTGAATAGCTTCGTTGGGATTTCAAGGGAGTAGGGAGCGGCCTGCTATGTTCGTCTCTCCTCCTGTGCATTTAGCCCAATTACCGCCTATCTCGAGAAAATGCGGTGAAGCTCCCTTTGAGTCTTGCGCTGAGTCCGAGGTGTCTGAGCCTTGTTTTTGCTCTTTCAGATTTTCCTTTCTTTTTTTATTTCTGCCTAGCCTTCCGGATATGCTTCGTTACTAGGGAGGGGAGGGTGGGGTAGCATGATGAAAGGAGTGTAATGGATCTGGCTAGATCCCCTGAATCGTCACATTTGTCTTTTTATTGTATTACAATTTACATATCAGAGAAAGCGACGGGACTGGGAGATCTCCTAAAGAAAATTCTGCCATGATATAATATGCTACACCTTAACTCAAATCCGTTCTATTACTAGGCAAAGGCTAGGAAAATAGAAGAATGGTAGAAGACGCGTCTTAACCGGAAAAAACTCCTAACTTTCAGCTCCCAAAATAGTAGGAAAAAAAAAGAAGAAAGGATATAATTCACACACTTCAGACCAGGTAGAATAAACTCCGCCTGCTCACCTGACCCTCTCGGCGCTATCAAACGGCGGCATCCACAAGGCAATATCAGCGCCCTGGGCGGTGGAATGAGAAGCAAAGGAGAGGTTAGAAACAGTCGGAAAGCACTAGCTAATGTTGTAAGCGGGGTACATGGCTAGGCTCGAAGACGCCAAAAGAGGTTATATCTCTGAGGCACCATAGCAGGGAGGGGGGGTTATGCCCGTTCGGGCCTCGAGCAGCTTCACTACTCCATCATGACCATTCCGGGTGGCCAGCAGGAGTGGCGTTTCGCCATAGCTGTCCGGCCTACCTGGACTAACGTCCTCCCGTCCTAGAAGTAGCTTCACTACTCCGTCGTGTCCACCGCGGGCGGCCCACGAGAGCGGCGTTTTGCCATAATTGTCAGCCATATCGGGACTAACGCCTTCCCGCTCCAAGAGCAACTTCACTACTCTATTGTGCCCATTACAAGCAGCGAACGAGAGTGGCGCTCGGCCATCAACGTTTGGTCTATCGGGGTTAACGTCTTCCCGTCTCAATAGTAGCTCCACTACTCCATCCCGTCCATTCCAGGCGGCCGACGAGAGTGGTGTCTGGCCAAAGTTGTCTAGCCTATCGGGATTAACGTCTTCCTGCTCCAAGAGCAGCTTCACTACTTTATCGTGCCCACTCCTGGAGGCGCGGAAGAGCGGTGTTTGGCCACGATTGTCTGGCTTATCAGGGCTAACGTCTTCCCGCTCCAACAGTAGCTTCGCTACTCCGTCGTACCCATTAGAGGCGGCACACGAGAGCGGTGTTTGGCCGCGGCCGCTTGGAATATCGGGGATAACGCCTTCCAGTCCCAACAGCAGCTCCACCACTCTTCCATGTCCATTCTCGGCGGCCCAGAAGAGCGGTGTTTGGTGACCATTGTCCTGCCTATTGGGGTTAACGAATTTCCCACCAGGTAGCTCACTGATTACTCGTGCTATTTTTCCCCACCGACGGCCTATGCTCCCAAGATTGACAAATCGCCGACTAAGAAGTATTCTGATAACTCCTTCGTGCCCACTCCCAGCAGCCCATGAAAGCGCCGTTCGACCATATCGCATATCCGGCATATCAGGCTGAGTATCCTTCTGTTTCAAGAGTAATTCTACTACTTGTTCACACCCGTACCTGGCAGCCCATATGAGTGGCGTCAGACCCGCACTATCTCTTTGGTTCACATCCCATTTTTTCGTCCTTATCAGATCGTTTGCAAGCTCGGCAATGCCGAAATAAGAAACACAGTGGAAAGCAGAAAATGGCATGCGGGAATTCAGGTACTCCGGGATGGCTGACGTTAGACGTAATTTTCTAGGCGCGTAATCACCGTATCCGATGCAGTTAGTGAAGAACAGCTTATTGACTGACCCCCAAAGTTGTTCGGCAGCTACGTGATTATCGTATTGATCAAGAAGCTCCTGGGCAAGGTGTCTTGGGCGGTCCGAGAGCTCCATTCGCATATGAATTCCCCAGTACAATGAAGCATATCTCAGGAAGGGGGTGCCTCGGGGGTCACGAGAAGGGCTGGCCGAAAGATCTTTAATAGCCTGGAAATTAAGATACGTCAAGCAAGTCTCCGCTATTTTCGAGTGAGGTTTGTCAAACAAGTCTGGATGGTGGGAGAGATATTGTTTCAACGTGAAATGGATCAGCCTAATAGTCGAGGACCCATCATTGACGGCAGCAAGTCCTTGACAACAGCTTAACACTGTCCGGATCGAAGGTATATTGTTGACGTTAATGCCGGTTGACCCTATCTCGACGGCTAGGGCGTGGCATATTTCATCCGTGTTCAACGGCCGCTCTGAATGCGAAATCCACATCAGAGCAGCCATCCCGAGTCTTGCTCTATCCCCTTCCTGTGACTTTATCCGCCCTATGATTGCATCGTATGCGCCCCCCAACCCCAAGCCATTTGCCATAGTACGCAGTTTCTCTCGCCTCCGATGGAGAGCTGTTTCCTGTAGGACCGCCTTGATGTTTAGAGATACCAGCAGGAATCTGGAAACAGATGCGTCAGCTCATAGCTTTAGATCCCCGCGCTAGAATGGTCGCTCCCTACTAACATTTCTGGAGCCGTATCGGGAATGCACTTTATGATGTCCTCCTCCAAGTTCTTATCCACCGCATCCCGTACCGGATCCACTTCAAGTTTCGCTCGGAGGAATCGAGCGATATCATCGTTGGTGGGTGTGATGGATACTGCCACTACCCTCCCACCAAGATGTTTTTCCACCTCATCCCGCATATGCAACCCTCCAGTCAGAAACACCCGAGCTTTTGGGGACATGTGTAGGATTTGTTTTAGTGAATCAAGCAGGGTTTCTTGATACTCTGCAATGCACTCGTCGAGGGAGTCAATGCATATGAAGGTAGTCCGCGAGGACGAGATATCCAGTAACGTCTCTACAACCTCGGCCAGTCCCAGCTTTCGGCTCCCGGTGACGTTTTCTTGGTCTCGAAAAGCCTGGACGATTTTTGCCGGAATCCTTTCGAGTCCACTAAGAACCTGTTTTAGGAGGGAGCTCAGGATGCTCGTTGGGGATTGCTCCTTCTGGGTCGCGAAGTCGAAGTAGAAGCACGCCACTGCCGCATCTTGTCCACTTGCGCGATCGCCTAACGTATCTATTACTAAGGAGCTAGCATCGCAACTTCTTAGCAATACCTTCACTTCATCAAAAACATGGTTTCACACCTAATGTAAGTCTTCCCGACCCCCGGGTATCCGTAGCAAAATAAAGCCGAATTATCGGGTTCCCCACCCTGTACGCCATCGAACCAGTTCCGATATTCCTCTCTTTGTAAGAGCCAGTTTCCCACATGTTCGACTCGGTGGGCGCGAATATCATGGTGCTGTATCCGGGGCTCCATTGGAGATAACCAGTCGAGAATCTCAGCCCTCTCCTGAGCGGTACCAAAGTTGTTCACCTGATACATATCGTCAAATAAAGTATTGCATGGATTATGAATGGTGATGTTAAAAGAGTTGATATTGAATTGGCGGTCGGACATTTACCTTTTTTGTTGTGGTTTGGGAGGGCAGAGAGAATTCAAAAAGGAGTATTGTGGAATCGATTAACGGAGTTCGCGGGGTGAAGAAAAGCGGGGTTAGCATTATCTTGCTACCGGTAGCTTGTTAGCGAGGACCTGATCCAGCTGCATCGCCCAAAGTACCAGGGTTAAGGGTAAGTACGGCGAACATCCTCTATGGTGCTTACAACGCCAGCGCTTGAAATTGAACCTTCGGGTGACATGTTATATTTGGGTGTTGAGCAAGTTGGGTCCATGATTTTCATCTCGCAATGGCTTCATGTCTTTGACTCCATTACAATGGTTTCAATTTTTTTTTGGAACAGTGTTTATTCATCACTTCCATCAGAACATTATCCCTAGAAAGCCTTCGGGTCTTCTTTGGATTTCCTTTGAGTTCTTTTCCATCTTAATCTTGGTCTGACGTTGTTTTAGGGAACTGGGAAGGGCTTGACGTTTGTCATTGGTCCACGGACCGGTGAGGGGGTGGCTAGTGGCATTGTGGCGCATCAGTGGTGGGTTGGTAGTGGCTCATGTGAAGGTGTTGGCATCTATTGCAAGTGTCATCTCTGGATCATGGTTCAGGGGCGAGATGGGAGAGAGGATTGAGGTCTGGGCATGACCCGAGACCGGTAAAGTGCCTCCCGGCTGGGGTTTCAGCTCTGGGTTGTGCTAATTTTCTTTTCTTTTTAAATGGTGGTGGCGGGGTGATGGAGTGGGGGATTTTGGGTGTGTTAGCCATGGGGGGACCGGATATGTCGATGGTCACCTTGGACAGTCATTAACTGAAGGACAATTATACCATGCCAGCCAATTGAAGAAGAAGGGATTACGATTCACTAATCGTTTATTTAGGTGGGATTACTACCGTAGTGAAGTCTGTAGAAGGTGTAGGGATTTTGTGAGCCTCCTGGATATGGAAGGATCTAAACAGTGCTCTGAGGCTTTGGGTTGAGATTGATTGTTTTTTCATGGGTATTTGGCAAGGCTTGAGTGGGATTTAGGGCTGTAGGCATTGTACATAGTGGCCTTGGTTTATTGTAGCTAAGTGCCCGAAATGGAAAAAGTTTATAAAAAAAAAAAAGTAAAAAAGTATGGTGAGGTAACAGGGGCACCCTGTAGAGAGGTGAACTCTGAGGTTGCGACCGCACCAAAACACTCAAAGTAGAAGATAAAGATGAGGTAAAATAATTCAGAAGAATCAACGGTAAAATTTAATATAGTTAAGCTCGAAGCTTCACTCAGTTTAGTTCTCTCGAGGAAAAGTTGGTTGTCGAAGTAGAATGCCAAACGCTTAAACTTAAGTAGATATCAGATTTAAGCCTTTGACATTCACCACTACTTCCGACCTTTGTGCGAGCACCCTGTCCT
>Ga0307509_10003647_pt1 | contig 23058 bp, 21 predicted proteins | sample 10_EM_MG_FD_202245 | JGI IMG/M metagenome (GOLD analysis project Ga0307509, IMG submission 202245) | Populus trichocarpa ectomycorrhiza microbial communities from riparian zone in the Pacific Northwest, United States - 10_EM | ecosystem: Host-associated > Plants > Roots > Unclassified | place... | reverse complement strand
CCCCCCCACGTTTTGCGCCAAAAATGGCTGACTTTGGACATTCATAACCCATTCCAAAGCTTGATAGATTTAATGAAACCAAAGTATAGTGGAGGCAGTTGTTGAAACCTTCCAGGTAAAAATTATGAGAATTTTCCCATTCCCCCACAGGGGTCGAGGGCTTAGGATTGTCTTTGGAGGTAGTTGCAATGTACCTTTTGTATGGGACACTCATACAAAATTGAAGGTATCATACCTCTTGGCCGCCATCACCATTTCTGGTATTGCACTATGGGTATTAACTAACAGAGCTTGTCACATATAAATGATAATATATAGACGGGTCCAAAGACTCCGAGGAATTTTAATATTTTTTCGCAAAACAACTGCGTGTGATTTTATGTGAAAAGGCCCATTTTTGGTGTAAAACGTGGGGGGGTCGGTTTCTTTTGTCACCAGGCTAGTACATGTATAACCCTATACATCTGTTCATGTCCTAGAATGTTCACTCATCCACACTTCGGTGTTCCTCCATACCATACGATTAGAAGTAAGGTGCGGGGCTCAAACATTTCCTTGTTGAAAAAAGGCATCCCGGGCTTGCCAAACTGTGTCTTAGAGTGTGACTTTAACCCATGACCATGACGGTAATTTTTATTTCTTATGGGGTAATATTGGAAACTAGAGAGAAAAGAGATTACAGTTTTCACCGTACTGTTACGGTTCAAAATTGACTTTCTTAACTTGCTCTTTTATAGCTTATCTGCGATTAAATTCCACTAAATAGATGGTTGGTCAGGATCTTGGCTTTGGCGGGGTTTTGCGGTTCTGCAGGGGTGGCTGTTGCCTAGGCTTGGCGGACAGGGGCATCTATGTAAGTTACTCTTTCTCCCTCCAACCTGCCACCGTGATGAAGAGCGGCAACCATCGTGAGGAAGGAATACAGCACAACGGAGGAACTGTTTTGGCTGTGGTTTGAAGAAGGGAAATTGGACCCGTACCTAGTTAATCGGACAACCTGTAAAGTTGGACTTTCTTTCTGACGGGAATTTTCTGTCCTTTGTGCGGTTTGCTAGGTTGGTTTTGCAAAGTAGTTTAATGAGCTTGAATTGATCGTGATTTGTGTGGTTTTGTTTTCTACCGGTACTTGAGGTTTCTTGAAAGTTACTGGTGGGGAAAAAGTGAATCTTCGAGGTTAGGGTTACGAAAAATTAGTGGTATGAATCCCTGTTCATCACAGGCCCAGTTTCGTCGTGGGAACGGTGAAAACTGTACTCGAGTGAGTAGATGCTGGTGGGGAGGTGCTTGTGGATGGTGTTTTCTTTTTCTTTTTCTTCCTTTTTTCCGGTTTCTCCTAAACAGTCCCTACTCGTAATTTTCTGACGTTTGTGAACACAACTGCTATTGCGTATCCCTTCAACCGATGAGAAACACGCAAATTCCGTTCCTTCCGTTTACGGCAGCTTTATTCTGTGGCTCAGTAGCTTTGGCAAGCAAAAATTGTGAAATATCGAGCTTTTATTGGTGGAATGTTGCTGAGCCACAGCATAGAGCTAGAGCATACGGAAGGAACGGAATCTGCATGTCTCGTCGGTTGAAGGGATAATACAACCAAAATCGTGCAGCTCCTGGCTGCTCTTTTCCTAGATGCAACAGCAGCTGTGTTCGCAAACGCCAAAAAATTACGGGTAGAGTGGAGTACCGCGTACCCTCCCTACCGTACAACTTTTCAAATATCTAGGGTCAGCACATAGTCTAGAGTCTGTGTTCAGAGAGTTTATTTGTGCTGGTTGGGGGAAAGCAAGCTTTCATTAAATTTTTAACTAGGAGGCTACCGCTATCCAAGTGCAATGGGGGATGTTTTCGCAAACAACACCACATCAGTTGAAATTGCACCTCCGTGTGATCAGTCACATTTCGGTTTTTGGCCAATAAAGTTCCTTGGACACCATGTCACAACGGCTTCAAGTCTTTAGTTTAAGAGCATCCTACTCTTACTCTAATTTAATCACGGAAGATAGATTTATCTCTTCCATCAATTATTTTTACTCCCTCATCTTCCATTAACTACATGGCATCTGTTAATTATGGTTAAGAGAGGTTCTACTACTTTTTCCGCGACCAAGGTTGCAAAGGCGGATTTGGTAGCTTCGGCGGCCTTACAGAAAATCATGGACTTGGAGAAAGAAGTATGTAAGTTGGGGCATCATGTTTCTGTCTTATCAAAGAGGAATCATATGTTGCAGAAAAAGGTGGAAGGGAGAAAGAAAGAGAAGGAGGCGGAGAGTTCTGAGGTGGCTTCCCCGGAAAGGGGAAAGGAGCCTGAGCCGCAAGTGGTAGCGGAGCCCTTGGACCGGATGAGTGGGTCAATTGTGGCGGAGGCTTAGGAAGATGTTTGGGTGGCACCTGTGGCAAAGCCCGCCGTGGCTGAGTCAAGACTGGTGTTGGAGGTGGATGAAGAGGGAGGCCCTTCAGCAGTAGGTTATCCAGTGTCGGAGGGTAAGAGGAGGAGGGTGGATAACTCGAGTGAGGAGGGTGGGAGTGAGTAGGGCGATGAGGGTGTGGTAACTGTTGTCCCTTTGGGACTGCCAGTCTGAGGTGGAGCTCTGTCTGGGCTGAGATTGAATAAGTTAAGTGGGATGGAGAGAGGGAGTGGCTTGCCAGCAGACTTGTTCGTCAGGAGGGCATACAGGTTTGTTCATAGGTTGTTGATTGGTATATGTAGTGTGATGGTAGGGGATTGGTATCAGAGCAGAGGGGGTAGTGCCTAGAGTTCATTACGGGGCCTCTGCGGCTCTGAAAAATGCAGGCCCCCGGCCGTTTTCCCCGTTTTCCCCACTGAACAGGCCAGGGCAGGGGGCATTTTTCGCATTCCCTCACCCAGTCCCAGCCCAGGCCCCCGGCCGGGCCCGTCCACCCCCCGGACGGGTCCCCGTTAAAGATTGGTGGTGACAAAGGGGGCCCAGTCCAGGGAATTAGTTGGGGTGGACCCCAGATGGGGGCCGGGGCGGGGATTACGAGAAAGATATCCCTCACGGGCTGGTGTCAAGGCGGGGCCTGGCGAGTGAAACCCTGCCCTGCCCCGCCCCATAATGAACACTAGTAGTGCCTGTACAGGAGGAAGAGGTAATTTTGCCGGAGGGTTTGGTTGGGAGGTTGATATAGGCTGTATTGTTGAGGGTTGACTGGTGTCAAGAGGGGCTCAGGATTCGCACCGGGTAGAGACCATGGGCTCTAAAGACTCATATGAATAGGCTTGGAGCTTGCGCATGTCTTGATGCTCAGTGATAGGGATAGTATATGTTGGTGGATGTTGTGACATATGTACGACTTGGAAAGTTATCCTTTGTATAGCAGATGGAGAGTCCACAAGCGGTGGTAAGGTGCGCCATATGCTTTAGAGTAGCACAGTAGCCGAAAATAAAAAAATTTATAAAAAAAAAGAAAAAAGTTTTTGCACACGCCACTTTGTGACCGCACAAATTTTTACCACTGTTTTGCTGGTAAGCCACTTTGATGTATCTGAAAACATCACCCATGGCACTCGTACTCGTACGAGTACAGTCATTCATGAGGTGTTGACGGATATCAGCTGGTGACGAACAGGGGTTAGCAGGCATGTTTTGTTACCCTACTCAATTTTTTACTGGTGGAATACCCCTGTTCGTCATCCCCTGATATTCGTCAAGACCTGGTGAAAGACTGTGCAAGCCAAACTGAAGAACTCAAGCTGGCCTTGGCTAAGAAGAGTCAAGGAATTGGGGGAATATGATATGTTAACTTACGGTACAAGCATTGTGAACAGTGTATCCCTTAGAGAGGTAAAATAATGAAATTCTGTATAGCCACAAAATTGCACTATACTCCTGTATGATATACAGGGGTTCAGATTACTAAAAAAAGCGAAAAATATAAAGAAAAAAACTATTATGACTGTCGAATACCATGAAATAGAGGAAAAGACAAGCCAGAAAGAACAACATGACAGCACTGGTAATGAAAGCTAGACTGATGAATTTGGACCTCCGGCTGTCCCAGCTTCCATCTCTACCGACACCATAAACACAATCTCCAATTAAGCCTTACAGTATGTACCCGGATATGCCCTCCCTGTAGTGTACTATACTTCCCAACCAGCTTAGGCTCTAAGCTGTTATTAGTAATATAGAATTGACATGTAGGGTTGTGAAGGTGAAACTGCCTATGATGGCTATAGAGAAACTTAAACTTAGGCTTATTGAATAGTGAGGAAGGTGAGGAAGTTGAGCTACCAGTCAGGGATGCTTGAGGCCTAGTTAAAAGAGCAGTGACAAGGGAGGAGCAAAAGTCATAGTGAGAAACCTGGGAACTATTGGTGCTGGCAAGCCAGTAGCTATTAATAATAGCTGTATCGAGTGACCAGTAGAAGAAAGGCTGCCAATTGCATTGAGGAACTCGCTGTGTAAAAAAATATGATTGTAGTTCATCAGCAATATCAACACTGCCCATATCCTGATTATAATCATCGTCGATCTTGGGGATTGGAAGGAGCTTTCTGTGCTGATTTTCAGCAAAAGGTCTTCGAGCAGCAGCACTATTGGTACTCGTTTCCCTAAGCTTCCAGCGCATTTTCTCTACCCAGGCACTGGAATCAAGATTATCCACAGTGGAAAGCAGATGAACAGTGCTGTTATCCTGCCACAAAAATACCATAACAGGTGGAATACCCCATTGGTATGCTTGATCCACTTTAGGATTCCTTGATGTATCTCGTTCCTTATGAACTATGACTCTAGTAGCGAAATTTCACTCTAGTAGATCTACTGCTTTATCTTTCAAGTTACTAATATTTAGAATATTAGAAATGTCATTACTGCTGATATGAACAGTTCGACATATTCCAATACTATAGTCTAGTAGTAGTTGTGCAAATAGACGAATATTTGAGCAGTAGTTGTCCATATACACAGTGAAAAAGGGTGATTGGTATGGTAACTTTACTAGAATGTAAACAACAGCTGAGGCGGTAGGTGGAAGAGGATAAGACTTCTTTTGCTGAACTGAGGTAGCAAAGCCTTCAACCCTAGATGTAAGTGTCACGGCTTGTTGTTAGAATGTATATAAATTGACTTAGGTATGGGGTTTGCTTTAGGGTTAATTGTGGTTTACTGTTAGGGTTCTACTTGGAGTGAAAATCCTGTTTGTATAAAAGGCTAGCTTGCGCCTTTTAGTAGACTTTCCTTTCTCCTTCTCTAGTTTGTATTTTTTGTATTTAGCAATCCAAAGATAACTCTTCTCACAATACCTTTCTGTCTTCCTCTCACCCTGTCCCTGTCTGCCTCTGACAATATTCCTAGACAATCTCACATTTCTATTCTAGTACCGTTACAGTAAGCTCCCAATCATAGGTATAGTTAGCATCGCATACTGCAAGTACTTTATAGCCTAAACCGATAGGCTTATTCAGCATGCCAATAGTATATTCTGATCTGCCCAGAAACCAAATCATCATCTCGTCGATAGCGACATTGGTAGACAGAAGAAAACCCTCCTTAGCCCAATCTTGGGTGCTGCTATTCAACAGCTCTAGCTTTTTCCACCACTTCTTCTGCTGGATTGGCAACTCGCTTGGCTCAGAGATGTGAAAGTATCGGTTTAGCTGTTGGAACCTTGTGTAACTCATCTGCATCATTGGCTCTAGGAGAATGCTATTAATTTGCCGCCAGAAGAGCTTTGGGCTTGCCGTTTTTGATAGACCCATGTAGATTAAAATTGCGAAATGGACTAGTAGCTTAGAAGTGCAGGTTGGATACCACTTGCATATAAATGGATGGTGTAAACTAGCTAATCCAGCCCCATGAGAAGCAGCATACATATTGGTATGTTTTGCGAGGAGGCTGACCTGCTCATAGAGAAAAAACCAAGAAAAGAGTTTGTAAGGATCCACAGAGCCAGCTGCAGTACATATTGCTTGAGCTTTGTGAGATGGAAAGAGTCCCTGAAACGGAATATGCAATTGTGGGGCAGGAAGCGGTTTGATCTTCTCAATAGCGGAGAGTTTGTTGCTCATATTGGACGGCTACTTTTTCTTTCTAGTTGCTGTCTCTGCCTTAGATTTGGCAGAACCCATCCTGCTTCCCTTCTGGCCACCTCTTCATTCTCCCTTTCAGCCAGATCTCTTTCTTCTCCCTGACCTTCGACTCCTTCAGTCTTCTCAGCCCTTTCCCTCTCTAGGCCACACTCCAGATGCCCATTCTCCTTGCCTATTTTTCTTGTGCAACTTTCCCTCACTTCAGGAAAGTAGGTTTCTGTAACCCGTGGATGGAGTGGTCGAGTTTGTGATCTTGTGCAGGGCTTGGAAACCGCTGTTCGCCTTTGCCGAGCCATTTGTCCCAACGGTGGTTCTTCAACTATGCACTTTCTGTCAGCCAATAGCCTTCCTTCAAGAACTCAGATAGTATTTTCTCTATTACCTTTTTTGTTTCACAATTGTGGCATATTTTTCTCAATAATAATCAATATTATAGCTACTCGTTCAACCTGCCTCAGCCAAACTTTCACCTTAGTTTACATTCAGATGATGTTGCAAACTGATTATTAAGCCCCTGTCTTAGACAGCACTATTGTGTGACTTAGTGGCTGCACTGAATTTCGTTGTTTCACCTCTCGAAGGGATACAGTTCCCTACAGTAGTCTACTTTTCCCAGGCCATAAGTACCCGAAAACAGGGGGGTGTATATGCAGTTGGCGGCAGGGGGTGAGCAGGGGGGTAAAACGGGACAGGGGGACACCAAATTATTGCCAAGCAGGCTATTTTAAGTAGAATAAAGCGAATATAATTATGTAAATTAAGAATTAAAAAATTAAAAATTAAAAATTAAGAGTTAAAAAATAGAAAAAAGTTAAAAATACAAGTAAAAGTACACTATTGCCCCCAATATTTACCAGCGAGTATGACCCCCATTCGCAGCAATGACAGCCTGAATTCGATCAGGCATACTGTCCACATAGTCTAGTATCTGATTAGGATCGATCTGGTCCCAAGCTTCCTGGACAGCAGCCGTCATTGCTGCTTTTCCCTGAACTCGGGGACGTCAGGCCTCAAGTATCCCTTTCAGAGAATGCCATACATTCTCTATCGGGTTGAGGTCCGGTGAGATGGGAGGCCAGGCAAAAAAGGGCATTGCATACTCGGCCTGCAATGCCCGCGTATACCCTGCCCGATGTGCAGAAGCACCATCTTCCATCACCCACAGGGGTTGGCTAGCTCGTGCGCTTTCCTGCTGCCAAAATGGCCAAAGAACCGGAGTAAGAACATTGGTACAATAACTTGCCGCAGTTATTGTACCCCAATCATCCCGCTGCCAGATAACCAGCGGAGTTTTATGCCCGCCAAGTATCCCCCCCCATATCATGAGAGCATCGCGCTTCTTGAATTTGGGGGAGATACAGGCATCCTCATACTCCTCCCCCGCACAGCGGGTTATCCAGACTGTGCCACGTGTGCTGGAAAGCCACACGTAGCATTCATCAGTCCAGATAACCCGCCTCCAATCCTCCGGGGTCCAGTGCTGATGTTGGAGAGCAAAGCGTAGCCGCTTTTGCCTCTGAAGGTCGGTTAAAAAAGGCTTCTTGCGAGCCTTCCGTCGATGGTAGCCCTCAAGGGCAAAGGCTTTCCGGAGTGCTTTGTCGCAAGCACTAATCCCGCAAATATCGGCAATGTCACGAAATGACATCTGCCGATGCTCAGCATCCTGTGTCGCGGTAGCGACAAGTAGCTCGCGCTTTGGTGTATCGATCGTACGTGGTCGACCTTTTCGCTTTTTGGGAGTTGCCGGAGCATGACATATATCCCATACAGTACTAACCCCCAGGCGTTGGTTTTCAGCGATTTGGGCATAGGTCCATCCGGCCTCGAGGCGGAGTGCTTGAACGAAACATCTTGTCTTATAAGATGTTTCGTGTGTTTTAATCGGTGGCATCTGAAGTTATTGTTAGTTAGTCTCTGCCTATACTCAGTGTATTACCACTTACAATTCGCTTGTGCTCTTTTTTTTCTCTCTTTTTTTTTCACAATTATATGTGGCGGAAGATATTGGAGAAGGTTGATTTGTTTCTAGAAGTGGCATTTGCGCCCTTTTTTGTGTATGTACACGGACCTCTGGGGCGGCTTTACCCCCCTGCTTACCCCCTGCCGCCAACTGCATATACACCCCCCTGTTTTCGGGTACTTATGGCCTGGGACAAGTATGGTCTGATTTCTGCGTGCGATACGGGCAAAAAACCCTCTCACTCAAACATTAATGCGAGCCAACCCTAGTTTCACTCAGGGATGTGATTCAAGGCTAATCTGAAAGCTAATCAGCCTGCGAACCGGATCAGACGAGAACTTTCTAAGCATTTCCGACAATGATTGCGATAGCCCTAGCTTGTGAAACACTGTAACGTTATAAGATACCACCCCCGCTTTCTTCGGGCCCTAGAAATTTCCTCTTGCTCTGAGAGCTAGATTCCCATCGCACACGAACCCTCCCTATCTATCTCTTACAAAAAAGTAGTCCTGAGAACCGACCACAGTTCATGTCATCTGGACACCTGCAGATCGCTGGTAATATCAACTCGTTCAACAATATTGTCAACTTCGTTACAGAAACGGCCGGAGAGGAGCATGAAATTCTGAAGTGGCTATCCCCACTTGAACCACAGCAACGGCACCAAGGCGTGCGAACCGGCCGACTCGATGGCGTGGGAAACTGGGTGATCGAAACAATCGAATTCAGAAGATGGCGTGATGCGGAAGACGGCTGCACCCAGCCGGTGTTGTTCTGTTGCGGGAATCCTGGTGTGGGGAAGACTTATGTTAGGTAGGAGGCGTTCTTGCCCGGAAAAAGACAAGGCAGGTGTCACTGACGCCCAGCAAATAATAGTTCCTTAGTTATTGACAGTCTGTGTGATCAGGCTGGAGCAAATGACGCTGCCGTCGTTGGACTCTATTGCGATTTCCTTGCCCACCAGGAACAATCCACCTCCAACATGTTGGGTGCCATGCTCAAGCAACTTATCAGGAGAGGAGGAATCCCGGAGGATATACGGGAGGCCTTTCAGAGAGCAAAAGAAGAGTTAGGCGCCCGCGGCCTCCTTCATCCCGAAATGGTGGAAATTCTGAAGATGACTGTTGCATCGGCACCGCGGGTGTTTGTATGCATTGACGCTTTGGACGAAGCCACCCCGAAGCACAGAAGGGAGTTGCTTGAGTCGCTGCGGGAAGTCGTCCGAGTGTCACCAAATACGCGAGTATTTCTTACCGGGAGGCCCCATATCGAGGATGAAATCATGAAATCATTTAGCGGAACGGTCCGGATACGTCTCAGCCCTACTCCGCAGGATATTGAGAGTTATCTGGCGATGAGATTGGAAGGTGACACTGATCCCAAGGCAATGGATGATGAACTACGGGCAGATATTATGAGGATCATTCCGCCAAAGATCTCGGAAATGTGAGCAAGAGCATCATATACATTCCTAATACAAGCCTCGGTATGGTCCACTCACTGGTGTCTAGTTTCCTTCTCGTTTCTCTAAACATGGATGAAATACTAGGCGAGATTACTCTCGCCCGCAGAAGAAGGAAGCTTGATGAGATGACCAAAGGGGAGGGGCTTGGCGGTGCATACATGGCAACCTTGTCACGAATTAAGGCCCAGCAGGGAAGTAGATCAAAACTTGGCATGGCCGTTCTAATGTGGGTATCACATGCGGAGCGGCCACTACGTGTCGATGAGTTATGTCACGCCCTGGGGGTAGAAGGGTCTACCGACCTCGATATTGGGAATATCCCTGCCATAGAAACACTGCTAGCCTGCTCCTTAGGGCTTGTCACGGTCGAGAAATCCTCGTCTACCGTCCGGCCTGTCCACCATACCCTGCATGAATACCTCTCCTATAACCCCAACTTGTTCTTTACGCCCCACTCAATAATCGCCGAGGTCTGTTTAACCTACCTCAATTTTCAACACGTGAAGAGCCTCCAGTCCTCTGGCTACTCATTCTCAGAAGCTCCCTCATTTGTTAAGTATGCTTCTTGTTACTGGGGCACACATGCTAGACGGGAAACCACAGAAAATGTCAAAACTCTTGCATTGAAGCTACTCAACGAATACTATAAACACATAGCCTCGAAAGTACTAGAAGAGCATGTGGGGGTCTACTGCCTTCATCCTGGGAATAGAATCTTGGAAGGATTTACAGGGCTTCATGTTGCCTCATACTTCGGGTGCTTGGAGATAACAAGTGCTTTATTGGAGATGAACAAATGGGATGTGCAGGCAAGTGATTTTGAAGGTGGCACACCACTCGCGTGGGCTGCAGAGAGGGGGCACAAGGGAGTCGTGGGGCTACTCTTGAGACAGAACCATATCGATCCCGATAAAGAGGATATGTGGGGCCAAACACCTCTCGCGCGGGCCGCAGCGAATGGGCACGGGGAGATCGTGAGGATGTTACTGGAGCAGAGGGACGTCAATCCCAACACGCTTGACATGTATGGCCGGGCACCGCTCTGGTGGGCTGCCAGCAATGGGGATGAAGAGACGGTGAGGACGCTGCTCGAAAGGCAAGTCACAGGTCTCAACGCAACTGACCCTAGATATGGTCGGACGCCGCTCCTGACGGCTGCTAGGAATGGTCATGAGGGGATTGTGAGGATGCTGCTAGAGCGGAACGGTGTCGATCCCGTCAAGGTGGACAATGGGAGCCAAACACCGCTCCTGTGGGCTGCCAGGGGGGGGCATGAGGGGGTCGTGAGAACACTTCTCGGGCGGACCGATGCAAATCCTGACCCGGTTGCCACCCGAACACTTCCCTGGATTGACGCCCACAATGAGGATGGAAGAGTCCTGAGAACACTTCTGCAGTGGAACGACGTAAATCCCGACAAAGCAGACGATTTGTATCACACGCCGCTCCTGTGGGCTGCTGAAAATGGGCATGAGGGGATCGCGAAGATGCTGCTAGAGCGGAAAGACGTTAATCCTGACACAGCTGACACTAAATACGGCCGCACACCGCTCTTGTTAGCCGCCAAAAATGGGCATGAGGAAATAGTGAGGAGGCTGCTGGAACGGGGCCAAGCCTATCCCAACGAACCAGATCGGCAGAGCCAAACACCGCTCTTGTGGGCGGCCAAGAATGGGCATGAGGGGGTTGTGAGGATATTACTCGAGCGGAGAGACCTCAATCCCGACAAAGCGGATGATTGGAACCAAACACCCCTCTTATGGGCTGCTAGGAAAGGGCATGAGGGTGTCGTGAGGACACTGCTCAAGCGGAAGGACGTCAGTCCCGACACAGCTGACAGAAGATATGGCAGAACACCTCTCCTGTTGGCTGCCAAAAATGGACGTACGGGGGTTGTAAGGATTCTGCTGGAACAAAACACAGTCAATCCCCATAAAACCGATCGCTGGAACCGAACACCGCTCTCGTGGGCTGCCGAGAACGGGTATGAGAGTGTCGTGAGGATGCTGCTCGAGCGGGAAGGCGTCAATCTCGACGCAGTCGACGCCGGCTATGGCCGAACACCGCTCATGTGGGCTGCAAACAATGGGCATGAGGGGGTCGTAAGGATACTCCTACAATGGGATGACATCACCCGAACTAAACGGGATGGGTTGGGCATCTTACCGTTCTCACCGGCTCTCCAGAATAGGCACAAGAGAATTTGCACGCCTGCTAATAGGAGTCGACAAATTTGACCCCCAAACATGTACCAAGCCAGCAGTCAATAGATTCCCTCTCCCCCGAACCGTCTGAGCTATCTATTTCCCCTTCCAAAAGGACCCGCCAGCTCTGTTGTCGAGGGATAAAGCAGACACCTCAGTCTACTAGGCGTACTTTCCCAGCAGGGAAAAGGACATAGCGGAAGACAATACCGCTCTCCCCACAAACAGTTCTTTGCAGCTGGGTTAAAAATTTACTGCATGTGCCATCCCCCGGATCATTCGCGTGAATGTCTCACTATCATCCTAACATCTTTCCCATTCTCTTTTGCCTTATTCTTTGGCTTTCGCTCAACCAACTCTGTCTATCCCTCAGTACCTGTCTCCCGTTGGTGCGTTTATCTACTCCGTTCTCTCTATATGTGCGCCCTTTTTGATTTACCTTTTGACTCTCATTCCCATTGGGCTAAGCTATTCCATGTCTGTCGATGACTCACTTTCAGTTTACTTGTGTCGTTGCATGGTTTTGAACCAAACTGTATTGTATTATAAGAGGGGTGAATAGAATCTTCGTAGATAAAGGAAAAAAATTGATGAAGCACATGTTAGGCGGATGTGCTTGGTTTTGTTACGGGAGTGGGTAGGATGGTTCAGGAGATATGCAGACGGAATGGATAAGGAACGGATACGGGAGGATGTTCTATAAATGTTTTATCCGCCATATTCTTTTCTTTGTTATCACGGGAGTGTACGGATGAATAGGGACATGTGGCAAACACAGAGATAGGTATGGGGATCCATAGGGGGATCAGGAAGTGGTATTATGTTTTACTTATACACCTGTTTTTATCGTTAGTTTTATTTTAGTTTTAGAGAGAGGAGAGATAAAAGCGAGAGCGAATGAACGGAGTATTACAGGCGGAAAACTTACGTTCCATATCCTTCCTCCAAAGTGCCTAAGTTCCAGGTGAAATCCCTTAGTCTAATGGCTACTTCCGTGCTACCCTCATTTCACTACATTGACAGCACACTCTCCATACATATGAGGGTGGGCGCTATAGAGGAATCTATTTCAGGAAAAACCGAGTACAGTGGCACCTCGCTATCCCGGATGGCGATTTTTGACAGATTTCATCCGGGACAACGGGGTATCCTGAATAATAGAGAGACTCAGAGGGTATTAAAATAAAGAACATTTGGACTTAGTAGGTATGATATTACGGGAGTCAAATGAACAAAAGGTAGCTTATTGGTACTAATGACTAGAGGTATTGTCGGTAGTCTGCTACATTATCCTAGTAGTCTACCATATATCAACCTGGCTTCCTTCCAGTTCTCTACTGTTCTTCATATCCTTTGGTATAGCATCTCCTCAAGCCTCCCTCTCTTATTTTTTATTATTATTATTTTCACAGCCTGGATTTCTGGCCCTGTGTTCTCTCCCCTCCTGGCATAGTTTTTCTTGCAGTTACAGAGGAATCCTGCTCAGTAGATGGACTTTCTATGCGAACTAGGGTGGCATTCCCAATAATACCATACGAACCCGAAACCTCTAATCTCCAGTTCAAAGGGATAAATTGTATGACCACCCAGAGAGGTCAGAGATTTTGTCCGGCTCAGCGGGGTATCCGGTTCAATGCGATCCGTGATAACGAGGTGCGACTGTACAGTACAGATACTGGCCGTGGTTTCCTATGGCTTCACCTCCTTGCCTACGGCCTAAAATATAAATTTAAGCTACTAGCCATAGGTACAGTTGCGCCCCGTTGTCCTAGATGGTCAAAATCGGGAGTTAGCCCTCCGAGGCAATGAAACATCCGGGAGAGTGAAATAGCTGATAAAAATAGTGTTTGAAAAAACTGAAAAGCGAGTGATAATTGTGTAGGTATCATATGACTTCCAGCTATTCCATATAAGGTTGGGATGAGGGTAAAGGGAAAATAAAAGACTAGAGAGAAGATAGAACAGAGAAAATATAAGGAAACCTCACAATACCGAACTCGAATAGAAGGATTTCATCTCAAACGATCAAGTCAAATTACGGACTCAGAGACCGCCCGGCATGCAACCATCAAGCCTTGCCTAAGGAAGCAAAAAGTGGAAAACACCACAGAAGCTTGGCATAACACAGCCGCAGAAATATGAGCTTTGTTGCCTACTAGGTGGACCACAGGCGGTATTATATCAATAGTCCCTTTGGGCAGCTGTGATGTGATATTTGAGGCTAGGATTAGGAGAAGATCCAGGACACTGAATATACTTTCTGTGTGAACAGGGGTTAGAGATATCTAGATCTGCATCCGGTCCAAAAACCCCCAAAAACCAGGACAGTGAGGTGTATTTCTATGTAACTAGCACAAATCTTGAGAAATCGTCCGCGACAACGAAGGATCCGGGAAAGTGATGTCCGGGAAAACGGGGTGCGACTGTGTTGTTTTGCCTTCTTGCAATGCCACAAACCTATTGACATAGTGAATTTCGCCTCCGCATTTTTTTTAAAACACAACATAGGACGAGAAGAGTGCAATGCTGGTAAATTGAATTTTTCACTTAAGGGTTTGGATGGCTGCGAGGCTCGGCTTTTTTGTACTGTACTAATATCTGAGGCGGCTCGGGAGGTAAGGTAGTAGGCGAGATTGTGTCTCGCTAAAATTGCGAATGATGATTAAACCCATCGCACACTTGTGCAACGCCAGAGCCGCATCAGATACCCCTCTTTCTTTGAATCTTAGATCCTCTCGAGTTCTGAGGGAAGCTATATTCTCACTGCACACGATCAATCTCCAACTCCCGCAAGAAAAAGTATTCAGATGACCGTTTATAGCGCAGATGTCGTCCAGCAGATCACCAGTAATATCAACTCGTTCAACAATATTGTCAACTTCACCACCGAAATAGATACTGAGGGGCGCGAAATTCTACAGTGGCTATCACCACTAGAACCACAGATACGGCACCAAGATGTGCGAACCGGCCGACTCGATGGCGTAGGAAACTGGGTGCTAGAGGCTAGCGAGTTTAGAAAATGGAGAGATGCGGAAGATGGTTATGTTGAGCCAGTGTTATTCTGTTACGGGAGTCCGGGTGTGGGGAAAACTTATGTCAGGTAGGGAGTCCTCTGGAGCCAGATAACGCCGATGTCGCTGACGACCAGCAAATAACAGTTCCCTGGTTATTGATAGTCTGTGCGATCAGGCTGCAGGGAAAGACATTGCCGTCGTAGAGCTATACTGCGATTTTCTTGCGCAACAGGAACAATCTACGGCAAATATGTTGGGCGCCATCCTCAAGCAACTGGCCAGCAGAGGAGGAATCCCCGAGCATACGCGTGAAGCCTTTCGGAAGGCCAAAAAAGAGTTCGGCGGCCGGAGTCTCCGACTCCAAGACATGGTAAATATGCTAAAGAAAACTATTGCGTCGCAATCGCGGCTGTTTATATGCATCGATGCATTAGACGAATGCACTCCGAAGCATCGACGGGAGCTCATTGAGTCACTGCGAGAAATTGTTCGGGTATCCCCAAGCGCACGAGTATTCCTTACCGGGAGGCCCCATATCGGCGACGAGATCGTGAGATGTTTTAGCAAGACACTCCGGATACTTCTTTGTCCTACCCAGGGCGATATTAAGAGTTATCTGGAGGTGAGGCTAGATGGTGACACTGACCCCCATGCAATGAGCCGCGAATTGCGAGCAGATATTATGAGAATTATCCCCGAGAAGTTCTCAGAAATGTAAGAAAGAATGTTAATACATTCCTATTATAAGTCGCGGGTGTGATTCACTAACGCTGGCGCCTAGTTTCCTTCTCGTTTCTCTAAACATGGATGCAATCCTGGGTGAGATTACTCTCACTCGGAGAAGAAGGAAGCTTGAAGAGATGATTAAAGGGGACAGTCTAGGAGATGCTTACGGGGCAACCCTATCACGAGTGAAGGCTCAGCCCGGAAATAGATCCAAACTCGGCATGGGAGTTCTAATGTGGGTATCGCATGCGGAGCGGCCATTACATGTCAACGAATTATGCCACGCCTTGGGGGTAGAAGAGGGGTCAATTGACTTAGATATTCGGAATATTCCTGCAATAGAAACACTGCTAGCATGCTCACAGGGACTCGTCACGGTCGAGAAGGCCTCGTCTACCGTCCAGCTTGTCCACTATACTCTACAAGAATACCTCTCCCATAACCCCAATTTATTCTCTAACCCCCACTCCATCATTGCCGAGGTTTGTTTAACTTACCTAAATTTTCCGCGCGTGAGGAGTTTTTCGCCTACCCTTCGTTCCATCCCAGCAACAGCCCCTTTTGCCGAATACGCTTCTTGCTACTGGGGCATACATGCTAGATGGGAAACCAGTGAAAGAGTGAAAACTCTTGCGTTGAAGCTACTCGATGGATACGGTAAGCACATATCTTCGAAAGTGCTGTTATTGTATGGTGTGGCAGCTGAGGAGCAGCCATTTAGTGGAGATGGCACCCCTACCGGATTTACAGGACTTCACGGTGCCGCATACCTCGGTTGCGTGGAGATAATAGTTGCTTTATTGGAGACGAGCAAAGGGGATGTGCATGCAACTGATTTGGGCGGTAACACAGCTCTTGCCTGGGCTGCTAAGAGGGGGGATGAGGGGGCCCTAAAGGTACTGCTGGGACGGCGCGACATCAACCCCGGCGAGCCTGACGGGTGGTGCCGAACGCCGCTCTGGCACGCAGCCACGAACGGGCACGAGGGGGTCATTAGGATACTCCTGGAAAGGAGTGACGTCAACCCCGACAAAGCGGATAACTGGAGCCGAACACCGCTCTCCATGCTGCTATGAATGGGCATGAGCGAGTGGTGAAGATACTACTGGAGCGGGACGACGTCAAAAAAAAACCATAATAACTGACCTAAATATGCCAGACGCCGCTCTCCTGGGCCGCCCAGTGTGGACATGGGGGGGGGTTGTGAGAACACTACCGGAACGGGGATGGGGAGGTTGTGAAGTCGTTGCTTCGGTGGGACGACGTCATCCCCAACAGACCACAGCCGTGGAACCGAACACGGTTCAGACCGGCTGCCAAGAATGGGCATGAGAGCGTCACCAGGATATTGCCGGAGCGGGGCGACGCCAATCCCGACGCGATGATAATAGCTAAATACCGCTCTGGATGTGTTGCTAAGAATGGCATGGCGGGGTGAGATGGATGTTGTAGGAACGGAGAGATGTCAATCCCAACAATCTTGACATCGAATTGTCGAGCACCGCTCCTGTGAGCCGCCGGGGGTGGGCACCGTGGGCGGTGATACGCTTCTCGAACGACGCTAATCCGGACAAAGAGGATAAGCTGGGCCGGGGGCCGCTCGCGCAGGGGGGCCCAGGGAGTGAGCATGGGGAGCTGAGCAAGCCAACGAATTCGATCCCCAAACATCCACCAACCCTACAGTTAACAGATCTTTCCCCAGCCGAGTGCTTCAAGCCATCTAAATCTCCTTCCAAAAGCACGCGCAGACTCTGACCTCCAAGGACCAGACCCCTCCCTTCCCTCTTCACCCGCAGGTTACCTCTAGGAAAACAAGCTCGACAAAACAAAATTTCAAAACTGCCCCTAACAGTTCCCTACACGCTGCCCGACAAGTTCCTACAAGTGTAAACCCTTCGAGCCACTCGCCCGGAATGCCTCATTATCTCCTTGGCTCCCTTAAACTGCCCCTCCCTCCTCCAAGACCCTATCCCCACACTTTCTACCTTCTCTTTACCTAATTTTCTCTATATCCGTGCACCGTTTGTGCATTTCTATACTCCCTTATCTCTTTCTATACACCCTCTTGGTTTGCCTCCTTTTTCTCGTTTCCACTAGCCTAACATACGCCATATCTGTCTATGATTGCCCTTGTATTTACTCGGATTCTCGCATAACATAGACAGCAACCATACCGTGTTATCGATCGGTGAATGGGAGCTTGATAGATATAGACAGCTGCCATCTTAGATATGCACAGCATACACGTGAGAGAAAGTTCACTGTAGCAATCAGCCGAGAAGAATCTATAGTGCATGATTAATAGAGCTTTGTTCGCCACCTGTACTTAGCCACTCACCTACGGTAATTACTAGATGGCGAAACAAACTCCTCTCGTTCCTGGTACCAGAGCCGTCATAGCATTTTGTTCACCATATCTCGTTTTGAACACCATAATGAACATATAGTAGCTGCGCTACCAAATCCACCCCACTCCCGCTTAATCTCCCGCTCAGGCTCCATAAGTCTCTACTACTCTGGGAGATGTGTAGAACCGTCTATATATTGGAAGCGCAACAGAAGGTGGACCCTAACATCGGGGAAAGATGTTGAGGGGTCTCTAAAAGCCATCCTGCTATCGGAACTAGTGTACCGGCGGGGGCGTTAGAGTAGGATACCGTGATTCCATATGGATCTGGGGTAGCCCACTTATGGAGATTGGGGGATGGCTGTCCGAAGGACTTTAACAGAAGGCATTGGGAGCTTACAAAGAGTATTTTGTTCAGGAAGGAGCTAGGGAGGAGCCAAGTTGGACCTATTAGAAACAGTGAGATGCTGCTCGGCATGCTCCCATGATGGTCGCTTTATTGTTTAGATACTGTAGTTTCTAGGAACACGCTTTGGCCTTGGGAATGCTGTGTCTTTCGGGAAAGCATTTAGGCTGCAGGAATGCGCTTGGGTTTTGGTCTATGCATCTGCCGGAACGCAAGCCGGAATGCTGTAAGAGTCGGAAGCTAGGACTTTGGATAGTACCCGGAGACTGTGAGCAGCCGGAGTCTTTGTCTTTCCTTTGCTAGCATGACTATGGAAAAGGGAAAGAGGGACATACAGACTATAATGGATATGTGTGGGGGTCGGTGGAAGGATAGGATAATTTTTTATAGTTTTAAATATACTCCTGTCTTTACCGCTAGTTAGTGGATGTAGCGTGTATGAGAGTGTTTCGAACGAGAAGAACTTCCCCACTTCTGAGTTGTGCAATGGTGTGTTCATTGTGTGAACCTTTGGCGTTTGGTTTGGCTGTCGTCCCCGCCGATCAGTTGATCTGTTCGGAATGATACAGGATTCGAATCTGCACTCCTGGGCAATCCGTGCTCTTGGAAATCTATAATGGTGTTTTCTCCCCTTCACTCGTTGTCATGTGCAGCACTCTCGTGAAGGCCTAAGGATCCATTAAGAGCCACAGGGCTTTATACACTCTGTAAAAGTACCTTTAGAGCTTGGTGGGGAGCGAGTGATGGGCTGTGATGGGCCTCAGAGTCAGGTGATCATAATGGAATGAGAAATTTTGGTCGGTTGAGTCGAGCATACTTGAGGACTCAAGTCCGGCAAGCGATTTCCACTGATTTCCGGCACTGATTTACTACAGTAGGTATCCATATGTTAATCTCAACTTTAATCTTCAAGTGTATATTATATTACACACCTGTACTGAAGGTGACGAATCCCTAGAGCCCTAAAAATCTGCTAACAGCAAACCCCTATAGAAAAATTCCGCCGTTCTTGAGTAATCGGCTTCCTTTGGGTGAGGGTTGTATTCGTTTGGCGTAGGGTTCTGAACTTCTTTTGCGGGAACTACAAAATTATCTAATTTGTCTAGATCCTTAACCTTTCCCTTGCCCCCTGGATTAATCTGCCATAGAGTAGGCTCTTTGTATATCCAAATACCATTATAAAAGATCCCATAAAATAAAAGATATCTTTTTCCCGCTTTCGCACAAGTGGGTAAGTTATGAGAGATCATCAAAATGTTGGGTTGTGTGGGCCTATTGTTGGAAACTGTAGTTATGGGTGCGCTCTCCTCTTATCTGTTGCTGTGGTTGCGAGTGATACCTCGTGACCACTTACGTCACCCCCCCTGTCCCCTCTCAAATCCTCGCCCCTCTTCTCTCTTCCTTCTTGTTTCTTCTCTTCTTCTTTTTCCCTCTTAATTGTCCTCTTGTTCAATAAGTAAAATAAGTCTTTTGCTTTCTCCGGTGACCACTTTCCCTTTGAACCTGTGGAACTACTCGCTTCCCCTCTTTCGCACCCGATAGCTCTCAACACTTATCGTATGTGAAGTGAGATGTTCGCTGTATTCCAGTCTTACAAGAGAGACTATTTAAGGAGAAACACCCGTGCCAAGCCCACTCCCGCACAACCAATGATAGACCTAATTGCAAACGTAGACAGGCCCTAGACTAACCCATAGACATGACCTAAGTAGGTAGCCATATCTCAACATATCGTAGAGCTAACAGTGCTAACACGAAAATACAATTTTCGATAAGGTTCGATTGCCTTCGGCCCAGGAGTACTAGTACAGTATAGTGCTTGGAAATAATAATGCTATACCTGCCTGGTAGCTATTTTACTGCTAGTTGCGACGAAAACAAAAATTTATTACGGTATGCTGCTAAGGGATAAGCAGAACGGTGCTACGGGAGGCCGACCGTGTACGGTGTGGAGAGGGGCGTTTTTCTTGATAAGAGCTATAGGAAAAACAAGGGGCCTAAATACGCGGCGAGCACATGATCATGCCCCCAATATACTCGAGTACATGCCATTTTCATAAGTATCCAGATGCCTTGGCATCAAGGTTGGAGAATTCAGGTGGAAAGTTAGACATCTTGGCGCCAAGGCATCCGGATACTTATGAATATGGCAAGTATCATACATACAACATCCCATGGTCGTAATCCATGACAATCCTCGTGTCCGATAGTGCCGGGGTAAAACATCTCATTATTAGTAGAAAAAGGTCATCCCCGGCAGCCTGTCAAACGGCACCCCAGAGCGCAATCACAGGTGTAACAACGACCCACCAGGACGCAACCCGGACGAAATAGAAAAGAAAGAGAAGAAAATACTTCCAGGAAAAATCTGGTGTTTTTCTCTCTTGTTTTTTCCAGTCTCCAGGTGAATATAGTACTGAAAACAAAATAACCGGGCAAGTGTATCTACTCTGCGGAATGAAAGAGGTACGGGCAAACAACTGTCACTACCAAGAATTCTCAACTAGAAAGGAAAACCACACAAGTCAGGATCAATTCAAATCCGCTAAGCTACAGCTTCGCAAACATCTTATCCAGAGCCAACCCGGAAACGCCACAAAAGAGAGAAATCCCACCGCAAGAAAGCCCAACCTTATAGGTTGTCCGACTAAATAGGTACAGGACAAAATTTCCTTCCTCAATCCCTAGTCCAACAGTTCCTCTGTTGTGCTGTGTTCCCTCGTCGCGATGGTCGCCGTGGTGTGGGGGGAAGTGCGAGAGAGTGCAAGAGAAGTCAAAAGATCGTACTCGAGTATAGTGTTAGAAGCGATAAACGTGCACCAAGATCTCAACGCATGCAAATACAAATGACCCTATAAATGTTGCAAAATTTATTATGAAAAAACCACGACCACGTAGGCCAAACCAAGCACTAGAAGCTAGTGGTTTTTTTATGAAGATAAAAACTGATTCCCATACCTCGTTTAGCAATTAGTCGGCATGAAATTTGGTGTAAAAGTGTAAGATGTGCAACATGGCAACGGTGAAATCTCAGTAACAACACCTCGCCTGCTAACTGAACAATGGGATATATCGGATAATTTAGTTAAAAAAATTCCACCTACCAACCCAAGTATTTCTGGGGTGCAGTAAAGCATTTCACACGCAAACACAGCCTCTACAAGATCATGGCACTATGAAAACCCATGGACTAAATTCTGTTCTAAATACTTTAAGATGGCGCTTTTGGAGGTCCTCATGGCGTATTATGGAGGCATATGGAAGTGCAGTGGTTTATGGAACTCCTGAATTTAAGAACAATATTTAGCGCATCTTATTGTAGCCATAGGTGGATTCCCGAGACCCATTCAATGTAATTAATCGCTTGTAGATAGCTACAAAGAAGCTTGATATACCGAATGCACATGATATCACTCGGAGCTCTTGGCACTTGATGGGTTGCACTATTTCAATTAGGACTGGTACACATTTATCGCTTCTACCACCATACCGTAAGGTAACTTACACCGTAACAGTACCTTACCTACAGCTTTTCAAACACCTAGAGTTACTCCTATGTCTCGGTTAGGCCAATAATTGATTTGGACTGATGGGATGAAAAAGGAAGCTCCGATCTTGACTATTCCCCCCGGTCAAGCAGTGTTCGAGAACAGGCTGCAGGGATTCACAAAATACCGGTATATGGTAAAAGATCGGAGCATATCCGAGCGCCCAGACAAATTCACGACCCTGATATCCAATACTTCTTGGCTGGAACGAGTAGTGGTTTGAGGGAAGCCAAGTCGGAAAGCTCAAGTTGGTCTCGCCTTAGAGAACAAAAGATTTAGGGGACATGGTGGGTATGTTACGGTGCGAGCGTCGTGAACACCGTATGGTAGCCTAGACTAGGTCTTTGCGGGATAAGCTATGGTGCCGAACGGGGCTTGGCAACCTGTCGCCCAACCAAAAATACCAAGTAACCTCAACCTATTCTCCAACCAAAATCATACTACCGGTACTTGTAATACGGTAGTCACACGAGTGCAAGAAACAACGGAAGGAGGCGGGGATAGGTCTTGTTGCTGCTTTGGAAGTGTGGAGCTACCGTATTGTTATCGTGGGTGAGAGATAAAGCCCCACCGCCGCAGCGACGAAACCCGGGTGGTGACGGACAGGGGTACCGGTGTCCGGCAGGCGAGAAAAGAAACCTCCACTCCCAAGGTTTCAGAAAACTACCTGCCACTAACCCCGCCGGCCACCGCCCCAGCCTCATCGCGACCAGGGTTATCACGGAAGGGTTGTGTGGGGATCCAATAATTTAATTCTAAACGAAGGGGGGAACTATGCATCCATGCTTGACTAACCCGACGGTACCTGTATATTGGGAGAATGTTTGGTCGGGGATGCGCATTGCTCGCGACCGAGTACTATCGGTAGTGCACCATAACTTATTTTGGACGGGAGTAAATTCTACTTAGAAAACTCAGCTTTCGGGAATTTTGGAAGAGACGAGATATTTGGACTAGTTCATTAAAAGCGAGCTCTCACGGTATCCTGTGATGAATTATGACTTGTACAGTACTGTACAAGATTGCTTATTCGGCTCTGACAGACAGCCCCTCGAACCCCGGTGGTCAGTCGTCTGGATTCTTGGTTAGGTTGATGATTGGTTTGGACAAATGAATGAGGAAAAAACGAGCACTAGTTTCGGCTAGTACTAAACGCGCGTTAGAAAACAAGGAGTCGGGGCTGGCTCGATGAACATGCGTGGGTATTCGTTGCTATGTTTGAAGAATGCGGGGAGCAGGGTTCCGAATGGTCGGCGGAAGACTGGACTGGACTAGCTAGTCAGGTCGAAAGTCAAGTCTAGTCCAATGGTGGAAATCAGACCGACTGGACAGTCAG
>Ga0307509_10003646_pt1 | contig 23075 bp, 12 predicted proteins | sample 10_EM_MG_FD_202245 | JGI IMG/M metagenome (GOLD analysis project Ga0307509, IMG submission 202245) | Populus trichocarpa ectomycorrhiza microbial communities from riparian zone in the Pacific Northwest, United States - 10_EM | ecosystem: Host-associated > Plants > Roots > Unclassified | place... | reverse complement strand
CGGATCGTGCGGGCGCGGCCGTCGGCCATGATCGTGACGGTGCGTTCGGTGCGCACGTCGAGGGCGAGTCCGGCGCGGCCGATGGGCTGGGAGCGGGAGGTCGAGAGGTACGCGCCCTCCGCGCGCACCCCGAGTTGTTCGAGGGCGCCGTCGACCGTTCGGGCCGTGGTCCACACCTCGCGCCGGTGCCCGTCGATGGTGAGGCGCACGGGGCGGCCGTAGCGGACCACGACCTCGTCGCCGCTGGCCAGGTCCGCGCCCCGGCCGGGGGCCACCACGTCGTGCTCGCCGACCTCGACACCCTGCTGGGCGAGGAGTTCGGTGACGTCGTCGGCGAAGGTGTGCAGCTTGCGCGGGCTGCCGTCGACGCTCAGCTCGATCGCCTTGTCCTTGGCGACGAACGCGGTGGTGCCGCCGGCCAGGAAGGCGACGACCAGCGCCTGCGGGACCAGACGGCGCATGGTGGAGCCGGTGGAGGCCGTACGGTCGGCTCTTCGTCTGCGGTCCGCCCGGCCCCGCGCAGCGGTCACCGTCTGCCGCGGGAACACGGGCTCCGGCGCCTCGTAGGCGGGCCGGTACGTGTCCTCGTACACCTGGGTCGCGTCGGTGTACTCGTCGGTGTACACATCGGCGCGCACACCGCGGTCGTACGTCTCGTAGGTCTCGTAGTTGCTCACGCCGACACGCTCCAGAAGGCCAGAAGGGTCCGGATCGGGCCAACAGAACCTAGCGGAGCGACCGTCACTCTCCAAAGCGACGCGACTACTCAGGGTTGTGTTCGAAAGGGGTGCCGGACCTCGGTGGAGCCTCAGTAGCCGAAGGCGCGGGCCGTGTTCGCCGCGAGTGCCGACGCCAGCGCGTCCTCGTCGATGCCCCGGACGGCTGCCATGGCGCGGACCGTGACCGGAATGAGATAGGGCGCGTTCGGCCGTCCGCGGTAGGGGGCGGGCGTGAGGAACGGGGCGTCGGTCTCCACGAGGACGAGTTCCAGGGGCGCCACGGCGAGCGCGTCCCGCAGGCTCTGGGCGTTCTTGAAGGTGACGGTGCCGGCGAACGACATGAAGTACCCGGCGCTCGCGCAGAGTTCGGCCATCTCGGCGTCGCCGGAGTAGCAGTGGAAGACGGTCCGCTCGGGGGCGCCCTCCTCCTTGAGGACGCGCAGGACGTCGGCATGGGCGTCGCGGTCGTGGATGACCAGGGCCTTGCCGTGCCGCTTGGCGATCTCGATGTGGGCCCGGAAGGACTTCTCCTGCGCGGCCTTGCCCTCGGGACCGGTACGGAAGTAGTCGAGGCCGGTCTCGCCGACGCCCCTGACGTGGGGCAGTCCGGCCAGCCGGTCGATCTCCGCGAGGGCCTCGTCGAGGGCCGTCTCGCCGCCGGGGGTCCGCGCGCCCTGCCTCGACCAGCCGTCGGGGTCGCCGTGCACGATGCGCGGGGCCTCGTTCGGGTGGAGGGCGACCGTCGCGTGGATCGCGTCGTACCGGGCGGCCGTCTCGGCGGCCCAGCGGGAGCCCTTCACATCGCAACCGACCTGCACGAGCGTCGTGACACCGACCGAGGCCGCCTTGGCGAGCGCCTCCTCCACCGTGCCGGACTGCATGTCGAGGTGGGTGTGGGAGTCGGCGACGGCCACCCGGAGGGGCTCCGGGAGCGGAGGCGCTGTCTTCTCGACGGTCTTCTCGCTGGAGGCAGGCATGCCCCGATCCTACGAAAGGGGCATGCCCGCCCGGTCGCCGGAGGCGGTCAGCTCGCCTTGCGGTGGTGGAAGGGGTGCAGCAGGTCGGACAGGTGCCAGTGGTGTTCCCCGGGCTCCGGCAGCGGGGTAACGGTCTCGTCCGTGGCTTCCGTGCCGTCCTCCGCCGCCGCTGCTGCCGCCGCGCGGGGCCGGGGCGCCTGGTACTGCCGCTGCGCCGCGTCCCGTACCGACGACACCTGGCCCGCCCGCATGATGCGCACGACATGCCCGTCGCAGTTGTGGCACGCGGGGCGGCTCAGGGGCGACGGCACGACCTGGCCGTCCGCCACGTACATCACGAACTGGTGGCCGTCGGTGTCGACGTGGTGCTCTATCTCGTATGCCTGCTCCCAGCCGTGCCCGCACCGCATGCAGGCGAAGGAGTACGACTCGTTCACCACGGCGGTGGCAGCGCCCCGGAGGCCGGTCTGCCCTGCGATCTCACTCATGCCAGCTCCTGCTTGACTTCCGCTGGACAAGCGCCCCCGGCGAGGGGATTCCCCCCGGAATCCCGTTGGAGGCGAGGGACGGGTGCGTCCCTCAGTCCAGTGGACGCCTCCGGCAGGGCGAACGCACCAGTCCTGTCGACTGTTGGAGGCGATTTGGACTTTCCTTGTCGAATCGCCCCTGCGACCCGGTCGGGACTTTGCATTCGGCGACCGCGCTTTGCCCCGCCATGGGGCGCTCGCTCATGGGAGGAGCGCCCTGCTCAGAGGGGATCTCCGCGCAGCTCAGAGGGGATTTCGGGCAGGCTCAGAGGGGTTTTTGCGCGGTCTTGGCGGCCACCACGGCATCGAACACCTCGCGCTTGGGAACGCCCGCTTCGATCGCGACCGCGGCGATCGCTTCCTTTCGCCGCTCGCCCGCCTCCTCGCGCACCCGCACCCGCCGCACCAGTTCGTCCGCGCCGAGTTCCTCGGCCTGTTCCGGCGCCCCCTCCACGACGACGGTGATCTCGCCGCGCACACCCTCCGCCGCCCATGCGGCCAGCTCGCCGACCGGGCCGCGCTTGATCTCCTCGTACGTCTTCGTCAGCTCCCGGCACACCGCGGCCCGCCGCTCCGCGCCGAACGCCTCCGCCATCGCGGCGAGGGTGTCGTCGAGCCGGTGCGGTGCCTCGAAGTAGACGAGGGTGCGCCGTTCACCGGCCACCTCGCGCAGCCGCGACAGCCGCTCGCCCGCCTTGCGCGGCAGGAACCCCTCGAAGCAGAACCGGTCCACCGGCAGCCCCGACAGCGCGAGCGCGGTGAGCACGGCCGACGGCCCCGGTACGGCGGTCACCCTGATGTCCTTCGCCACGGCGGCGGCGACCAGCCGGTACCCCGGGTCGGACACGGACGGCATCCCCGCGTCGGTCACCAGCAGCACCCGCGCGCCGCCCACCAGGGCCTCGACCAGCTCGGGAGTCCGCGCGGACTCGTTGCCCTCGAAGTACGACACGACCCGCCCCTTGGGCTGCACGCCGAGCGCCTGGGTCAGCCGGCGCAGCCGCCGGGTGTCCTCCGCGGCGACCACATCGGCCCCGGCCAGCTCCTCCGCGAGCCGGGGAGGGGCGTCCTGCATGTCGCCGATGGGGGTGCCCGCCAAAACAAGGGTTCCAGTCACCTTCCCATCCTCGCAGGGCCGACAGATCCGGACGCATCCGGACCGAGACCACCCATGCACGGGACTCACACAGCGCTGTTCCCTACGATGGCGCGGTGACCAGTACCGCGTCCTCCACGGACACCCGGCAGGGCCAGGCCCCCCACGAGCAGCGGCCGTCGTGGCAGCAGCGGCTGCGCCGTTTCGGCTACACGGCGGGGCCCAGAAGCGATGTACGGGACCGGCTGGTGCCGCCGTACGCGGAGCCCAGCCCCCGGCTGTGGGCGTCGCTCGGCTTCTCGCCGGGGCTCGTCGACCGCATCACCCGCTGGTCGGCCTGGGGCGGCCCGCTGCTGGTCACGCTGATGGCCGGTGTGATGCGCTTCTACCACCTGGGCAGTCCGAAGGCGGTGATATTCGACGAGACGTACTACGCCAAGGACGCGTGGGCGCTGGTCCACCGCGGCTTCGAGGTCAATTGGGACAAGAACGCCAACGACCTCATCCTGAAGACCGGCGGACACGTCGGCATCCCGACGGACGCGGCCTACGTCGTGCACCCGCCGGTCGGCAAGTACGTCATCGGCATCGGCGAGCTGATCTTCGGCTTCAACCCGTTCGGCTGGCGCTTCATGACGGCGCTGCTCGGCACGCTGGCCGTGCTGATGCTGTGCCGCATCGGCCGCCGGCTGTTCCGCTCCACCTTCCTGGGCTGTGTCGCGGGCGTCCTGATGTCGCTGGACGGCCTGGCCTTCGTGATGGCCCGTACCTCGCTGCTCGACGGTGTGCTGATGTTCTTCGTGGTGGCCGCGTTCGGCTGCCTGCTGATCGACCGCGACAAGGCCCGGGAGAAACTGGCGGCGGCCCTGCCCGCCGACGCCTACGGCCGGGTCCGCCCCGACGCGCACACCGGCGACACCCTCTCCTTCGGCTGGCGCCCCTGGCGCTGGACGGCGGGTCTGCTGCTCGGCCTCGCGATCGGCACCAAGTGGAACGGCCTCTACATCACGGCCGCCTTCTTCGTGATGATGCTGATGTGGGACGTCGGCTCCCGCAAGGTCGCGGGCGCCCGCAACGCGTACGTGGCCGTCCTCAAGCACGACCTCGGGCTGGGCTTGCTCGCCACCATCCCGGTCGCCGTCGCCGTCTACCTGACCTCCTGGATCGGCTGGATCCTCTCCCCCGCCAACGGCACCGGCGGCTACTTCCGCAACTGGGCCGCGACCGACGGCAAGGGCGGCACCTGGAGCCACGTCCTGCCGGACTGGCTGCGCAGCCTGTGGCACTACGAGCACGAGGTCTACGAGTTCAACGTCGGCCTGCACTCGCCCCACACGTACATGTCCAACCCCTGGAGCTGGCTGGTCGACGGCCGCCCGGTCTCCTACTTCTACGAGTCCCCCTCACCCGGCGCGGACGGCTGCCCGGTGAACGCCGGCGACAAGTGCGCCCGCGAGGTCCTCGCCATCGGCACCCCGCTGCTGTGGTGGGCGGCCTGCTTCGCGATCCTCTACGTCCTGTGGCGCTGGGCGTTCCGCCGCGACTGGCGAGCGGGAGCAATCGCCTGCGGTGTCGCGGCCGGCTACCTCCCCTGGTTCCTGTACCAGGACCGCACGATCTTCTTCTTCTACTCGATCGTCTTCCTCCCGTTCCTGTGTTTGGCGGTCGCGATGCTGATCGGCGCGATGATCGGCCCACCGGGCTCCAGCGACACCCGCCGGGTCACGGGGGCGGTCGGTGCGGGGGTGCTGGTTTTGTTGATCACGTGGAACTTCATCTACTTCTGGCCGCTGTATACGGGAACGTCGATTCCTATTGATCAGTGGCGGTCTCGGATGTGGCTGGATACGTGGGTGTAGGTGGGCGGACACACCGGGAGTGCGCAGCCGACAGGGCCACACACTCCCAGCCATTGTCGGCCTGAGTCCGGTCGCAACTCGTCGTCAGCTGCTGTCGCAGGCGGGCCGAGGACGGCCAGACGGTCTTGCGTGCGATCTCTCACGGCATCGGACGCTTCCCCTCAGGAACGACGTCCAGGCTCTCGGAGCTGTGCCGCGATCGACACTCACGACCACATCGATCGTTGCGTCTGCTTCGGCCATTGCAGATGGCGGATTCGTCCAGGCCCTCGACCGCCGATCCTGGGCCACCTGCAAGGAACTGCGCATCGCAATCGTGCCCCGGATCGAGCGGACCTACCACCGGCGCCGCAGACAACCGCACTTGGCCGCCCGACCTCATCGAATTCGAGACCAGCATGACCGCACCGGCCCTCCAGTCCGCGTGACCGAGCCTGTCATCCAAACCTGCACCACGCCCAATCACCGGCCGTCGCACGGTTGGCGAGATTCAACGATTCCGGTTCGCACTGCCCATACAGCACAACACAGAGCGGGACAAACGATGGCCTGTATTCTCTAACCAGCCTCTAGGATTTACCGAAACCAGGCTTTCCCGGTCTGGGCATATCAGGGTCCAGCCCGAGACGCGCCTTGACAATTACCCAATTAATATCGAGAAGACGTTCACCGATATCACTGTTTTGCTGAATCGCTAGACCCACTTCACCCAATCGTTCATACACGAAAGAGATGTCGTCATCAATGGAATCGAGTCCTTCCGAAACGTCTGGATCCGCACCGTCGAGATAGCAGCGCCAAATCTTTGAGGCCATATCAGGAGAACCTCCGGGAGGGGCGATCCCAACCGACCAGACACCCCGATCTCTCGTTGCCCGAACTTCGCAATCATCTCCCTGAAACCTCATCAAGATATTCTCGAACCCGCCCGTTTCTCGCGTCTCATTCAAAGAGAACCCGCGACCCAGAAGCCATTCCGAAAGTTCACTGATCCGCATCTCTTCCATGATCACTAATCACTTTCCCGGGATCAAGGCGTCGCCTGAATAATTGAACGTGTACCCACTGGAGAGCAAGTGATTCACCTCTCGCTCGTACACCGACCCTGCCTTCATTCGATCTATGGGTGTAGCCAATCTGAATGTAACACCTTGCGCAACACCTCGGTCAAGGAACTTTTGATTCGCCGCCCATTTCTCATCCTCCGTAAGTTTATTCCACTGCTTCAGTGGCACCTCAAAGTATTGAGCCCCTTCTGAAATTGCAACTCTTTGATAATCTGGATTGTTTCCAATGACCTTAGTGCAGCTGGAAGAATTGTGGACTAGGACCAGCGTCTGCCCAGCCAGCACATAGTACGTGTGGAGTTGCTGGACGGTGAGGTTCCAGCGGTTGGCGGTGCCGGGTGTGGGGCGGGTGGCGACGACATGGGCGTGGTGATCGGTGGCCGTGTTGAGAGCGTCGCCCTTGTGCAGGGCGCCTGCCGATACCCAGGTGTGGAGGGTGTCGTCCCAGAAAGGGTGGTTGGCGGTGGTGTGGAGGGTGGCGGTGTGGCCGTCCTCGGAGCGGATCGTGACGTCGAGCAGGTCGTTGTCGTGATTAATCCACACGTGCTGGACCGTGCGTGCGCCTTGATGTTTACCGGTCTTGGGGTCTGCGGCCTGAACCCGGTCGCCCATCTTGATCTTGCCGATGGGTTTGGTCTTTCCTCCGTCCATGAGTACTGGCGTCTCCGGAGAGAAACTGCAGTTTGCTGCTGCTTCTTCTCCCACCCAGGCTCCTTCACCAGCAGCCAGGGCCATGACGAATTCGTTTCCTCCCACCTGTTGCGTCCGTTCCCAGACTCGGGCGTCACTATCGCATTGGGCTGCATGGGAAAGGCAGTAGGTCGCAGCGATCTTCTTTGCCCCGGCCACATCGTCGTGGTGATGGAGGTAGTAGTCATACGCGTGGTTGCAGGCAAGACGGCCGAAGCAGACCGTTTCTGACTTACCGAAGACATTGGTCTGAGGGAACCAATACCCGCCCGCCGTGGTGTTGAGCTTGTTGCTTCCGAACTGGTAGTACGAGCTTCCCAAACGGCTTGCATCATTTGACGAAGGCGTTGTCGCGCTGATCCAGCTGCCATTGCCCGTGACTTTCCCCTGGCTGTCCGAGGAGGCGGTTCCGCCCGTCCCGCTCCCGGAACCACTCTTTTGATGGGCTGCCACCTCCTCGACCGACTTGACGCCGCCGCAGGGGCCGTCCTGCAGACACACCCCCTGGCCCGAAGGGTCACTCGACGTGACGGGGTTGTCGTTGGCGTAGGTGTAGCCGTTGAGGGACTGGGGTTGGTCCACAGTCAAAAGTGGGTCGACGCTGAGGAACCGGCCGGTGGTGGGGTCGTATTCGCGGGCTCCGATGTAGGTGAGGCTGGTGGTGGGGTCGGTGGTCTTGTCGAGGAAGGTTTTGTCGTCGGCCCAGACGCCGGTGCCGCCGGTGCGTGCGGCTCCGAACGGGGTCAGGTAGCGCTTGGTGACGGCCTGGGTGGTGGCATCCAGGCTGAGTGTGGACGTGCCGTGCGGGTCTCCGGAGAGGTAGGAGAGGGTCTGGGTGCCGCTCTTGTTGGTGCGCAGGGCGAGAGTGGTGCTTCCGGTGCCGTAGTAGCGCTGGGCCCAGTGCTTGGCTGTCGAGGTCGAGGTGTCCAGGTGAACCTCGGTGGCACCCAGGTAGAGGACGGTCTCGCCGCTGGCGTTGCGGCGGATGAGGAGGTTGCCGTCGGCGTCGTAGACGTGGCTGGTCGTGCTCTTGGTGGTGCCGGTGCTGGACTTCTCGGTGACCGTGTCGAGATCCCCGGTGGCGTTCCAGGTCAGTGACTGGGTGTCGGTGCCGTTGGGACGGGTGGTCGTGTCACCGATGTTGTCGTAGACGTATGTGGCACTCACGCCGGTGCAGGAGGTCGCGGTGGTGGTCGCGGTGAGGCGGTGGGGGTTGGTGGTGCTGTAACAGTAGGTGCGGGAGGAGTCCCCGGTCCCAGTGTGTGCGGTCTCTGTCGTGCGCAGGCCGCTGCTGGTGTAGCCGTAGGAGGTCCAGTAGGGGGAGGCTCCGCCGAGGTTGGTGGTGGTGCGGCCGGTGGTGACGCAGGAGGCGGTGGTGGGGGTCCAGGCGTCGGTGAGGCGCTGGTAGCCGTCGTAGGTGAAGCACTGGTAGTCGGTCGCACCGGTGCCGGAGAGGTTAGCGGTGTCGAAGGTCGAGGTGACGTCGCCGGCGTCGTCGTAGGCGAAGTTCAGGTCCTGGACACTGCGGGTGGCGTCGGTAGTGAGACTGCGGGTGAGCCTGTCGGTGCCTTCCTCGTAGGTGTTGGTGATGTACGCCTTCTTGACGGTCAGCGCCTCAGAGGTACCCAGCATGTACTGGTTGACCTGGCCGAGCGCGTTGTAGTCGGCTGCCAGGAGGTAGCCGGTGGCACCCCCGACGTCGGTGACCTGACCGAGGTCGTTGTACTCGTAGTCCACGGTCTCGCTGCTGAGGCCGCCGGCCGCGGGCTCGGTGTAGTACTGCTGGGTGCCGTCGATGTTGTAGTACGAGGTGGTGGCCAGGGTCGACGAGGCGATCGCGCCCGAGGTGACCAGCGGGTCACTGGAGGGCAGGGTCAGCTGACTGCCGGTGGCGTGGTACAGGTTGTCGTAGGCGGTGACCTTGTGGGTGTAGGCGCTGCCGGTGGTGCCGCCGACGTAGCTGATCGAGTCGTCCAACTGGCCCTTGGCGAGGGTGTCGTAGTCCCAGTGGGCCAGCTTGTTCGCGTCCGTCTTGGAGGTCTGCCACTGGTCGGTCCTGCGGCCCAGCACGTCGTAGCCGTACAGCAGTTGCGTGCCGCGGTTGTCGGTGGTGGTGTCCGTCTGGTCCAGGGCCGTGTAGGTGGTGACCGTGGTGCCCAGATCCGGATCGGTGGCCGAGGTCTGCCGGCCGAACAGGTCGTACACGTACGACCATTGGGCGCCGTCCGGTCCGGTGACCGTGGAGGGCTTGTCGTCCAGGGTGTTCTTGTACTTGGTGGACGTGTACGCGGCTCCGGTCCCGGCGCCGTAGGCGGCGTCCGCGGGGTCGGTGCCCGCATAGGCCCGCTTCTCGACGGTGTTGCCGAAGATGTCGGTGATCGTGCGGGTCGCCGAACCGCCGTTCAGCGCGGTCGTCGCGGTGGAGTCACCGGTGTAACTGGTGCTCGTGGTCCACTTCTTGACGCCGTATACGTACAGGCTGCTGCTGGTGGCCCGGCCCGCGCCGTCGAAGACGGTCTCCGTCTGTTTCGGCGCGCCCCCGTATTCTGCTCGCGCGTAGGTGCCGCTGGGGAGGTTGGCGGAGTCGAAGACGTCCGCGAAGGTCTCGTAGGCCAGGCCCCGGCTGTCGTAGCGGGTGTCGGTGAGCAGACGTCCGCCGTCGGGGGTCGGGTACTGCGTCTGCAGAGGCCTCAGGAGGGAGTCGTAGATCGTGTACGCGGTGGTGTAGGTGGTCCCGTCGGCCTTCAGGGTCGAGGTCGACGTCCAGGACGGGGCATCGTTGGTGACGCTGTAGGCGTAGGTGTAGTTCGGGGTCTGGTTCGCGGAGTGGGAGCGGTTGGACAGCCAGGTGGCGGTCTTGCGGCCCAGTGCGTCGTAACTGGTCTCGGTGATCTTGTTGTTGACGTCGTAGACCTTGGTCGCCAGACCCGAGGCGAAGTCGGTGTAGGTGTAGGTGGCCTGCGACTTGGCGTTGGTGACCTTGGTCTTCGTCAACGGGCCCGAGTCGGTGGGCGTGTAGGCGGTCGTGGTGGTGTTGCCCGCCACATCGGTGGCGGACAGCATGCGGCCCAAGCCGGCCGTGCCGCTGCTGTCGTCGTAGGTCGTGGTGGCGACTGTCTGCCACGCGGACGGATAACGCTCTCCGCCGGTGGCCGCGGCCGGATAGGCGGCGGCCCGTCCGGTCCACGTCGCCTCACCGAGGGTGGGGGTCTGGGTGGCGGACCAGGCGGTGGTGGAGGCGTTGTCGTACGCCGTCGCCGAGTCGGAGAGGACGTCCCCGCGAGAGGCGGAGGAGGTCGGCAGGTTCAGGCCGGTCTCGGCGACGGAGCAGTCCTGGCCCACGACGCGGGTGCGCGAAACGAGGTTGATCAGGCCGATGCCGGCGTTGCGGGCGTACCAGGTGCGGGTGCAGGTGTTGTCGCCGCTGACGCCGGTCTGACCGGTGTCGTTGACCTGGGTGGCCATGCCGTAGTCGTCGTAGGTGGTGCTGGTGGTGCGGGTGCGCCAGCTCGCGGACGCGGTGAGGTAGGTGGAGGTGGAGGTCGTTCCGGTGCGGACGTAGTACGCCTTTATGCTGGCGTACGACTTCTGCTGGCTGGCGGTCTGCGAGGACCAGGGAGTGTCGACCGTCACCGCGGTGGGGGTGGACCCGTTGTAGGTGATCTGTTCGCGGAGGAAGCCGGCGTCCTGGTCGCTGTCGGTGACGTCGGCGACGTCCAGGCCGGACACGTCCAGGCCGTTGACCGTGGCGGACGTGGTGGTGCCGTCGGACTGCTTGTCGCCGTCCATGCCGTGCATGTACAGGCTGACCGTCTTGGACTGGGTGGTGCCGGCGGCCCCGGTGGTCGTGGTGACCTTGCCGTACCCGCGCCACTGCGACCAGGTCCGCTCGTCGGCGGGGACCAGCGGGTCGTAGTTGTAGTGCCAGGCCGGGTCGGCGTAGCTGTACGAGGTCTCGACGCCCTCACCCAAGCCGGTCGGGTCGGTGCTGAGTACGGCCGTGACCCGGTACTTGTGGAACCAGTCGAGCGAGGATTCTTCGGCGCCGTTGATGTGCCAGTACTGGGGGTAGCAGCTCAGAGTGTCGTCGTCCTCGGACGCCGGCATGTTCGAGCCCCGCACACACTCCGGGTCCGACAGGGTCACCGTGGTGATCGCACCGGTCTCGGACGTGACGGTGGCGATACGCGGCATGCTGAGCTTCAGGATGTCGTCGGAAGTGGAGTCCACCCGGTTCGCCCGCAGCTGGTAGGTGAGGGTGACCGGGTCCAGCGTGATGGCGGTGCCGTTCTTGCCGGTGTGCTGGATCGAGGAGAGCACCAGGGTCTGGTCGGAGGTGTCGCCGATGTCCTGGCCGTCCAGGAACTTCTGCGTCAGCGCCCAGGAGTCCACCGCGGTGAGCTTCACAGCAGTGGCCGAGTAGGCGAACGTGTCGATGCTCGTGAGGCGTTTGCGGGAGAAGAACGACGGACTGTCGGTGTTGCAGTCGTCGTCCCCGCTGGCGCAGATGGTGTCGTACGGCACGTCCGGCCAGTTGTCCGACGTCGAGTCGGTCAGCGAGGAGCAGTCCGAGGCGGTGCACCGCTCGTCGTAGGAGAACGTCACCTCGTCCGAGTCGGTCCCGGTGAACAGGGTGCTCGCCCGCTGCCCGTAGAGGATCTTGTTGAGGTAACCACCGCGCGTGTACTGGGTGTTGGCGGTCGAGGCCCCGTTCTTGGGGTAGTAGTTCGTCTCGGCCGTGTACCAGTACGACATGGCGTTGCCATGCAGGTCGACGACATAGTCGAGGTTCCAGCGCCAGGCCTGCGTGAGGGAGCGGTCGGCGAAGCTGGATCCCTGGTCGTAGCCGGGCTCGCCGGAGTCGTCACCGAAGACCGGGACGGTCCACACCGAGTTGGTGCGCTGGGTGTCGGCGCCGGGCAGCTTGTTCAGACCGAAGACGTACTTGGTGCCGTCGCCGGTGATGACGGTCCAGTACTCGCCGTCGTTGTCGCCGTTGTCACCGCCCGTGGAGTGGGTGACGGTGGAGGCGTCGTCGTCCTTGAGGTGCCAGGCCCCGGTGGTGTCGTCCTTGACCAGTTCGGTGGACTTGCCGTTGAGGACCAGGGAGGCGTTGTCGTACTTCCAGCACTGGTCGTGCTTGTCGGTCTGGCCGTCGTCGTCGCAGGAGGCGTACGACCTCTCGACGTATGAGGAGGCGCTCAGGTCGAAGCCCTCACCGACCTGGGTGGACTGGTTGTTGGTGGATGCCGTCTTGCCGTCGGTGCTGCCGGAGTCGTAGTCCAGGGAGAGGGAAGGTGCGGGACCTGCCGCCGCGGGCGGGGTGGACAGCGGGTAGGTCCAGGTGAACGCGCCGGAGGAGCCACCGGCCTGCCAGGTGGAGGAGGACGACAGGGGCGAGGCTGAGTAGTTGCCCGAACCGGACGCCGACTCACCTGAGGTGGCGGCCAGCGCCAGCACGGTCGCTGACGCCGTCTCCGCCGCGAGCGGGGCCAACCGAACGCTCGACCGGGAGGCCCGCGCGCCGGACGTACTCGCGGCCGGCAGGCTTAGTGGGACCGTGGCGGAGACGGTCTGGCCGCTGACACTGTTGTGGGAGTCCAGCGGTGTCTGGATTCGGCAGGCGGCCTTTTCCGGGGTGGTCAGTGCGCAGGCGGGCAGGGTGACGAGGCGCAGGCGGCCTGCCCAGTCGCCGCCGTAGGCCGAGGCGAAGGCGCTGTAGTCGATGCTGACGTCGGCGTTGCCGCTGTTGGTCGCGCTCGCGCTCAGCAGTACGCCTTTGATCCCGGCGGCGGTGGCGGCCTTGCGGCCGAGGACCTGGACGTCGACTGTTCCGGAAGCGGCCTTGGTCCCCGTGGAGTGGTGGACGGAGACGGGCAGACCACCGGCGGTCAGCCGGACCGTGCCGGAAGCGGGCAGCGCCCCGGCGTCGGTGGCGGCTTTCGGCCAGGTCGCTTTCTGCTCCGCGAGGGCGTGTTCGGCCTGCTTCTTGTTGGCGGCCTTTTCCGCGGCCACCCGCGCCCTGGCCTTCTTCGCCCCGAGACCGTCGACAGCCTTCACGGTGTCGGAACGCTGCTTCGGCACGGCGGGCACCAACTGCTCGGTGGATGTCGCGGCTTGGGCGGCTATGGGAGTCAGACCGGCCACAGCCAACGCGAGTGTCACGCCGACCGTGAGCACTCGATGTCTACGGCGTCTCGCACCACTGGCGGCACTCACGACAACAACCCCTCACACGTCAGAAGTCATCAACAGTCATCAACAAAGGAAGCGCGGGACTTGCTCGGGCGGGGCGGCAGCAGGTGCCGCCCCGCCAGGGAGACGGGGAGACGGGGAGACGGGGAGACGGGGAGACGGGGAGGTCAGTCCCCGACCGTCTCGACGATCTGGTCCTGGCTGGCCATGGCACCGGCCCAGACCCTGATGTCGCTGACCGTCGCGGGCAGATAGTGGCCCCAGGCGGAGTTCACGTACGCCTTGCCGACGGCGAAGTCACCTGTGCCCACCACTGCCGTATAGCTGGTGTCATCACCGTTCTGCGCGTCGCCCACGTAGAGGCTGACCGTGCCGGACTGCGCGTCGAACACACCCGTCAGGCGCACCGCGCTCCCGAGGTTGGCGACATCGTCGGAGACCACTCCGGTGAAGCTGCCGTCGGTGTTGAGCCGGCCGAAGTGCCAGAGCCCGACGGGGATCGTGGCATCGGTCTCGGGGTCGGTGTCGGTGCCCGTCAGCTCGTACCACAGCCCCCAGGCGGAGCCGTCCGCACTGCGCTGGCCGAGAACCTGTCCCATGTAGCCGACCGGCTTCGCCGCGAGCGCGGCGCTGTCCAGTTGCACGGCCGTGGTCGCGGTGAAGGACCCGGTCTCGTCCACCAACGGCCCCGGCGCGGACGCCGCGTCATCGGTGCCGTCCAGGACAATCCCTGTCCCGTCCAGTGACGCGCCGCCCGAGAGTGTCAGGGAGGTGCCGTAGCCGGAGATGGTGTCGGGCACGGTGGTTCCCGTCGCCGCCGAAGGGTCCCAATCAGCCATGAGTTCGGTGGCGGCATACCGGTCCGCGGTCAGCAACCGTGCCTCCGTGGACACTTCCTGCGCGGACAGGGCCCGCTGCCAGACCCGGGCCTCGTCGATCTGCCCGTTGAAGTAGTCGGCGAACGTGCCGGCCGTGCTGCCGTTTCCACGGCCGAACTCCAGCGGCCCGGTGTCCGCCTCGGGTTCACCGCTCGGTATTGCTTGCGGAGTGCCCTGTGCCTTGCCGTTGACGTAGAGCTGGATCGTGCCCGCATCCGCGTCATACACCCCGGCCAGATGCGTCCACACCTTCACCGGCGGAGAGGCCGCATCCGCGAGCGAGCGCACGAAGTGCGCGGTGCCGGCCGAATCGGTCCAGTGCCAGTTGAAGATCCACTTGCCGTAGGAGGTGGAGTAGTAGATCGCGAAGCCGGGTTGCGTGCTTCCGCTGCCCGTCTGGGAGAGCAGCACATAGTTGTGGGGCGGGGTGGCGGCCATCCGGGCCCACGCCTCGACCGTGTACGACGACCGGGACTCCACCACAGCACCCGAAGTGGCCGCATATCCCGCCGAACCGTCCACCGTCAGACCCGTGTCCGTCACCGGCGTCGCCAGCTCCGCGCCCGTGGCGTCGTGCGTCAGCACACCCCGCCGGCCACGCCCGTCGCGGGAGGCACCGGACGAGGAGAGCGTCGCGTTGTCCTGCTCCGCCGCAACCGTCGTGGACGTGTCCAGCGCGGCACCGCTCGCCTCGTCGAAGTGCCACTGGCCGGTCGGACCGTCGCCCTCCGCGACCAGGAAGTCCACCGAGTTCTGGGCGCCCCAGCCCAGCGAGTCCTCCGCCCTCACGAAGACGCTGAAGGTGCCCGAGGTCGGCGGGGTGAACGCCGCCGTCGGTTTCGAGGCCGCGATCGGCGACGACCACGCGGCCGAAGAGGTCAGTTTGTACTCGTAGTTGGTGTTGGTGGCCGCGTCGCCGGACGCGGGGCTGAACGTGAACGTCACGTCCGAACCCGGTCCGCCCGCAGCCGTGCACGAGCTGGTGTCGCACACCGAGTACGGGCTCGACAGGGCGATCCCGGGTGCTTTGGGACGGGTCGGGTCGACCTTGAAGTAGCAGTATCCCGTGGTCGACCCGTTTGACGGACCGGCCAAGTAGTCGTCACCGCTGTTGTAGTACGACCGCGTCCACGACCGGTACCGGTACAGGGCTCCCTCGGTCAGCGCCGACGTCTCCACACTGCCGGGCGAAACGTTGTCACCCACATAACCGCTGGTGGGCCGGGCAGTCTCGAACACGGTCGACCATGTGTCGCTGCTCGCCGTGTACTTGTCCACGCTGTAGACGGCCTTCAGTGACGCACCGGACTCACCGCCCGCCGCGGTCTGCGGCGTCGACTGGAGCAGCGGCTTCGGCTCGGACACCACCAGCGGGTCCGACTGCTTGGTCTCGCAGGCGACAGTGGTCCTGGTGGTGGACCCGGTGACCAGACCGATCTTCGTGGGCTTGGCCGGGATACCGACGTACTTCACGTCGAGTTCGGCGTTGTCGTCGAACCGCTTCCAGCCGTTCGGGTCGGTCTCGTCGTGTGCCTTCAGCATCAGCGTCAGACGGGAGAAGTCACCGTCGGCGAACTTCGTCACCGTGGACGTGAGGTTCTCGTTCGGCTCAGCCGGGTTGTCGTTGAACTCGATCGGAGCGGCCGGCTGGCTGGGATCGCAGGCGGACCCGCGTCCCGCGGACACGTCCCGGTCCACCATCATGTCCCAGTTCGCCGTCGGACCCGGCCAGTTCGTCGACGAGGAGATGTTGCCCGTCCGGGTCAGGTCCACCCAGGAGGGGGTGCAGGACATCGACCACTTCTCCGTAATCTCGAACGTGGCGTCCAGGACGTGCTTCCCCGCCAGCTTCGCCGGCGAGAACTCGAAGTACATGCGGTTCTTGTAGCCGGAACCGCAGTAATACGCATAGCCGCCAGTGACGTAAGTACCGCAGTAGCCGACACCCTTGCCGTCGTCCCCGCCGGAGAAGTTGTAGAAGGTGTCGCCGTCCGAGGACAGCAGAGTCCGCTCGGAAGCCGTCATGCCGACGTCCGGATCGATGTACTGCGGAAAGACGGATGACTCGTCGGCGAGCATCGACGCATCCGGAGTCACCTTGATCGTGCCCTGCGCCGCAATGACCGGAAGGCGGGTGGAAGTGTCCCCGTCACTGGGTCCCTCGGCCGGGTCCGGCGTCGTCTCACCGTCGTCACCGGGGCTCGCCGCAGCGGTACTGTCCTGCGCCGCTGTCGTGAACGAGCTCTGGGACACCGAGTCGGAGAAGGCCGCAGGCGAGGCGGATGCGGTGCTGGTGCTGTCGCCCGACGAATCCCACTGCTGGGCGGCCGGCGCACGGAAGACAGCGTTGCCGTCGTCGTCGACCGCAGAAAGACCGCCGCTTCCACCGTCCCGCAGGGACAGCCCGTCGGCCCGCACAGGGAACGAGAGTTCCTTCAGCTCCGGGTTCGCGGCAGCCGACGCCGAGGTGACAACGAGCACCTCACGGTAGCCCTCGGTGGTGGCGGTCATCCGCAGATCCACGCCCGGCAGGACATCCGCATACACCGCCGAGTCCCCGTCCAGCGTCGGCTTCGGCAACGTGCCCGGCCAACCCACCGTCAGCGAACGCCCGTTGAGGGACAGCTCCACAAGGTCGCCACCGTCCCCACCGTCTGAGAAGGAGATCTTGGCGACCGACGCCTTCGGCCCGACCGTGCCGTCCGACCTCGCCTCCAGCGTCGCGTCCGGCTGCACCCAGGAACCATCGGCCTGACGCGTCCGCACCGGCACGACAGAGTCCTTCAGCGTGAACGTCACCCCGTCCGGATTCGCGAACGTCGTGGTGTAAGGCGTGCGTTCACCCACCACCTCAACCTGCTCACCCGTCTCCGCCGCCTTCTCCGCGTCCGCCCGTGCCTCCGGCGTCGGCTGGTCGGTGACCGTGGTGTCGTCTGCATGCGCTCCGGTCGCCGGTATCGCCAGCGTCGGCAGAGCAGCCATCAAAGCGGCCGCCGCGGCCAGCGAGACCACACGTCTACGCGCGCCAACTGCCGTACGCGCACGCCAAGAAAACCCCATCCCCCACCCCAACCGTTCACGGAGTTCTTACCTCGCCCTTACAGCCGCCTCATCAGAACCGCCCGCATCACAGCTGGTCAATGGCAAATACAGCGAAGATGCACAACATCCAGCCATGCGTTGCACTACACCGAATAGGGCAAAGCAGGAACCACGCCGGAGGGGTCACCATCAAGCCCTGCGACCGCCATCTCAAAGCTTCGAGGCCAGTCGGCCAGCCCAGTCACCAGATTGACTGCATCTGCAAACTATTCTCTTCGTAGATGAGTTTCTTTCAAACCCCAGAACACATCTGAAGCATTCGCCAAAATGAATAGCCCAGGCTCCGGCCCAGCCTCGAAACCCTCACGGCCGCACCGGGAAGCCGTACTCACCCCACGCGCGCGCCGTGCTGGAAACGCGCCGCGAGCGCGCTCCGCCCCTCGCGGGCGGTTAGCCGAGCGTGGCTGATACGCAACCTTCAGAAAGTGAAAGAAACTGCAAAGCGGGGTCGGCGCGGCCACAGTAAGATCACAGCCTTCTTGTGCAGGAGATGCTGTTCCTCGATCGCCAGCTTCGACGAACTCCATGAGCATGGTCGGCGACGCACGCGTCCCGCGTCCGGCTGATGATGCCGCCGAGCCCCGGGGCAGGGTCCCCAATGGCTACGGTCTGCGCAAAGCCGATCGGGGACGTGCAAACCGGTCGGCTCGATGAGACGATCACCGCGATGCGGGAAGCCTCAGCCCCGCACCTCGCACCACACCGCCTTGCCGGACACCCCCTGCTCGACCCCCCACCGCACGGTCACCGCGTCCAGCAGCATCAGGCCGCGCCCCGACTCGGCGCCGAGGCCAGTGTCCGTGGTGGCGTCCAGGAGGACGGGCAGGGCACGCGGGTCGGGGTCGGTGACCTCGACGCGGATCCGGTCGTCGTCCGGGCCGACCCGGGTGACCCGTACCCGTACCGGCGTGCCCTCGCCCACGTGCCGGATGACGTTGCTCACCAACTCACTGACGCACAGCTCCACTTCGGGGTACGGGCCGCCCAGGTATGCGCATACCGCGTGCCGTAGTTCGGGGACCGCCTTGGGTACGGCGAGCAGGGCGGCCTCGAAGTGCGTCGCGTTCACCGTTCCGCCGCCTCACGGAGTACGACGGCCAGGCGGCGGGCCGTGTCGAGGTTGCAGTTGCCCAGCGCGACCAGTCCCCCTGAGCCGCCGGACGCCCCCGCGAAGCTGGGCAGGTCCGCGCGCAGCGACGGGAGCGTGATGCCGTGGGCGGCGAGTGCGTCGCGGAGTTCCTCCGCGCAGAGGACCGTGTCATAGGGGCCGGACGTGGGGTGTGAGGGCATCTCGACGTGCGCCTTTCTGTGCTCTCTGTGATGAATCACTCACACAGTGACGTGACAGGCCCTACCGTGAAAGGAGTTCGAGTTACGCCTGTCAACGAGCAAATGGCGGTGGTGAGTTGTGCCCCCTCGCAAGGACACCGACGCGTCGGCGAACGTCCCCTCCTTCTACGGCGCGGAGTTGCGCTTCAAGAGGGAACTCGCGGGCCTGACGCTGGAGCAGTTGGCGGAAGGGAGCTATCGGGGAGTGCCGTTCCTGAGCCAGATCGAGCACGGGGAGCGGCGGATGCCGCTGGATCTGGCCCGGCATGTGGACAAGGTCCTCGGGACGGACGGGTTTTTCGAGCGCCGTTGTGAAGACGCACGGAAGGCGAAGCAGTCGGGGCACGCGGAGTACTTCGCCGATGTGGCGGAGATGGAGCAGCACGCGGGCACTATCGAGGAATGGGCGCCGATGCTCGTGCCCGGACTGCTCCAGACGGCCGCTTACGCGCGCGCACTCGTACGAGCCGCCATGCCCCGGGCCTCGGTAGGTGAGGTCGAGGAGAAAGTGGTCGCTCGCCTCGGACGCGCCAACCTCTTCGAGGCCGAACGGCCCCCCACGTTCTGGGCGATCCTCGATGAGTCGCTGATCCGCCGCAGGGTCCTGCCCGCCAAAGGCATGGCCGAACTCCTGGACCACATCCTCACGTTGGTGGACGTCACTCGCTCCATTCTGCAGATCGTCCCGGAAACGACCGCCTCCCATCCGTTCATGATGGGCATGACCAAGATCATGACCTTCGCCGACGCCCCACCGGTGGTGTACGTCGAGAGCCTGCACAGCGGTCAACTCATCGACTATCCGGCGCTCGTGAAGGACTACCGCGAGTCGTACGATCTGCTCAGGGCCGCCGCACTGTCACCCGAGGCGTCCCTGGCCATGATCCGGGCAGCGGCAGAGGACTATCGAAATGGCAAGCACGAAGATCGACTTGAGCGCCGCCCGCTGGCGTAAGAGCAGCTACAGCAACGGCACCGGCGGCGACTGCGTCGAGGTCGCCGAAGCTTTCCCCGGCGCCGCCCGCTGGCGTAAAAGCACTTACAGCAACGGCAGCGGCGGCGAATGCCTGGAGGTCGCCGACGGAGTCACCGGAGTCATCCCCGTCCGGGACTCCAAGGTCCCGGACGGCCCCGTGCTGCTGCTCCCCGCCTCCGCCTGGTCCTCCTTCCTCAGCGGTCTCCGTTAGGACAACAAAAGGCAACACCCTCCACAGCTTTCCCCCACGCCCCATACAGTCGAGGGACTGTTAACGGGGAAGGGAACAACCCATGCGCAAGGGGGTAAAAGCCACCGTCATCGGCAGTGTGTTCGCCGTGATGGTGGGAGGGGCGGGGTACGGGGCCTACAACGTCGTATCCGCACTGAACGACAGTTCAAGTGTTGGCGGTTCCGGCGGGCCCGCGGCCGTGAAGACCGGGCCGCCCAGCGCCTCGGAGGTCAGGGCGACGACGGCCAAGTTCTTCGCGGCCTGGGAAAAGGGGCAGGCGGTGACGGCCGCGTCGTACACGAACAACGACGCGGCGGCCGACCCCGTGCTGGAGTCCTACAGCGGGGCCGGGCACATCACCGGGGTGAAGATCACCCCCGGTACGACGACCGGGGCGACCGTGCCGTTCTCGGTGAAGGCAACGGTGTCATACGACGGGAAGTCCAAGCCGCTCACCTACAGGAGCGAGCTGACCGTCGTACGCGGGAAGACCACCGGGCGGGCGCTGGTCGACTGGCAACCGTCCGTCATACACCCGGAGTTGCAGACCGGCGACACCTTCGTCACCGGGGAGTCCGCGAGCCCGGCGATCGAGGCCGTGGACCGGAACGGGGCCGTGCTGACGAAGGAGAAGTATCCGTCGCTCGGGCCGATCCTCGACGAGTTGCGGTCCAAGTACGGTGACAAGGCGGGCGGTTCGCCGGGGATCGAGCTGGCGATCAAGCACCAGGCCGAGGGTTCGGCCGACACCACGGTGCTGACCCTGGAGAAGGGCAAGGCCGGCAAGGTGCGTACGACGCTCAGCGCGAGCGCGCAGGCCGCCGCCGAGAAGGCCGTGACGAAGTACTCGGAGTCGTCGATCGTGGCGTTGCAGCCGAGCACCGGGCAGGTGCTGGCGGTCGCCAACAACCGCAACGACGGCTTCAACGCCGCGTTCCTGGGGCAGTTGGCGCCCGGTTCGACGATGAAGATCATCAGTGCCGCCACGCTCATCGACACCGGGCTGACGACGATGAACGGGCCTGCGCCCTGTCCGCCCTCCGCGGTGTCGGAGAGCCAGACCTTCCACAATCTGACCGGCCTCGCGCCGGACGAGAACGCGACGCTCGCCGAGAGTTTCGCGCGCTCCTGCAACACGGCGTTCGTGAAGTTCGCCGACTCGGTCAAGGTGGACTCGCTGACCCGGGAGGCCGAGGACCGCTTCGGGCTCGGCCGGGACAACTGGAAGACGGGCATCCCGTCCTTCGACGGCTCGGTGCCCGCGTCCGGCGGTCCGGACACCGCGGCGAACCTGATCGGTCAGGGCCAGGTGCAGATGAGCCCGCTGAACATGGCGTCGGTGACGGCGACCGCGAAGACGGGCACGTTCCGGCAGCCGGTGCTCGTCGCGCAGAGCCTCGACGACCGCCAACTCGCCACCGCGCGGGGCCTGTCGGCGAACACGTCGGCCCAGTTGCGGGCGATGATGTACCGCACCGCGACGAGCGGCACCGCGGCCGGGATCATGGCCGGGCTCGGTCCGAACATCGGCGCGAAGACGGGGTCCGCCGAGGTGGACGGGCAGTCGAAGTCCAACAGCTGGTTCACCGGCTACCGGGGCGATGTCGCCGCGGCGGCCATGACGCAGGACGGCGGCCACGGAATCGACGCCGCCGGACCGATCGTCCGGGCGGTACTGGCGGCGAGTGGCTGAACTCACTCCTGGTGGAAAGTGAACTCACCCGCACAGGACGGGACTCTAGGGTGGGCGTGGTCGTTGGGGTGTGAGAGAGCCGAGGGCGACGGGGGCCCAAAGGGATTCGCGGAGGATCGGGAACTGTGGGCACGAGGGGCAAGAGAAGGCGCGTCGCCGAGCGACGGAAGGCGAGACCCGCCATGGTCGGCGGGGTGATCGCCGTGGCCGTCGTCGGCGCGGGCGTGGGCGCCTACGCGCTGTACGACGGCGGGGCGTCGGCCGAGGCGCGCACGTCGACCACCGCGGACCACAAGGCCATCAAGAAGGGCCCGCTGACGGCGGCCGAGGTCCAGACGACCGCGAAGCGGTACCTGGCCGACTGGCAGCAGGGCAAGGTCGCCCTGGCCGCCGCCGCGACCGACAAGTCGACGGCGGCCACCGCGCTGCTCACCGGCTACAGCAAGAACGCCCACATGAAGGGCATCACCGTCACCGAGGGCACCCCCACCGGCGCCAAGGTCCCGTTCTCCGTGAAGTGCACGGTGTCGTACAAGGGCATCAACAAGCCCATGACGTACGCCACTTCACTCACCGTCGTGCGCAGCGCGAAGGACGGCAAGCCGTACGTCCAGTGGCACGCCTCCGTCGTCCACCCGGATCTCGCGGACGGCGACACCCTGGTGACGGGCGAGTCCGGCACCCCGCCGATCAAGGCCTACGACCGGGACGGCGGCGAGCTGACGACCGCCAAGTACCCGTCCCTGGGGCCGGTGTTGGACGGGCTGCGGGAGAAGTTCGGCAAGAAGGCGGGCGGCAAGGCGGGCATCGAGCTGCGGGTGGTCCGGGGCAAGAAGTCCAAGGAGTCCGACAAGACGCTCGTCGAGCTGAGCAAGGGCACACCGGGCAAGGTGAAGACGACGCTCAGCCCGACGCTCCAGGCGGCGGCCGAGACACAGGTCAGCAAGCAGAAGAACTCCTCGGTCGTGATGATGCGCGCGTCGACCGGCGAGATCCTGGCCGTCGCGAACGCCTCGCACGGCTTCAACGTGGCCTTCCAGGGCTCACTGGCCCCCGGGTCCACGATGAAGATCGTCACGTCGACGATGCTCTTCGAGAAGAACCTCATCACCCCGGACGCGTCCCACCCCTGCCCCAAGACGTACAAGCTCGCGGGCTGGACCTTCCACAACGACGACGACTCGGAGATCAAGCAGGGCACGTTCAAGATGGCCTTCGGGGCGTCCTGCAACAACGCCTTCATCAACTTCGCGCCCAAGCTGACGAACAGCGACCTGACGACGGAGGCCCAGCAGGTCTACGGCCTCGGCATGAACAACTGGGCCATCGGCGTCCCCACCTTCGACGGCTCGGTGCCGGTGCAGAGCGGCGCCCAGATGGGCGCCTCGCTGATCGGCCAGGGCGGGGTCCGCATGAACCCGCTGAACATGGCGTCGGTCGCCTCGACCGTCGACACGGGCACCTTCCACCAGCCGTTCCTGGTCTCTCCGACGGTCGACAACCGCACGATCGCCAAGGCCTCGCGCACGATGTCGTCGACGACGCAGGCCGAGCTGAAGGAAGTCATGAAGTACACGGCGGACTACGGCACGGCGACGAAGGCGATGGCCGGGCTCGGTCCCGACTACGGCGCGAAGACCGGCTCGGCGGAGGTCGACGGCCAGAAGAAGCCCAACGGCTGGTTCACCGCGTACAAGGGCGACCTCGTGGCCGCCGGCGTGGTCCAGGCGGGCGG
>Ga0307509_10003645_pt1 | contig 23077 bp, 25 predicted proteins | sample 10_EM_MG_FD_202245 | JGI IMG/M metagenome (GOLD analysis project Ga0307509, IMG submission 202245) | Populus trichocarpa ectomycorrhiza microbial communities from riparian zone in the Pacific Northwest, United States - 10_EM | ecosystem: Host-associated > Plants > Roots > Unclassified | place... | reverse complement strand
CCTATAGGCGCCTATCAGGCCTGATAGGCTTTCGTAGGCCGATCGAATTCGGCCTATATGGGCCTAGGCTGTCTTCCGGAGCGGCCTGCCTTAGCCCGGCCTACGGCCTATAGGCCGGCCTACCATCAGCCTGGCCCGTTGGGAACACTGCACCTACCTTCCCAGCCCTCTCGCCCCTCTCCGAGATGGCCAACACTGCCACCGCAGCAACAACAGCGACAAAGGCAATGGCAGCAACAACGGTGGTGGCAGCAGCAACAATCGCACCACTACTCCCCTCCGTCAGACAATGATCTCGCCGGTTGGAGACATGCTCATCCGCCTACTCCCACCCACGCACACGCTTCATTACAAAGCCTCTACGAGCGTACTAATCATCACATCCAAAATATTCTCGGCAATGCTAAGCCCGACCTCCCCCTTCTCCGAAACCCAGCGCTATCACAATTCCCCTAACTCCTCGACGGAGCCATTCGTCCTAATTCTCTACTACGATGACCCCGTGGCGCTCTGTATCCTACTGAAAGCGTTACACAATCACCCGTCCGTTCCCCGGCTGCTGTCATTCAAGCAGCTGGTCCAGATGGCCGTTGTAGTGGGCAAGTAAGACTGCTCGCATGCGACGTGGATGTACGGAGACAGCTGAATGAAGCGTTGGACCCAGGGTTTTCAATGGTCGGCCGAGGACCGGCTCGGACCAGCTAGACCTGGTCAAAGTCTAGTCTAGTCCAATGGTAGATATTAGACTGACCACGGAGTCATGGTTGCTGGAACTGACCGGAACGGGCTCAGTCAGACGGGGCGGACTAGGCAAAAAACGAGTGATAAGGGGTGCGTCGGCTGGTGGCTTATCCGCGAAAATTGCGGCTGAACAGATCACTCAGCGCTAAAGGAGTTCTCTCGTTCACTAAGTGATTCACTAACTGCACAGAGAGGAGCATTTATAAAGCAGAAAAGTGCTCCCATCCTTCCATCGATCAGAATACTCAGCCTTTCTTCTCAATGTAAGTTCCCTTTCTTCTCAATGTATTTTTTTCGCTTACATCAGCAGGTTCGCACCGGTGCGAATTGCTTACAAATTATTTTTCGCCGCCTCGGACAGAGGCCAGAAGGACTGGTCGGGGACTAATCCAGACCAGTCGTGACCACATATTTTAGTCAAGTCCGGTCTCAGACATCCATTTAGACTGACCAAGTGGTCCTACCTTTGAGACTTGACCGGTTGGACCATTGAGAACCCTGGCTGGACGCCCCTGGCCGAGAAGCCGGGATACGAGAAGTGGCTATTCGGGCATGGATGTGGGGCGTGGAGAAACCTTTCGGAAACCTGTTCCGGAGAGCAGCGGCGCAGACGTGTGTCCGGTGGGCCGGGGGAGGGAGGTACGGATAAAGTTCCGGTTTTCAAGGAGAGGGAGAGCAGAGGTGGGTTTGGGGAATTTGTCACCGTGGTTGTGTTAAGTAGTGTACCCATCCCTAGCCAGCCAAGTAGCCAGCTCCGCTGAGCTTCTAATATAAGAATACAATATCATAGAAGCGATATTAAGTCACCGCACTCAGCTCCTCACTCATATAAAACCGGTTATTACGGCTCTTTTCAACCGCTACCAACCCCCTTCCACTCCTTCGTAACCTTCCCTCCACTGCGCTGCAACGTCCCCAGACCCCCGCTGCGATGCTCTAATATTCTTTAGCGTGTATGGCAAGCTCTCGGAATTGAACCTCCTTGTACGGAATATGATTGAAGACTCGGACGGGTTCACGATTAATGAATTGGTGGGCTGGGTCCTCCACGCAACTCCCTCGTCAGGTGCCTGGGGAGGGATGAAGATGCTAGCTTTAGAAAAGCATAGAAAGGAATGCAACTCACTCGAGAAACTTGCAGAAGTTAAACTAGCAATATGTGCAGGCGGAGCTGGAAAAGAGCGGGAGGTATGGGAGTTCAGAGCACGAGAGGACGAGTATTCTTGGGGGGGTGTTGTCCAAGAAGTTGGCAGCACGTGATCTTCATATAAGATCACTCGCACACAATCAATCGGGTTTGTCGGAATTTCTGTATGAGAGATGCGGGCATGAAGTGAAAGTGCAGACTAATTCAACGTGCGAAGAATATAGTTCAAAGAAGGCACATCAGGAATCATCACCTCTCTGAGCATTTTTCGCACTCACCTCTCCGGACATGGAAGAAAAAATATTTATCTATCACCCCCCGACGCTGACCTCTAGTACTACCCTCTAGTTTGGCCTTCGTTCCTGACCTAACAGTGTCCGCAACCAACATCCCGCCAGAACGCGCTGCATTCACAATACCCCTCTCCCGCCACCCCATTTTAGCCCAATCGCCACATTCATGCTACTGACCTCCCTAGCTTTAACCTATTTCCTCTCCCTAACCCGACACCTCCCAGAGCCTGCCAACCTCGGCGCAGATTTTCCATGACCCAAAGAAAAGGCTGTCTGGAGCCCGCAAGCCATTTAAACGCGCACGATTCGAAAAGCAGATTGCTACGGTACTTGGGGATCTTTAGTATCGAGTGGGTGTTCCCAACAACGCCAGAGATTCTGAAGGGAGTACTACACGTGAAGAACTACACCTTCGTCAAATCGACGCTGGTAACGGATGGAAAGAAGGAACTGCTGTTGGGGGGGGGTGGGGGGGGTGCGGGGCACAAGGTGCAGAGGAGGTTCCTGCTCCCAAGCTTCTTCGTATGCTCATACTAGGAGATTGGTCCCCGGGATTTGGTCTAAGGAGGTAGGAACGGCCGAGAAAGTGGCGGAGGTGATGCGCGCCTCTGGGGCGGCGCTGGTCGTGGTGGGGAGACGGGGGTGGTGGTGGTGGGGGATGTGGGGAAGTGGTTCTCATTGTACCCGCAGCATACAGTCGGCTCTTCCGGCCTCGGTTATGAATTCCTACACTAGTGAATGCTTCTATAAGCGGTAGCAGCAATGCAGAAGACAAGTAGTAAACGGCGACCAGGGCGATCAGGGCGACCAAACGGCGCTAGGTCAATAAAGACACCAACGTCTAGGCCAACACCCTCTGGCTGCGCGGCTTATGCAGTACTACTCCTTAATTTCCCCTCAATCCCAACCGATATCCAAAACCGGTTCTGCTTCTCACATTGACAGCTGTGTATAGGAGGAGTATCCCGTTCGGGAGTATTCGTCAGGTCCAGGATCAACATTGGTGGCTTCCACTCTCTGCACTTTTGGGGCCCAGTTCTATCCCTCCCACTGATATTGTTGTCAATTATCCCAAGAAAATTGGTACTGCAGACATGGCCAGGGGGTGGGATGTTCCTCCCGTTGCCGGAATTGTGTCTTGGCCCATCCTGGCCATCCATTCGCCACATACCGGGTGCTGCGAAATATCCGGGAGACTCTCGCCGAGTTACTTTCCCGCATCACCTGTGGAATCTGGTTCGGTGGGGGTGACATCCGGCAGCGTAGCATATGTGGAATTAGATTTTATGGAGGGTGTGCGATCGCTCCTCTCCCCCTTCCTGCAGTTTGCGCGCTTGACTACCGTCTGACCCGTATTGCGGTTATTGCCTTGGAATGGGTCTGTGGCTGTCTGTATCCACCCTCTTGGTGGGGACTTTGTCGGACTAGCCTCTTAGGGAACCCAATTCACGATTCCCAATCTTCTCTGCTCAAGCCTCCGCCTCGCCGGCTTGTCAAATTTTGTACCTGTGCTTGCCGCCTGTTGCAAGAATTTATTCTTCCTACGCCTATGTACAGTAGATTGGTCGTGGGAGTAAGGTAAGGTAGCAAACAAGAATCCTCTCCGGTGCGTCCTGCCCTTTGGAATTATTGGGCTGTATTGGGACGAAATTTTCCAGAAGATGGGGATCAGCTCATTTGCCGTGGTTAGAGACACCCGCCGTCTGTCTTGCAGCAGGTCGTTGAAATGTAGCCAGGCTATCCTCGCTCCATCAGGACTCGATCCTGCACCTTTTCCGCCGGCGAGGTTCCCAACATCATTGAAATCTCCCCCATGTTTACTTTTATCCCTATCCTTGCCCAATACACCCACAGCAGCACTATGATCCCTAGGGCTCAGTGGGAAGCTTATTCCAAGAAATCCCCTCTTCGACTCCCTATCCTTTCCCTTCCCTTCTTGTCCGCCTTTTACAGAACGGCATTGAGGGCGATTTTTTAACCTTCTTGATGCGTAGGGGTTATCGTTCCTGAGCAACAGCAACGGATGTCCCAGGGAGTGTAAATAATTGGGAGGGGGGGAGATGACGAAGGGGAGAGACCGAGGGCATAGAGTTGTAGTTGCACATTTTGTAAAAACCATCACACAACATGGGTAGGTGGTGTGGGTTTTGTGAGGTGTTTTCTAGGTGACTGAGAGTGATGGACTGTGATACACCCTATCGGATCGTGGAGGAGGCGATGATAAGATGGGTCCAAGGTTGAGAAAAGATGTTTTACTACGACGAGGCGATTGTGCACAGATGTGATGTTGGTTTTCAGCACTCACGAGAGCCAACGCACTAGATGATCTTGTACCAAAAGATTTGTATGGTAATAATAAAAAACAAGCTTTGGAGGAACTCATCATGCCCCTTGATATAGAGATTCCCAACCATAGCGACAAATCGGGAGAGCAGAGGGAAAGGAAGAAAGAAAGAAACGAAGCCCCCGATAATGGTAGATTATCAATTGTTGGGAACTAATGATTAGCCCGCCGCTTTCTGAAAACCAGCAGGGTCAAGGCGCATTAGGTAAAAACAGAAAATGACAGAACATAATATAATAATATTATAATATCTCGTCTTTACGAAAAAAACTCGTTCTATACAATTGCACCCTAATCAAAACTCCAGATAAGATTAAACCGATCGATAAACCTCGGTCAAAGCAGCGCCACCCTCTCCCCACTCATAAGACCCTTAGCCCCCTTCTCTACGGGCCCATCCAACTCCACGAAACGAATCTAGAACACGCCCATTAGAACTATCGTACCCCATGCAGCGTTACAGTAACAAGACGAACACACCAGCCCATATCCCATCTCCACATAACTCGCCTGAATAGCCCTCCGTAGCCTTTCCTCCTGGCTAGCCTTCCTGCCCCTAATCTCCTTCACAACAACTGCTTCATGATCAAAGCAGCTTTTGATAAACTCCCCCACGGTACCCTGCTCCTCCCTACCCGCCTACCAACTCCCACAGTGGAACAACGAATTATTGAGCGATGGGGGCCGGGTGTCCGGCGAGAACTTGATCTGCGGTGGGCCGTCAGAGTATCATTCCGGGAACTCGATGGTGAATAGGAGAATAGTAGACGTATAGAGTCCCCGACGGGGGAAGAGCACACAGTACTTGGTACTGTGTGATGTTCAAGAGAGCGAGGAGTATAGGTTTGGGGCAGGGTTCCGAATAGTCCGACCGGTCAAGTCTTGGAGGCGGGACCGGGCTGGCCAGTCCTGGTGATGGCAATGACTGGACCCGACTAACTTGGGTGGTCCGGTCCGGTTTGAACTGGTCCCAGACCAGTCTTTATAAAAGATCGCATGAGTCTGAATGGCACCAAGCCCAACACTCGCTAAGAATAGAAGTATAGCGATACTAGGATCTTAAAGTCGCTTGTCATGCTATGAATCAACAGCCTCTCAATACAAGTTGATAGAATATCCTGGAGAGGATAATATGCGGTGGAAATACGATTACCTAATGGATAAGTCGCATCCAATACCGCATTGTGGGATGTGGTCATGTAATATCACTCATTTAGTGAACCAAAAATGGTTCGATACTCAAGAACCTATTTTCGCCACCCCTAATCTAAGCGAGGCCCTATCTCCATATAATTCATGGAAATAATAGGTTTAATTAAGAAAGGCTTTATTTGAACGTAATATATAGTGATAAAAATAACATATCCTATTGCTTGGCAGGCCTGGTTAGACTAGTCTTGGCCAAGTCGGTTTCCATAATCCTGACTGTCCAGTCGGTCTAATTTCCACCATTGGACTAGACTTGACTTTCGACCTGACTAGCTAGTCCAGTCCAGTCTTCCGCCGACCATTCGGAACCCTGGTTTGGGGGGGAGTGTTTTTTAGGCTTGCGCTGTGGGAGTTAGCGAGAGTGGGTTGAGGGGGAAGGAATGAGGGGGGGGAACAATTCTACGGGAGGCTTTGCTTCCTTACTGTGGAAACTTGAGAGAAGGTTTGGCGGGGCACCTCAGTTGAGCTGGCTGTTGGCGCATCGGATTCAGGCATGAGGGGGCGGTTGGGGTTGAGTTAAGCTTTTGCGCACGGACATTGTGGATGCTTGGCGGGGGGGAGCCGCGCAGGGATGGTGCCTTGCAGAAACATGAGCGATCCGCCGGACAAGGTTCAATTTATGGACTTGTTGTTACCAGAGTCGATTTTTATGGGTTAAAGTTGGGGCCAAAATAGGATCAGTATCTGCATTTCTGTAAGGCACTCTAGCGCTACCCTACAAAAGACCCATGTTCGAAGAACCCCACCACCCCTCTTTTCTGCTCTCTACGCAATCACTCTTCTTCCACGACTTCACAAAGTTTCCCCTTCATCCACAGCATTCTCGACCTCCTCTCCCGGCTAGGCACTCCGTCCACAATGTTCCACTACCGAACTGAGGACTTCAACGGTTAATCCATAAAATACTCCCCCTTCTACGACCACCGTCTCACAACTGTTGCGAGCGCCGACTTTGGCCTATTATACATACTCTCCCTCATCCCATCAGGGATCCTCCGCGAGTGGTACTACAATACGCAGGACTCACTCCTCGCTTTTGCATTCAGCGAGCGGCATGAAAACTAGGATGCTGTTGCCACGGAGATTAGAGTATTAAATTGTTCGGTAAAACACTGGATGGGGGATTTTCTATTGCTAATTGGGGGGAGTATAAGAGCCAAGTTTCCTGTCTTAGTTGGAATCTAGTGGATAAGAGTGGCTATGAGTTCTTGTTGGGGTGGGAATGTCAAACCTGTTGGTTTCCTTCTGCCTTTGGCACATGAGGAACTAGCTAATGTTTTGAAAGTGGACATCAACTAGCCCCCACTCACTCCACACGATCCCAATCCACAGCTGCACTCTCTGCATGCTGTTTTCCCCACACCACCCAACTGTGATCTCTACTGCATCCTTATACTCTATCGTCCGCCTCTGCGATATTCGCACTCCACCCTCCTCCCCCATGCTCTCAATCCCCGTATGCCCACATGCCTCGTGCCCCCTCCTCAATCCTCACTCTTCACTCAGGGCTGGAATAAATACCGCACATGCATCCTTGGCGTTGCTGCGGTCGGCAAAGTAATCCCAACCGTCGACCTATGCTTCCCCAGCAAAGGCCCTCTTGGTGAACTACTCAGTCACGAATATGCCATTGATGCGAGTCACAACATGACGGTCCGGGTTTAGAGCGACGGGAGTGGCAACACTCCAGTTCTAGGGATGGGCGGGGTCGGCGGGTTACCCGGTGGGGTGAGGCAGGTTGATGCGTTTTGCATAGGCGTGGATTGGTGCTTGTTTGGTGGGGAGGGGTGGGTGGCTAGTGTTGGCTGGGATGAGCTGGTTTGGGTGTGGGATGTGGGAGGTATTATGGGGAGTCGGTAGGATTCGCCCGGGAAAACAGAGTCGGGAGGGGAGTTTATAATAATGTGTTTGATAAGTTATCACAATGGCCGTGCGTGTTGTAAGACTCGCCAGCCTGGTCCACTACTACAAAAAAAGCACCGTTTACTATACACCAGTACCAGTACTGTATGCTACAATGGAGACTGTTAAGCTAGATAAACTACCAGCACTATAGTATATCAAGTCTAGAATGGTAACTTGTCATTGGTTGGCGATCTACTCGAGTACAAGTCTCCAACCCGGGCATGACGAAAACCAGCGGGTGACGCACCATGGACTAATTACAAGTGATCTTTTGTAACCCTAACCTTGACGACTTCTTAGTTACAACATCCGTATCCCTACCTTCATCTCCCTCTCCTCTTTTACCCCTTATCCCCCCCGCCTATCATCAAAAAAAGGCATCTCTATTATCATATCTATTATCCATATCCATCACGATATCCACCACCTGTTAATAATACTCATTGTATAATAACAATACATCTGCGCAATTCCGCATTCTCAGCCAACTTGTGATCTACAGAGAGGAGGCAGGTCTTGTTGAGACGGAGCCCACCAATAATCATTCCTCCACAATTCGCTTACCCAACCTCATGCTGCACCTGGGGAGGTCGCTATCCCTCTCACAAATAAACCTAACCTAAATCACGAGTGAGGGGGGGAACTCTAACATCTCAATACTGACCAGAGTCTTGCTTCCAGAACTACTACCGGTCCCTCCACCCCTAGCCCCGCCGTTCCCGTTTATATCGGTAGAAAACTTCACCTGCCCGAAGCTCCCCGTCCACCCAGAACCATACTTCCTAAACTTCATATGTCTCCAAATATTCTGCGCATCGTCCCTGCCGTCTTCAGCCACACCCCCACCGTCTGTACCCGATCCTTCAAAACCGGGGCTGGCAAGGGAATCATCGGGCGGTTGACATGAATGGAGAAGAGCACAATTTCTCGTCACGCTAGTATGCGAGAGCTTTGTGTCTGGCGTCACTTGCAAAGCCCAATTTTCTCCGCGCGCTGTCCACCAACCCATCACTAGCGGATACTGCAGCAATTAGCGAAACCGCTTCCCCATCCTGGTCCTATACGCCAATTCCGGGGAAATATCGTGTAAATCAACCTTCCCCTCTGCCCTCAACATACTGGCACGAATCGCGTTGATTTCAAAAAGCGTATTTTTTCGGGCTGGGATAAACATGTCTCTTGAACATATCCGAAACTCTCTTCGAGATATGTCATGGAACGAGATATAGACAACTCCTTGACACGGCTTGTGGGGCTAGATAGCAGCATCCTGTTAGAAAAATAGCTTCGATGTGAGGAAAGTATGTCCGACTGGGAATTGTGAAATCTGTGCTATTCGCTATGTATATACCGTGCATGGGTATAAATACCATGGCCTGCCACACAAGTGGAAATGTACAATAGATATCGGAACAACTCTGATCTGCATTCTTTGAACTATATTCTTCGCATGTTCAACTAGTCTTCACTTTCACTTCATGCCCGCATCTCTCATACAAAAATTCCGACAAACCCGATTGATTGTGTGCGAGTGATCTTATATGAAGATCACGTGCTGCCAACTTCTTGGACAATATCTTCCCAAGAAGAGTGATCCTCTCATGCTATAAACTCCCATACCTCCCGCTCTTTTCCAGCTCCGCCTGCACATATTGCTAGTTTAACTTCCTCTGCAAGATTCTCCAGTGAGTTGCGTTCCTTTCCATGCTTTTCCAAAGTCAGCATCTTCATCCCTCCCCAGGCACCTGACGAGGGAGTTGCGTCGAGGACCCAGCCCACCAATTCATTAACCGTGAGCCCGTCCAAGTCTTGAATCATATTCGGTAGAAGGAGGTTCAATTCCGAGAGCTTGCCATACACGCTAAAGAATATTAGAGCATCGCAGCGGGGGTCTGGGGGCGTTGCAGCGCAGTGGAGGGAAGGTTACGAAGGAGTGGAAGGGGGTTGGTAGCGGTTGAAAAGAGCCGTAAATACCGGTTTTATATCAGTGAGGAGCTAAGTGCGACGACTTAATATCGCTTCTATGATATTGTATTTTTATATTAGAAGCTCAGCGGAGCTGGCTACTTGGCTGGTTGGGGATGGGTACACTACTTAACACAACCACGGGGACAAATTCCCCAAACCCACCTCTGCTCTCCCTCTCCTTGAAAACCGGAACTTTATCCATACCTCCCCCAGCCCTCCGGACACAAGTCTGGGCCGCCGCCCTCCGGAACAGGCTTCCGAAAGGTTTCTCCAAGCCCTACATCCACGCCACGAATAGCCACTTCTCGTATCCGGCGCCTTGGCCAGGGGCGTCCAGCCCTTCATTCAGCTGTCTCCGTACATCCTCGTCGCATGCGAGCAGTCGTACTTGTCCACTACAACGGCCATCTTGATCAGCTGTTTGAATGACAGCAGCTGGGGAACGGACCGGTGATTGTGTAAGGCTTTCGGTAGGATACGGAGCGCCACGGGGAGCATTAGGACGAATGGCTTCATCGTGGAGTAAGGGGAATTGTTAAAGCGCCGGGCTTCGGAGAAAGGGGAGGTCGGGCTTAGCATTGTCGAGAATATTTTGGATGTGATGATTAGTACGCTCGCAGAGGCTTTGCAATGAGGCGTGTGCGTGGGCATGAGTAGGCGAATGAACATGTCTCCCACCGGCGAGATTATTGTCTGACGGAGGGGAGTAGTGGTGCGATTGTTGCTGCTGCCACCGCGGTTGTTGCTGCCACCGCGGTTGTTACTGCGGTGGCAGTGTTGGCCTTCTCGAAGAGGGGCGAGCGGGCTGGGGAGGTAGGTGGGGATGGGAGTGATGATAGTTGGGACATTGTTGATACTTTGGTTATTGAAGGGTGTACTGTACGGTAGAATTTCCAGCGATGTCTTGATAATTGAAATGGTGGGGAGCGTTTTCATTTTGCTCGACTCTCTGAGTCAACCAAGAGGTTCCTCCATGTCCTATCGGGTGAGGGTAGGGGGATGTGACTCCAACTCGGGCTTTTCTCATCCGATATTAAACTCTGAAGCCATCCTCTTCTTTATCTGTATACCAAAAGCAACCTTCCGCATCTTCCTTACTGCTTCTAGGTCGGCATCGCCCGGTGTCTTCCGCATCCAAGCTTCTTTTCGCACCCGGTTTGGCAGAGGTAATCGTGGCCGCCGAACCTCTGGTGCTACCCCTCCATTTCCCGCCAACTGTTGCGCTACCTCTGGGAACTCTAATATCCCCCGGGGCATCCCTAATCCCGAAACTCTTCTCTAAATGTCCGTAATGCAGTGCTTTATGATTGAACATCCCCTTCTCAGCGACAACGTGGGTGGAATACGCACTGATATGACTTCCCCAGGCTTTCTTTGCTGGGTCCATCACCGCTTTGTCCGCCAACACCCACCACTCAATTTCCAATTGCCATTCTGTAGCTTTATCTTCCCACTTCCGCTTCTTGTGGTTCACTCCTCTCCGAAGCCCTTCTTGGACGCCTCGTCCACGCCCGCCTGTATGGGGTTTCCACACTTTTTTAGCACTGCATCGACATATCCTTCCTCTGTCCCCGGCAGCAGGAACATTATGGCCCGCACAGCGCATCCTGCGCGCGCCGTAAGGCCGATACGGTGGAGGTGCACGTCGCGGGAGAACAGAGGGTCGAACTGGATTATTAGGTCGACATTCGGGAGGTCCAGTCCACGGGCAGCAACGCCGGGGCAGAAGAGGAGGGAGGGAGAGGTTGTGTGTGCAAAGGAGTGGAGGGCGGAGGTTCGGATTGGCTGTGTGAAGGAGCAGGGGAGTTTGTGGGGGAGGGCGGTGGGGTGGAGGTGTGGGACTTTGGAGATTGTAGGATTGTTCGGTGGAGACCTGTTTAGCTGGCTTTCCGGAAGGATCTGGTTTGATTTGTGGAGCGTGGGGGTTTTCTGAGTCTTTTTCGGAGCTCTTTGAGGGTTTCGTGGGTTTCGGGGTGGGTTTTGGCGGCTCAGTACCTAAACTATCCCCCAACAAACGAGAAAATACTTGAAAGCGAAAGTCCACCAAATCTGAGCAGGAGAAAGAAACAATAATCTGTGGGCTGGAAGTCTGTCGTACAAGAGCCCTCTTAAGTATCTCATAGAACTCCACTAACCTCAACTTTGCCGGAACCACAACATAACTCTGTTTCAACTGCCCCGGAGCCTGAAAACCCTCCTCCCCACTCTTGCTGCCCCCACCCGCATCGCCATATCCCTTCTCCGCCTTGATGTATAGCGCCTCCTTCAAAGAGATATCGCTGAGCCGCTGTGCGTTGGTCTTCATGGTTACTGAACAAAGCATCGAGAACCTCCTCCTCCTCGGTAACCCTGCTTCGCTCTTCCACTCCACTGCTTCCTCCCATTTTTTCGGCAACTTGCTCTTCTTTTTCAGAATGCCCAGGATACTTCCAGTTGTCTCCTCGAACCCAACTCCATAAGCCTGTCACCTTCATCAAGCACAACCCACCTCACTCAACTAACATCTAGGCTTTCCGTATTCTCCAGGCGATCCAATAATCTCCCGGGCGTAGCAACAAGTATATTAATCCCCTCCCTCAACCGTGCATTCTCACTCTTATTCTTCTCACTGCCACTGACAACGCCCGGGACGATCCGGTGGGGGCCGTTCTTATAGTGGATAAGTGTAGACAGCACTGCGGATATTTGCCGGCACAATTCACGGGTTGGGGCGCGGACAATGGCGTAGATGCCTGAATGTCTAGTCAGCATTGCCACATTCTCACCATCTTGCTGAATAGAAGACGCGGTACGGAGAGACTCATGATCCGGTTCACTATTTTGTAGCAAATAAGTCAATGTTTCCCGATCCAGTCTCTGCTTGGGTGAAAGCGTCGCTGCCGGTAGACATTAGTTTAGGGATTGCCGATCGTTGGATGGCCGTGGGTGCTTTCAGAGATAGCTTTATCGTAAAGTGACTGGCGAGTATGGGGCATAATCACAGTGTTGTGAAAGTGGCAGATCCGTCTGCTCACGGTGCATTCGATCGCTCATTCGCCGCCCCTTCTTCCCGTTTGTCGCCAGTGACAGCGCTCGCGACTTTGGGATTCCCGGTCCATAAGAAGGACGCGAATTCTCCTATCTTGACAGCCTGGGGTGCGGGTTTCTGCTTGGGCTTTTCGTTACCGCTGCTGAGCTTTACTGCTGTTATTCTGGTTTTGGAAGTGGTGGGAGGGATGGTTGGTGCGATATTGAATTCGGCGGTTTCGATAGCCCTCCTGTTGGCGCGGTGCTCGACAGCCCTCTTTGCCTTCAATTGGTCTTTCCAGCGGCTGCTTTTGGACTTTGGGGTTGCGATTGTGAATGCATCTGGGCTGATATCGAAGTTGACTACCATCCCATCGTCAGCCATCTGGGAGAGATTTTGGACGCGCAATTGCTCGCGGTGTTGTGAAATAGAAGAGGAGATGTTGGGTTGAGGGCCTGTTTGGATACAACGGTTCCGTTCCGTTTCCCCATACAAATGACCTTTTCTCTTCCGTTTTAAAACGGAGAGAATGATGTTTTCACAGCAGAAACGGTCGTCCCACGGACCGGTCCCATTTTTGCCAAACAGGCCCTTATAAGTTTGTTTTTTCTTTGATGGGTTTTGCCCCGCATAAAGTTACACTCCCCACTGCCCACCGAAAACCTTGAAATGCAACCTACCGGTATGCCAGTACCGACATGATCAACCTATGTTCCGGAGGAACAAATCTTTTGCCTTCGAATCCACCAAGTCCTCGACGAGCCACTCAACCCTCAATACGAAATAGTACCGCTTCTGCCCTCCCCATATCCTAATTGTGCCCACAAGCTAAACGCAATCATAGGCCCATCGAATTATAACCCAGATAGCCCTCGTTGGATCCCGGGTCATCGGCCGCGCCTTTGTGGCGGCCTGGCGACAGGCACAAGCCACTCAAAAATACGCCAAAGCTACTGCCCGGGACCGGTGCGGGCCCCCATTTAAAGGCCCGCGCGGGTTTGGCCCTTGACGAAGCCTGCCGCATACTCCACATCAAGCCGCCACAGAATAGGGTGATCGACGAGACGATACTGATGGAGCGGTTTAAGCAGCTGTACGATGTTAATGAGCCGGGGAAAGGTGGGAGTTTCTACTTGCAGAGTAAGATCTTGAGAGCGAAGGAGAGGATCGAGAGTGAGGTCCGAGAGGGCGTGGCGAAAGCGAGGCGGGCGGAGGTGCTTTGAGAAAGGTTGGAAGCCAAAGGTGTACAAGCGATGGGAATCCCTGATTTGCTTGTGTTTCTGGCAGGTGAGTAGCGGCAGGTATGGGATATGTTACTCTTTTTTCTGTGAACTCTTGGTTTTCACTTTTTTTTTCCCGATTGCTCGGAGTTCGGGCGGGTGGGGAAGTGTAGAAATGATAGATTCTGAACTCTTTACTTTACCTTGTATAATATATTATGTTGGTTTGGGGCTGCCAAGGCCGGGCAAATACGTACACCACTAGCACTAGCCGCACTAATTGCATGAGCTCAAGCTTTGACTTTTCTTTTCTAGAGTCAATTCCTTTGTATCAACTAGCTCCTGGCATACACACGAACTAATCAAAGGAGAACACCACATATCCTGTCTAACGAACCACATTTATGTAGCAACCGCAATGCTAAGATCACGTATTTCTTGTAGAACTTGTTCGACTCTTTGGTGAGGGTGGCCTTGCGCGTATTTTTCCCTGGTGCTCGGGTCTAGGTATTGTTGGACTTGGGCCATTCTGGCGTATGCCTCTGCGCAAACCGGAGCGCAAGGAGGTCAATTATTTGCGTCTGGAGAGCCGTCAGGGGTGGAAGGCTTACATCTAAGTTGGATCTTCATGGGTGCCTTGAATGAAGGGTCAAGATAGGGTACCCGGAGGTCGATCAACTAGGGCAATTCCGTAGTAAGCTGTTCGTTGAGAGCTTCATAGACATCGCGGGCCATCTGAGCCTCTTTCTCGGTCTGCAATGAGCGTTAGTACGCACTAAGTCTTAGAAGTTGTTGAAAGGTAACATGCTCTAGGCAGCTTTCCGGGATCTTTGTCAGGCTTCTCTACTAGCTTCTTAACCATTGCCCGCATCTGGTCGTAATCAAGGAGTTTATGATTGCTCTTTTTTATACCTAACGAGCCCATCGGAAACAGTGATCTTGGGGGAGTTTCGGACATTCGTTAATATCAGGGAAGTAAGCACAAAATGTAGAGATAGGCTCTAAAACAGTGGTCCTGGAAGGGCCATCCAGAGCTTTGATGGTCTCGGCATCGAGCTCTTCCACAGCCTGTTTGTACAAACGGCCAACCCCGGCGCGGGTTCCGGCATCACCATAGAATGCATCGATCGTCTCGGCAATCCTCATTTGAGATGCAGTCATGGCTACAATGCAATGTTAGCTGACGGCATTTCCAAAGTAAAATGATCATCATATCGCACCTCTCAAGGCATTCAGGTACCCCTTTGCCTCCTTCTGCAGCTTTGTCGCGGCGGCCTCCATAGTTCTGAACCGGCGTTCTTCAACTTCATAATCGCGATCGTTTGTCTTTTCGATCTGGTCTGATATTAGAGAAAGCTGAAGAGATGAGTGGGATAAGCGGGAACCTACCAGCTCTTGTCATGCCCTTGACCGCAGTCCGGTTTACCGTTTTTTTACAGCCTGAAATGGCTCATTAGCACTGACTTGTGAGCTTGACGATAGAACCCACCTGCCCAGCTCATGATCTTTCTCTCTCATTTTTTGTTGTTGTTTTATGTAAGGGTTTGCAGTTAATCAGAAGAATTCAGCGGGTGCTTTTAGGCCAGGGCAAAATGCGGAAACCGAGATGGGGAATCAGAACACGTGATCCGGTTTCGTCATTAGATGGGGTGCCGAGCTTGGCGAGCTGGGGCTCTTTTCCTTTGCCAAGACTCCCTTATCAAGAGAGCGATATAGGTTTTCCCCATCCTCATGTGTGTAATGGCGGTAGCTGTAGTTCGTATTGTATTATTATTAAGTGGCTGTCGCGGGTATTTGTGGTATAGTATGAGAAGGCGACATCCACCTTGGCAAGAAGGACCAGCAAGGGCGAAGGCGGGCGCGGTTGCGAGGACGATTGATTTCTCTCCGGTTTTCTTCTTTCTGTTCTTTCCATGGGGTGGACCTTCTACTTGCATACTGCCTCCCCCGGCATCTGAGTTACACCAACAGCTTACAACTCCGAACAACCAGGTTCGCTCGGAGCTAGCGCCAGGAGTCTCTTCGGTCGCTCTGCGATTCTGGGGAGCGCCTTCGAAAAGAGATCGAGGATTCATACGGTTTGGGCGGCCCCACCTAGCTTCATCTCTGCTAACAGTTAAAAATGCGAGCATTGTCCGGAGTTCTGCTCAGAGGAGGTCTGTTCTCTTCTCCCTTCCTTTTGGCTTCTCCTCCTCCAGCTCGTCCATCTGACCTTGTTTGTCTACTACAGCTCCTCCGGCATGTTCCGGAAGCCCGGCGCATCGGGGAGCGACTGTCGCTGTACCGTAGTATTTGCTGTGATTAGTGCTACGGGTGGATTGATTCCTGTTTTGCTGAGTCAATGGGGATGGGTGAACAGGACTAATTGGGAGAGGGGATGTTGGTTCTAGGTTATTACTTTTGTTTCTAGGATTACAGTATTTTATTTTGTGAAATAAATAAGATATGGGGCGCGCTACAGCAGTCGCGGGGGTTTCTTTTGGGGTTTTGATATAGCGGAGAAGGGCACCGCTGGAATTACCCGTGTGCTAGTTCCGATGTGTTAGTTCCGAATAATTACGGTTGAGGGTTGCGAGATGGGAAAGGGAGCCTAAGGCTCGTGAATCTATTGCGACCTGCGCGGATTATTGATTATTCAACACTTCTCTTTTGCAAAGAGCCTAAAATTGTAGGACCTCCTAACCAACTGTACTCCATGATCAAGTTACAATATTATATACAGTGCTTTTAAATATCCATCACACAATCACTATGGCCTATCAAACAGACTCAAACCTTTATCCGTACACATAACCCTGACCCTCTTGCTACCAACCACCCTCTCCGGCTCATAGCATCCCGCTTGGAGAATACCACACGCACCCTGGCCTGCTCCGTAACCCTCCCCTCACCAATCCTCGGCCCAATACAGCGACCCGCGATCTCGCGGTAGAAAAGAGAGTTATCCGGCAGGGTGTAGAATACCACCCTCGTGACTCCGCGGATGTCTTAGCAGCGGAAGTGGTGCGCTCGCCCAGTGCAAAGAATAACCGAGTGACGGCTGGTCAAGAGATGTAACCACGGGCGCGCGACGGATGAGTCGGGCGTTTCTTCAGCGATACCACCGACGAAGATAGGAGTGTTGTGGTCCCGCATTCGGATGAAGTCCAAGTAACTCGGTGTGAAGATTCATATACTTGTGGAGGTGTTTCGGGGGAGTGAGGGTAGGACTGGTTTTGTTAAAAAGTCGAAGCGGGCGTCCGGGTTTGCAGCTGAGGTTGGGGGATCTATTCTTGGGAATGTCTGTAATATGGTAGTCAGAACTTCAGTCTGAAGTATTCTGCATTAGTGTCCAAATACCAGTTCTGCACGCACCCCAAGTCACAACCATGCGGGTCCTTGTGTATCAAATTGCGGTGTTTGAAGATCTTGCTCTAGGTGATCACGATTGTCCATAACGGCATTTACCTATTAACGGCTCTTCACCGGGATGCGGCTCACCATGGCTACCAATTGAAAATCAAATGTATATTTTAATATCTGCATAAATAGTCGTGATACCACATTGAAAATTTGGTAGAAAGTACTTTTAAATATCGAGAATCAGAATATGAAGTTTTCAAATTAGAAATAAAAAATAATGCCTCTTGTATACCCACTTCATTCTAAACTAGTTCATTTAGCAGATTGCTTACAATTGAAGTCACAAAAATTGAAACCAACGATGGAAGTAACAGTTTGAGCAGGGAATAAGAGCTTACAGATCTTGAATTTGATGTATGAACTGTTTTGGTATTTATTTGTAGCTATTATGGGAGGTATTGTGACTTTAAAAAAGAGTATAGTTAAATATATATACTATAAAGTGAATAAGATGATATCTACTTATGAGGCTTATGTAATGTTCCAATACTTTGCAATATACTTCAATAAGATAATCCAAAATACAATATAAATTTTCCAGGGCATTGGTTAGATCTTGCTAGTTTTATTCTCTGATGATTGGAAAGTAATTGTGTATGAAACACTACTTTCAAGTCTTAACCATGGAGGCTACACAGGCAGGATATGGGTAAAACCAGTTGATTATACTCTAGTTTTATAGTTAAAGCTATTGTATGAGTTTTATTCAGTTTGGGCACTGGAATCTAGAGATTTCACCCTGTAACTCTACTAGTACAGTATATTATGAGTAAAATTGTGTGTCTCAGAGTTACTGTATGAAATCTCTTGATCGCATAGCCCAAATGGGCTAAAGCTCATACAATAGCTTTACCTATATAACTAGAGTATAGCAAACTGGGTTTAGCCATATCCTGCATGTGTAGCCTCCATGGTTAAGACTTGAAAGTAGTATTTCATGCAAAATTACTTTCCAATCATCAGAGAATAAAACTAGCAAGATCTAACCAATGCCCTGGAAAATTTATATTGTATTTTGGATTATCTTATTGAAGTATATTGCAAAGTATTGGAACATTACATAAGCCTCATAAGGAGATATCATCTCATCCACTTTATAGTCTATATATTTAACTGTACTGTTTTTTAAAGTCACAATACCTCCCATAATAGCTACAAATAAATACCAAAACAGTTCATACATCAAATACAAGATCTAGAAGTGCTTATTCCCTGCTCAAACTGATACTCCCATGGTTGGTTTTAATTTTCGTGACTTCAATTGTTATCAATCTGCGAAATGAACTAGTTTGGAATGCAGTCTGTAAACAAGAGGCATTATTGTTTATTATTAATTGAAAACTTCATATTCTGAATCTCCATATTTAAAAGTACTTGCTACCAAATTTTCAATGTGGTATTATGACAATTTATGCAGATATTAAAATAAACATTGGATTTTCGAGTGGTTGTCATAGTGAGCCGCATCCTGGTGCAGAGTCATTAATTGGTAAATGATGTGAACGAATAGGTCGGCTTGATCTACCAGCACAAATTCAGTACTGTAGAGGAAATCGTAGTCGTTCTATTTTGTCGGACTTATCACCAAAGTCATAGGCAACCCGACCGATGAAGCAAGGATTATATCTGAGTTGCAGAATTAAGTGGAATGATTGAGAGTTTTCCGAGTTATTTTAAGTGAGACGTCAAGACCTCTTCCTTGTTACAGCCAAAGGGAGCATGGAGGTCATTGTGCTTGTTGCGGGTAATCCGCTTGGCCTCAGGGAGTGTGTAGTATGTATTTTGAAAGTGTTTTTTGTTTGCTTACAATAGTTGGCAACATGGTAGGGATCCCAGGGGGAATGAACTTGTTACACTGGTTGTTGTATGTCGACTAGGCCATTGATTACTTCCACACAAGCGTTTCACGTTCGTAGAATGAAATGGATTTTGGGCCTTGGGAAGACTTGATCTCGGAGCTTTATGTTTGTCTCCGTGGCCGCTACTAGGTCGGCATTGTTCTTTAGGACTCGATCTCGGGTCCGGTGAGTTGATTAGTATGAAGTCATATCGTACTTCGAGGGCGGTCATCCCTTAGGAGATCATTTAGTACATGCAAGGAAATCATCTTCCATAACTCTCTAGCATTACATAGTGTTCGCTCGCTATATAAAACATTTACATAATTGATGACAAGCTGCCCTAATGAAATCTCTAGCAGCCTCAGCTCTTCAACGACCGGCTCCTTCTTCAAATTCAGGTCTTTTAGGCCTTTAATCCTTCTTTCATCTGTGCTTACTCCAAGCATCCACGAATGGATAAGTAGGCATCCCCAAGTACTCTAGATTTAGGGAGATTAGTATTCTTTTATTTACTATATGAAGGGGAAGATATGGTAGCCAATCTAGATGAGGGACTAGGAAAATGTAATTCAAATAAATCGGATGGATCCTCGTTATCTGAGCCAAACTCGATAGCCTCTTCGTCAGGCTCTTCCTCTTCCACTGCCTTATTTAGTAAATCTTCACCGTCTTCTGAGATGATCCCATCCTCTTTGGTTTGTCTGATCAAGTTTTCGGCATTTATGATTACCGTAGTTAGACTTATTGCACGTTACTAAACATTAGAGCAAGAGGTTGTAAGGTCTTGCTAATACCATGTCTTCTTTAGATTGTGATTCGGGGTTGCTTCTAGACTTCTATTGCGCAATGATTAGTGCTGTCCTCAATGGCATAGTAGGATCAGGTGATTATATATTAGCGCTGGTTAATGGGCAAAAAGTCCGTATTTGGTCGACTTTCAGTTCAAACTGAGGTTCTTCCTTGATCTCTCCCTCCTGGACCTCCTCAACCACCTCTGCCGCCCCACCTTCTTTCTTTTCTTTGAAACCCCCTTCTGCCTTTGCAATGCTTTTTCGATCTGGGTGGAATGTAAAAATTCGCTTGATTTTGCCACAAAATTACTTGTCAGTAACCTTGTAGAAAATGAACAAAGAGTAAGTTCTGTAGCTTTCAAATATCAAAAGCCAGGTTCCTGTGAGAGTTATAAAAGCGGGCAACGTGAGAGTCGGGCTTTCCGTGCCACGCCACCCAGCTTCGCCATTCTAGACAGGGAGCAAGAAAAATTTGAGGTAAGACTTCAGCTAAGAACCAAGCTTGAGGATGACTAGATAACATGCTAGATTTGGCTCTTGGACTTATGGCGACTTACTTTCCCTTTTCCCATGGGATAATTTTAAGCGAGATGATCCAGCCGGAAATCAAAGACAAATGACACAATCCATTGGTCAAATTACAAGTGTCTAAGTCTGGATGGCAACAGCAATACATCCCTCTTTCGTATCATGATATTATGTAGTTGGACATAAACCTAGGAAGTGGTCAGTTCCCACTTGACTGCATGAGACATGAGAAGCACAGCTTTGACATTTCAACATTCCTGTAGTAATTGGCCCCAATCCTGACACTAATATGCGGAATGTATTATTCTTTGCTCCTGTCTCTTTCCAATCCCCACGATCCCCACCCTCCTCACAGCTCAAACCGGATTAAATAATTCAAACATCCTTCTCTTCACCATCTGCCATTCTCCCTTCTCCAGCTGCAATGATGTTCTCACCGCCTAGTCATTATCATCGGGTACACCCTTCTCGTCCAACAGGGATCTGGTTATTGTGTACTCTCGAATGCACTGTCTAAGTTTCACGACTTGATATTTGTTCATATTTTACTGCATGTTGGCCAGATAAAAAGGTCCTATATTGCTTTTTTCAATGGCTTGTATATTCCGATTTTCTTTTGTTCTCTTTACCCTGTGATACTTTCCCATGAACCTTACTACATAGCTCACTTTTACATCTCTTTTGAGTTTATCTTTGGTTTTATACTTTTATTCTGAATGCGGTTATATTCAATATACCAGCCCCCTAGTGGATCCACTATTCGATAAAGAGAATTGCGTTAAGGATGCCAGTGAGCGAACCCACAGCGATGACGTACTATCGATTTTCTGTGTATAGCATATAGTTTTTCTTACTTCCTTCATAATGATATTGCACCTATCGTATAATTGTCTGCCGATCTAATCCTCAATGGTTTGGTAATTTTCGTACCATGACTTGGGAGACAGTGCGTGCCTCCAGAACTTATCAATCGCTTTGTATGAACTTTCAGGTAAATTTAATGCAGGTCCGCGCATCTCCGGAGACCATCCTTAATGGGTAATGGTGACTTCTGTTGTTAGAGAAATTTAATCTCCCTGATTGTATGAACTTTTAAGTACATTTATTGCAAGTCTGCGCATGTAGGAAGACTAGGTTTTCTACCATAGTACTTCTTGGGAAAGGCATGGTCAAGGCAATCCTGTGTAGTGCCAGGAGAGGCTATTCCCAAAGAGGAGGCAGAACCTGGGCCCAGAGACACTAGTATGACATTGCTAATCTTGTTTTGTGCCATTCCCACTCGTTCCCGAACACTCATAATAGTTATCTGATTCTGAACAGAGGATGAGAATATAACTACATTATTCTACGCACTATACCGGTTGGTCTGGAAATACTACCCAAATCTTGCGATAACGAATGGGGAAGGCCATTCTGGGCAGATATGAGTATATACGGAATAACAGTTGGCTGAGGCCAGCTGTCTTTTAAATACGGGAAAACATATTTATTAGCCCAATCCCCCCCCTCCACCAAGTGGTCACTTTTCCTCCTTTCTTTTCTTGTATTACAAATCGTGACTAAGCAAGCCAGATTTCACAGGACTAATATTTATTAGTCATAAGGTATGTTGGTTTTAAGCTATAACAGTACTTGACTCATAGTATTTCACATGACTGCCTACTCACGAGTCATCATTTAATTATGATTGTTTGATTGTTTCATGACTCACGATTGTGACATCTATGATTTAATGACCTATAGTACATGAGTCAGATTATGAGTCTTGTGTTTTACCCAAGTGACTTGTTTGAGCACATGAATTGTTATACGGGTTTTAATTGATTAAAGGATGTTCACAGTTGACTCATGACACTCAGCTGATGGATTTCAGACAATGACTCACTATGAGCCATAGGTGTCACATGACGCAAGGTGATTAGTCATTAGGGTTATGGTTGTGGGAAGATGCCTATATAAGGAGCTTGGTTCTGACAAAGAGACAGGACACGAACCATCTCTCCTCCACCTCCGGCGATTGAAATCTCAACACCACGGGAAATCATCGTCACTATCCCCCACCCACCTCTCTTCCCCCATCATGGCTTCTCCCTAGGGGTTGACGTTAAGCCATCTACCCTCCTCTCCTGAGGCACGTATGCCTCCCCTCCTTGGGGTTCTCGTTCCTGTTCATCGTTGACACCCGCTCATGAAGTTTGGTTCTCCCCCTTACCCCGCACGTGCTTTGCACCTTGCTTAGCATTTTGCACGGTCGGAAAGCTTCTCGCTTCGTTGACGGTCGGCGTTACGGTGTCGGACTCTCGGTCAAAGTAGGCCCCGGCTTGCTGGGCTTGTACCTCTGGTGGGGAAAGCCTCGGTTAGTAACATCACGGTCTCGTCCCGGTCTCGTCGTCGTCCCAAAAGCCCTTGCTATGGCCCGTTTGTCGGTTGTGGCTAGCCTGCTCGCGATCCTTCCTCTACCCCCCTCCCGGTTCCGTCCGCTGGCACCGTACTGCCCCATAAGCTGGCACCTTACTGCTAAAAACTCCTCTCCAGGCTGGCACCCTACTGCTCTCCCCCCACCGGCTGGCACCCTACTGCTACTCACCGGCTGGCACCCTACTGCTCATCATCGTTGGCTGGCATCCCCTCTGCTCGGTGGCTCCGCTCGCCCCTCTCCCCCTCCGATCGTTCGGCCTCTC
>Ga0307509_10003644_pt1 | contig 23080 bp, 24 predicted proteins | sample 10_EM_MG_FD_202245 | JGI IMG/M metagenome (GOLD analysis project Ga0307509, IMG submission 202245) | Populus trichocarpa ectomycorrhiza microbial communities from riparian zone in the Pacific Northwest, United States - 10_EM | ecosystem: Host-associated > Plants > Roots > Unclassified | place... | reverse complement strand
TCTTATGACTCATAATGAGTCATACCCGAAATCCATCAGATGACTCCTATGAGTCACTGCGCAACATGCCGTAAACCAATCATAAAACATAAAACATATCAGGTGCGCAAAGCGCGTCACCTGCGTGAAACTCGTGACTTATAATGTGAGTCACGCGCGAAAGTCATTACATCATTATGACTCACAATCGTGAGTCATAGAAACATCAACCAATCATAACATAACGATAACATGCAAGTGCGAGTTATGTGAGAACTATGAGTCAACTGACTGCATAGTGTGAAACATAATTATGACTCACGATCGTGAGTCATATAAACATCAACCAATCATAACATAACGATAACACGCAAGTGTGAGTCATGTGAGAACTATGAGTCAACTGACTGCATAGCGTGAAACATACCTTATGACTAATAACTATTAGTCATGTGAAATCTGCCTTGCTTAGTCACGATTTGTGACAGATATAAAAATAAAAAAAATAAAAAATGTGACAGTAGTTAGCACGAACCATCTCCCCCACACTTCCGGCGATTGAAATCTCAACACCAGGGAAATTATGGTGGGATCCACCACCCCCCCTCTCCTCCCCCTTGATGGCTTCTGCCTAGGGAAGTGATGCTCTCACCCCTCCTCTCCCTTAGGGGTCTATCCCCTCCTCCACGGGATTCTTGTTCCTCTTCATCGTTGACTTCGCTCATGAAGTTCGGTTCTTCCCCCTTACCCCGCACTTCCTTTGCACCTCACTTAGGTTTTGTATGGTCGGCATTCCTTTCTCTTCGCTCAGGGTCGGCGCTGCGCTTTCTAAGCCCTTTGCGAAGTACCCCTCCATCTCAGTTATGTAGTCCTGTCGGGGAACACTTCGGTTAGTAACTTCAGCACTTTCATCTTCGTTTCACATTTGGCAAAGCATCGGCCGCGGTTGCTCTAGTTGGTTGTCTCAAGTGTTTGGTCTCCCTTCCTCCTCCCACCCTCCTTCCTCCACCCTGTTGGTCTTCGTCCCGTTGCTCGGTTACAGCTACACCCACCCCCCCCTTCTTCCTACCCACCCAGCTGGCACCTTACTGCCCCCGTCTCGCGGTCAATCTTCGGTCGCTATATTAAAACCCGCCTTGGTTACGTCCGTCCTCCTGGCCGTCGCCAATGCCGCTTTGGCACCCCTTCCGGCGACCCCTCATCAGAGTCACCTCCATCCACCTTTCCATCCTGCCATCGGGCACCACTTCATCCCCCGGCATCACCGGGGTGTGCAGATCCATACATTCATTTCCTAGCACAGGCTGATACACGTCACTTATCAGACGTAATTTTCCTTTGTCAGGGGTTCATATATTCCCTTTGTTCACCTTTATGGTTTTCGCAGATGTCACTAAGGGTTCTCCTGTCCTTCCTGCTTGTTTCTTTCCTTTCTACTTCCTTCGGGTGTATCAGTATATTCCCAGGATTTGGTCAGGCTATAGGCGAGATGTACGGTTGGTCTCATACCAGAGGGACTTGGGGGTTTGGATGTTTCCTGGGGTGAGGAGGGTACGGTTTTTGTTGGCCATAGCGTTAAAGCTGAATGCTGTCTTTGTACCTAAAACAAATGCATATGATTTAAACAAAAAAAAGAAAAAAAAGAAAAAAAAAGGTCACAGTAGTTAGACCTCTTCACGCAACCATCTAAGTAATACACTACTCAGATACTGGGGCACTGGCCAAGCCCATTGACAGTGACCTTCCATAGGTACAATATTTTCGACCTACTTAATGCCAGTAACCGGTACAGATTACCAGTTTAGGTATGGATTTGTTTTATCTATTGTTTCAGGATATGAGTTCTGGTGACTTGTATGTCTAGTTAGTTCGTGTTATGTTTTGTTTTAGGATACAAGCTCAGGAGACTTCTAAGCCATGTTATTGGTTACTTGTATTGTTTCAGGATACGAACTCCCGAAGTGCGTAAACCATGTTTATTGTTTGATTGTTTATGGGTTAGGTATTGTTTGATGCCTTACAATTTGGCTATTGTTGATGTGAGATGGATTATCGCAAGTGTATTTAAAAGACCTGTATCTCTCCGGACTTTGAGAGATTAGACTTCAACAGGCAGAGTTTTCAATATACTTGGTTGAACAGTTATCTTCTATTCACTTTGATTCGAGAATCTTTGAGCTTCACACCGGCCTAAAGCACTTGGCCTACTCTTAGTAGTTTCAATCAGGTAATAGAGTCTATTCAATTACTTGTTTGCATCTCCGGTACTTGATCTCGTTTATACCACTGGTTTGGTTAGAGTCAATACCGTTATCCCTTTGCAAGACCACTACCCCCTGGTAGCGGTTACAATGCCCTTATCTCTATACTACCTCGCTTGTATGCGCGAACTCTATTCCTACAGGATAGCACTTCCTACGATCACTATACCTACTACAAACACAAGATGTTAGTCTATAATGAGAGACGAAGCAAACTACTTAGACTATGTCGATAGTCTATGATAGTCAGGATAGTCATTTCCCGTAACGAACACCTGAAGGGAAGGCTGGTTTGTTACAGTACCCGAGTTGATTCAACACTTCCGGCACAATAAACCCTGCTGGAGGGTAGCCCTCAGACAACCCCTGTGCAGGACAAGGTGCTCGCACAAGGTCGGAGTAGTTGTGAATGTCAAAGGCTTAAATCTGACATCTAGTTAAGTTTAAGCGTTTGGCTTTCTACTTCGAGAACTAATTGAGTAAAGCTTCGAGCTTAATGATATTAAGTTTCACCATTTTGATTGTTTGTGAATTATTTACTCTACCTTAATCTTCAACTTTGAGTTTTAGTGCGGTTGCAACCTTAGAGTGCACCTCTCTATAGGGTGTCTCCAGTAATGTGGAATACAGCTTCCTTCCGGCGGCACATCCTGGCGTCCATCTTGACAGTGTAGTTTGGCGTGATATTCTCATAACTAAACACTATGAATAGTCCATGCCAGTTTCTTTGATGTTCCTGATTCCGTGGAGAACATATCTGCAAAGACTAGCACTTGTGTTCCAACAGACATGGGAGGGCGTGGTGTTCTTCACTTTGTCACTGTCCTGGTAGACCGTACACTGGCTAACTGGAGAGCCTGGTAAGCTGTATTTCGTAGTTCGTTGTGTCTGTTGTAGTAATCATCTGCAGCTGGTACTGAGGTTGCTGCTGTTTGATAGATGCTAAGTAGAGGATAGTCTCTTCAGTTTACTGCCTTGTATGGTGACATGTCAATTGTTTCTGAGTAACCAGCATTGGTGTAAGATGCCAACTGTGGTAAAATACAAGCCAGTTGGTCTGTTGTCTGTTGATAACCATCCTCAGGACCGTCTTTAGTTCCCTGATCTTGTGTTATGCTTGGCCTGTTGTCTCATGGTGTCCTAGAGCCGGCGTGATGTGTTCAATTGCCATAGTCTTCAGAGTTTGCTTCCAAAACCGAGAGGTGAATTGTGGGTCAGCATCGCTGACAATCGATGTAGCCACACCATGAGGTGTAAAGATGTAGTTCTGTAAGAGCTCCATGGTAGCGACTGCTGTAGCTTTGACAGTGGTAGGAATCAACCAGCAATATCCTACCCCTCTATCGACCACAACCAGTACTGTATTGTAGTTCCTGAGCTTGGTGAAAGGTTCCATGAAGTCAATCACATAAGTGGTGAATAATTCCGAAGGTAGAGGCAGCATCAAGCCATTCCAAGAAGGCAGTGTACTTCATTCTTTACTGATCTAGAACAGTTCGCATTGTGCAACGAAATCCCAGTAGTCTTTCCTCATCTCAGGCCAGAATAAGTATTCTGTAGCATATCGAAGATTCCTCTGAGTGCAGTGGTGAACCTTGTTGTGTATCTCACTGATGGCTAACTTTCTGAGTGTCTTGCCGTTCGTGGCATGTTTTTTTGGTATGTAAAGACACTTTTCTCCTGCTCCAGTGGTAGGGTAGAGTAGTCCATTGCAAATACTATAGTGTTGGGTCTTGCCTCCTTTCGCTGTTGCTGTGGAATTGTTCGCTAGTTTTCATACAGTGTCCTGCCTGTATCCTTTGATCATTTGTTCTCGCCATATCCCTTTCAACTCCGTAGTTGCTTGGGCGACATCTCTTTCATCTTGCCCTCTTTCCAGGCATGAAATATGATCACCTTCTTCATCCTGGGTATCGTCATACACTTCGTAGAGTCAGCGGTCATGGTGAGGGAGCCGAGGTGATTTGATGGCTGAGATGCTGGCATTCGAGTTTGTAAAAGCGCTGGTATAGCGGAGATGCTTGCGATGGTTTTTGTGTGCGGGACAGTTGGGTTGATCGCACCACTGGTGCATAGTCTGGTTGCAGAGTACTGCCTTCTCCAGTCTGCGCTTGAGAACAGTGAGATCAGGGCATGATCTTGTGCTGACTGACGAGTCTATAGCCAGTGGTGAAACTGAAGTAGACTTGAGGAGTTCTCGGTAGACTATCAGTGGACTGCTAGGCATACTGACTGTTCGCTCTCGATAGGTATTATCATTACCATGGTATTCACATTGTTTGTCCCCGCATACTGTCCAGTGGAGTGCCCAATGTACGATCTCATCGTTCGATCGTCCAGAGTGGTAGCTGTCATAGTCCTTCCCGCCATCGGTACTAACTGGTCGTGTGGTGGTTGGTACCTTCGGGGCTTCTGTAATTGGAGGTAGACCTCCTGTAAGATCTTCTTTGAGTTCCATATCATCTCGTTCAGTTGCTTTGTTCAGGCTACAGTCTCATCCACATCCTAAGTGCCCCAAAACTGGTAAATTTTCATATCGCGACATTCATCAGAGCTCTTGAGGTCTAGAGAATAAAGCGTTAATTGGGGAGTTATCGTCTTCGTCTTCTTCTGTAGGGTGTTTAGTGTAATGAGGGGTGTTGTCTGACTACTCATGAAGATGGGATAAAGCATCAGCTAAATAGTTCCACTTCGCTGGACGATACACTATCTTTGCTGTATAGGCGCTGATGAGGTTTCCCCAGCAGATTCATCTTCCACTCAGTTCATTTCCTCCTTTGAGACATGTTAGGGGTTGATGGTCTGTGACAATCGTAAACTCAATATCTTTGAATATGTGATTCAAAGCAGATTGTGTGTCGATTATTACTAGCGCTTCCTTATCTGTTGTTCCATAGTTGTGTAGTGTATCGGTGAACTTCCTACTATGGAGTGCTGCAGGTCTCGCTGTTTCAGGTGTGTCTCCTTGTCCTACCCAAGCTCCACATCCTGAAAGTAATGCATCGGTTATTAACCATATCGGGACTCTGGAGTTATAGTCCACGGGTTTCATCATACGAGCTTCGGCTATTAGCTTCTTAATATTTGTCATAGGTGCGTCATGTAATGTAATCCTGTCCAGACATACTCCGCTGTTCCAGTAAGCGCCGTCAGGGGTGCTGAGTGTTGCTATCAGCGGTAAGAACTTGCTGACGTAGTTGACTACCCCTAGAAGCTTCTGTAGTTGGCGTTTTGAGGTAGGGGTGGTCTATACCTCAATTTTTGCAATCTTTTCAGGGTCTAGTTTCAACCCCTCGTCAATGATATGTCCTACCACCTCTATTCTAGGTGCAAAGAATTCAGACTTCTTCTTTCTGGTTGCGTAAAACTGGGCTTCCTTGAGCTTATTGCAGAAAGCTGAAATGTGTCTCAAGTGGTCTTCGTCGGTAACGGAAAATATGAGGATATCGTCAATGTATACCCAGACAAACTTCCCTAGGAAGTCTGCCATTAGGTCTGACATGTTACGCATGAATGTTCTTGGTGCATTCATATTACCTTGCAGCATGACTTCGCTAACAAATCTCCCATAGGGTGATTTGAAACTGTTCTTCCAAATGTCTTCAGGCTCAACCCTAGTCTAAAAGTAAGCGTCGCTTAAGTCTACCTTGCTGCGATATCTGGCTCTTGCCATGTCGTTCAGAATTGTCGGCTGATTGGGTATCAGTTCGTTATTCTTTAGTGTGATTTTGTTCCATTCTGTCAGGTCCACTAGTGGTCCAGCCCTTTTGCCATCTTTCTTATATTGGACAAACATCGGTGTCACTCCATGCACTGACTGACATCTGATGACTCCTTGTCCCTCATTTTCTGTGATCCATTCACTCAAAGCGTCTGTATGTCTTTCTGGTACGGAGTAGGTTGGTAAGGTCCGGTCTTCTGCATTGGGCTTCAGCCTCATTTATGATTGATATTCCTCAAGGGCGGTAATCCTTCTGGTATTGACTGTGGAAATACGTCTGCATGTTGCTACATTATTTCCTCAGTCGATACAACTGCCGCTCTGACATACTCCCTGGTAGGGGTACAGTTGACCCTGACTCAATGTTTTGGAAATTCAAGTGTGAGCTTGTGACAGTCTATTGACACTTGTTGTTGCATGAGAAATGGCATCACAATAAGGGCATCTTATTTTTCTAGGTTTCCGATTATCATCTTGGTGTTAGGGACCTTCATTTTTCCAACCCAAATCTCTACAGAGTATTCCTTCTCGCTTTCAGATCTCGATCATGTCATAGCCATATGAATCTTGGTAGGTTTTGCCATTTCAATACATGGTATTTCATGTCTGGCAATAAAGTGAGCACTGACGATATTGGCTCCAATCATTCCAGTATCGAAAGGAACCTTTGCTTCCTTTCCATTTAGGTGCATAGTTCCTTCCAGGGAGCCGTAGGGTTTAATGTTTGCCGGCCTAGTTGTCTGGGATGTGCGATAGGATTCAAGTTCGGTAGCATGGATGTAGATCTCATCCATTGAGTCCTGCTCATATTCGACATTATTCAATTTGGCTTCCTTCTTAATCGCTTTTCCTTTGCCTTTCTTGTCCTCCTTCTTGGAAGGGCATTCTTTAAATATATGGCCCTTTCCACCGCATGAATAACAGGTTGGTCCCTCTTTCCTATTGTCCCCATTCTGTTTCTAGTATCCTTTGGCTGATTTGCCATTCGATTTGTGGCGGTCCTTTGGCTTCGAGCTGCCTGAAGAGTGATTCCTCTTGTCAGTTTTGTAGACTCCTGTATCCCTAAGCACAGCGTCTATTGGTTCAACATCCTTAATGAGTTGTTTGAAAATACTGTCCTTATCGTAAGGCTACTCGGCTTGTTGTCTCAAGGTCTGATGCATGCTGTTGTACAGTCTCTGACAGAATATATAATCTGTTATCACTTCTTCCCAAAGTTGGTTCTGGTACATCTTGTGATCGACAATGACTTCTGTGATCCTCTTTATTTGTCCTTCTATGGTACCTTGTTGTACCATGTTAAACCTTTCAAATAGGTTATCCTTTTGGTTGGTGGAAATGAATAGATCTCTTAGGTGTCCGACTAGTTGATCTCTAGTAATATCATCGCCAAATTCTCTAAGTGCTTGGACACTAGCCTTTAGTGCTCATTTCGTAGTATAGAGTAACCAGTACTTTCCAGATCCTGGAGTGTTTGGTGTAACACCTGTCAGCTTTAGGTATAATCAAACCAAAGTATACCAGGTCTCAATGGCTTCTTCTTGGAGATGGTGTCCTTCGCCACTCATGGTTGGGGGTTTGTGTAGCTTTGCTGCTAACCTGATTATCCAATTAGGTACCAGGTCGGAAGGAGGTGCAGGTGGGTCTGCCGGTCCTGCTTCTGACATATTGTGGTTACTAACCCTATCACTGCCTGAATTGTCTGAATCAGGGTGGTGCCGGTTCTCCTTTCTTCTTTGTTGTTGATGGGAACTCTCCTGGTCTGGTGGCTGTCTCCATTTCGAGTTCTTTTGCTGACTCTGTTAGCACTACATGTACTTCATGTCTGAATAGCTGTCGGGCAGCCTTGTCAATTTCCAACTGCTTCCTTGCTTTCTGCTGTTCCCTTCGAGCCTTATCTCTCAAGGACTTGTCCGTTGGCTTGGTGAGCTCTTCTCGAGAGATCTCCTTGCCTGCCCTTGTCTTTAGGTTCAAAATTGTTTCTTCGTTAACTTGTGGAAGATAAAAAAATCTAACCGCTTCCTGAGGGTAGCGGTTTTGAAACGGGGTATCTGTAATATCTCTAACCAAACTAGCGGTATAAACGAGATCAAGTACAGGAGACGCCAACAAGTAATTGAATACTCTCTATTACATTTACCGAAACTACTAAGAGAAGGCCAAGTGCTTTAGGCCATAGTAAAACTGAAAGATTCACGAATCGAACAGAATAGAAGATAACTGTTCAACCAAGATATTGAAAACTCTGGCTGTCGAAGTCTGATCTCTGTAAGTCCGGAGAGATACAGGTCTTTAAATACACTTGCGATAATCCATCTCACATCAATCAAATCCAAATCCTAAGGCATCAAATGATACCTAATCCATAAACAAATAAACGATAAACAATGTTAACATACTTGCGGAGTTCGTATTCTCAAACAATACAAGTAATAAGTAACAGGGCTTACAGGTCTCCTGAACTCATATCCTAAAACAAAACATAACACAAACTAAACAATGTATACAAGTCTCCTGAAATCATATCCTGAAACAATATATAAAACAAATCTATACCTAAACTAGTAGCCTATACCGGTTACAGTAATGCTACAAATCAAAACAGGAAGGTTCCTGCTGGTTACTTAGCTCTTCCTCCCTAAAGCACGCTTGCCTCCTTGGAGTACTCAAGTACCTCTCGGTAGACTACGCTACTACTCGTAGGATAAGATAGACTCCTAGGTGCCGGAGCAACCATATATGAGTAACCCTAATTTTGGCGGTCACCGATTCTCCATTTATATATTCTGCAAAGGACATTCAGTCGGACTGAGAGGGATGATGTAAATCATGTTACGGCAGTTGCTGAAATAACCTCTTGTTACTGGCAAACAAGCAACTACACAGCCGTCTGCCTATGATAGGCTATCCCCACACTGGGGCCAGAGGTGGGTATTAGCTCTGATCGGATTATCATTCCTGTAGTACAGCACTAGAATAGGAGCAGAGATACTGCAGGCTGATAGGCAGTGCGGGTAAGGATGGAGGAACACAGAAGTGTGGGAGGTTGAACCTTCTGGGGTAAGCACAGATGATTAGAGCATATCCGGAGATATATAGGTATCACATCCACAGAGCAGTATTTTCTCTGCTAACGGGAACCGTAGCTAGTAACCTCCATAGGCAACACAACTCAATTCAACTCCAAAGTCTTGTCGGTTCAACAAATTTCTACCTAAACTTGCAACTACCTCCATCAGGTTAGGAGCCCTGCATATGAGAAAAAGAACTTTGCTCTATCAAGGGAAATACCTGAATTCTATCGAACTGAACATCTTTCACAATTGTGAAAAAGGAAAACCTTGCCGCAATGAGTGAACAAAGTGGTCTACCATTGAGCACAATGGGTAGCGTAATAGAAAGATTGCCTGTGACTAACTATCAGATATGGGCTCTGCGGATGATCGATTGCCTACTTTGTGAAGGTCTCTGGGACCTCACCACCGGAATAGAGAATGATATTGTAGTAGCTCCACTGGAAGCCACTGACTACCAAAGGTTAGAGGAGAAGTATCTGGGGCAGGGAAAGCAGATCGAAAAAGCAATTGGAATGCTGCGTCTTGAAATAACAGATACGATAGCCGTCAACTATTACAGTACGTTGTAGGAAACATCTCAGAAAATATTGGAGGATGTCAGAAGAACCTATGAGAACGAAACCGGATGTGTGGCGAACAATCTTCAAATAGAACTATATGAGTGCCAACAAGAAGACGGCAGAACTGTCTGCGAATTTATCAATAAGTTAAAAGAGATCAAGGATAAGTTGATCATCTCTGGTAATCAACCTTCAAACTCGCAGATGGCCTTCTATTTCTTTAATGGACTACCCAAAACTGCCAAATGGAAAACTTGGACGATGATTACCAAAGGACAATTTTCCTCGACTGTTACGAATTCCACCTACATTAAACTTCAATTGCTACTCACCATCTATGAAGTTGAAGTCATGAGAGAGAAGTTGATCAGACTGAGTTAGGCTTTATTCATGTCAGGCAAGAACAGGAAATGGGAGTGGCTGAAGGGTGAAAGCGAAAAGACAACAACTGGCACCCGGGACTATACCACATCCTAGAGGTTTTCCCGCAATTGCGATGAATGTGAGAAGAAAGGCCAGGGCGAACTAGACTGCTTGTCTAAGGGAGCGAATAGGAAGAAGAAGAGCGGAACTATGAGAGGCAGAAACATGGATCGTGGAAATATCATGGAGTAGATCTGGCCTAAAGAAGACGTCGGGCGCAGCAGAGACACTAGAACAGCAAGGCTTTGCTGTGTAATGGCAAGTACCTGAGATTCTGTTTCCCATAATTGGAGTGTGAACGATAGACAGAATGAAATTGACAAAGCAACGAGCAGCTACAGTGATGACGACAAACCGACATGGGTCTTGGATTCAGGCTGTATGAATCACATCACAAGTGAGAAGGATATTTTACTCAAAGGGAAATTTACCGCCCTACAGGGCAATAGGTGGGGGATCAGGACAGCCACAGGTACACTGGTGCCGGCCGCATGAGTGGGAAATATTCGGATCCCGATATGGGTACCAGGAAGAGGAAAAGGAATAGTCCCCTTATGCGATGTCCTCTACATTCCTGGAGACGGAATAATGAACCTTATTTCTGTTTTTCAACTCACGGCAAAAGGCCTCAATATTGACTTTGTGATAACAGAGCAGAAGTATACAGGGATGGACTACTCTCCGCGATTGCGACAAAGATGAAGCCTATGTACCCTTTGGTCAGCAGATAAGTTCCTTTTGAGGAAGCTTTTACTGTGAGCAAGGAAGATGAATCACACTTGACACTGTGGAATAAACACTTTGGACATCTGTACACTAATGCAGTACTTGAGATGAGCAGCATGTATCTTATTTCGGGAATGCCAATACTCCAATCAGGTAATAGCCATAATTGATGTCAGTCATGCTGGGTGGGGAAGATGACTAGGCTGCCGTTTCAGGCAGCCACACAGAAGACGACAGCAGCACTTCAAGACCTTCATTCCAATCTGTGTAGACCAATGAAGCACAAGTTGCTTGGTGGAAGCCTATACTTCATGCTGCTGATCTATGAATACATAATGTTTACTGTGGTATATATTTTGAAGAAAAAGAACAAAGCAGCCGAATGGTTCAAGAACTACAAAGTGTAGGTGGAGAAGGTGCACTCGCCAAAGGGCAATTAATATGTAATAAAAGCTATGCGAAACAATAGTGGAGGAGAGTTTACTGGAAGCACATTTTTATAGGAACTGGAATAGTGTGCAATTGAAGCCCACATTACAATTCCATACACGCCACACGAGGATGAGATTTCTGAGAATGGGAATTGAGTACGTGTGGGATGGACAAACACTCTACTGAAGCAAGCTAGAGGACCAAATTCATACTGGGCACAAGCGATCCCGACATGCGTGTACCTGAAGAATATTTCACTTATGAAAGGGACACATGAGAGGGAAGCAACACTCTTTGAACTATGGTTTTGGAAGAAATCAAGCATTTAACACCTATGTGTATAAGGTTGGTCAGCTTATGCCTACATCTATAGTGCTAATCGAGCTGATAGGAAAGGAGTCGGGATAGCTGAGAAACTAATGGTTATTGGGTATACGATGATTTGAAAGCAGTATCATCTATATATCCCGAAAACTCATGCATTTATTAAGTCCCCAGATTTTCTCTTCTTTGAAGATACACTATTCTTCAAGCAAACCAGTAATGAAATCTTCCTACGATTTATGAACGAGAGCGAGGAAGACGCATAACCAACAACACGAAGCAAAGCAACAAAGTTTAGTAGTCGAATGGCAAGCACTTGGGATTCGGATTCCAGTAATTCTCGGACAAGTATCAAGACACATGGGGGTGAGAAAGTAAATGATCTCATACAGCTACTTCAGGATATATTGCAACGGTCAAGTGGGAGGAGCAGTCTGAAACTTGACAGAGAGGGAAGCAGGGAAGCAGGACCTGCTGGTAGGTATGGGACATCTGTTGTCTGCAAGCGGAGGAAACCCCTGATCACAGCAGCCGAGAAGTATGAGAAAACTGTCAATGCGCTAAGGACTAGACTTGGCAAATACTGGGAGGGACATGGCATTAGCAAAAGCTATGAGTATAAGAGAGGAAAGGGTAGAGTTGATTAAAAACCAGAGTCTACCAGCAATACTATTGCACAAGCAGGAGCAGCGACAGAAGGGCCAGATCAAGAGGAAGATGAAGATGACAAGCTATTCTTCAAATCTGATCTTGTCTTCATGGTCAATGATGGACCAAAAAGCATTGAGGAGACGCTGAGAGGCGCCGGGAAGGATCACAGGATCAAAGTGATCAACACTGAAAATGACTCATTAGACAACAATGGAACGTGGGGTGTGATCAAACCCGTAGGCTTACCGACCAAAGTAAGACTGATTAGTTGGCAGATAGTTCTACAGGACAATGTGGGGGCTGAGAGATGTGTAGTCCACTACAAGACTAGATTGGTGGCGCACAGGGTGTGTCAACGACCGGGAATTTATTTTGGCAATACGTACTCTCCTACGATCTCATATGGAAGGCGATACACGTAGTCCAGTCCAAGGCGGCAGTGGAAGACGAGTAGATCATACAATTAGATATCTTGATAGCATATCTTGAGTGTCGGAATGAGGAGGAACTGGACTTGAAGCTACCGAAGCATTTCAAGATGGTGAAAAATGCGCGAGTAGAGGTTAAGATAGAAGAACTAGGAGGGAAGAGAATGAAACCCAATACGGAAATTGTCCTGAGGCTTAAGAGGAGTTTGTATGGACTAAAACAAGCTGGACCCAACTGGTACCACACGATCAAGTCACATTTTGTCGAGAGCATGAAGATGAAGCCCTCTCTATATGAACCCATTATCTACATTTCTAAAACCGAAGCGACTGTTGTCGGATAGGTGGATGACCATCTCCTCAATGGTATGAAAGGATAAGTAGTGGAGATGAAGAAGCAGATATATGAGCGATTTCAGACAAAGGATCTGGGAACTGTTAAGTTTTTTCTCAGTATGCTGGTGGAGCACGAAAGGGAACCACAGACGATATTTCTGAGCCCAGAAACCTACCTGGCAATAATTGTACATAGATTCTCTATGTACAACTGCAAAGCGTCTTCGACGTTGCTTGATCCTAAGACTAAATTGAACTTGAGGACAGAAGTGAAGGAGAGTACTAAAATACATACTTATCAGAACGCGGTGCGGAGTGTAATATATGCAGCTATAATCACAAGACCAGACCTCCTATATGCCACAGGGCTTGTGGGACATTTCACTTCCAATCCGTCAACCATACATTGGCAAGCAGTCAACAGAATACAACGATATGTGCGAGTAACCAAAGGATATCAGCTGCTATTGGGAGCAGGAAAAGCGGTAATATCGAGCGAGCAATCAACTATTCAATAGCTTATAATATACACTGGCCCCAACTTTGTGGGCGAGATTGATGGAATGCAATCCATGAGCGGTTTCATTATTATAGATCCTTATAGTACCTCAGTCAATTGGCGATCCCGAAAACAGCAAACTGAGGTGAAGTCTACAGCAGACGCAGAGCTTAAATCTACAGCTCTGGCGGCCAATGAATAGATCTGGCTGCACAAAGTCCAAACCGAGCTATACCCAGCCAACCAAATGAAGAACAAGTACCCAAACATCAATTTATATAATGACAACCAAGCCTGTATCGCAAGCGTTACGAATAGGAAATTTCAGGCGTCTACGAACCACATTGGTGTATATTACTTCTGGTTGAAGGAAATCATTAAGATGGGAGAGGCAGATATAGGATATTTCAGGACGGACAAGATGGCTGCAGACGGGCTTACAAAGGCATTGGATAAGAGAAGGCATGATATATTTGTCACCATGCTAGGCATGTATTAGAGTATACTATAGTTGTTAGATGGTTCTGAGACTAGATTTTTTTTCTTTTTTTCTTTTTTTCTTTTTTTCTTTTTTTCTTTTTTTCTTTTTTTCTTTTTTTCTGTTTTTGTTTTGTTAAAAAGGTTTTTGTTTTTTAACAGACTACGTGGGATTAGGGGAGTGATGATATTATTATCCCAGTAGTAGAGCACTATAATAGGAGCAGAGATACCGCAGGCTGATAGGCAGCACGAGCATGTATGGAGAAACACACAAGTATGGATGGGTGAATGATCTCAGGCAAGAATGGATGATTAGAGCATAGGCTGAGAGATATGGGTATGACATGTAGAGAGCAGAGTTTTCCCTACTAGAGGGACCTGTAGCTAGCAACCTCCATATGCAACACAACTCAATACAACTGCAATATCTTCTCCATTCAACATATTCCTAACAAATCATGCAACTACCTCCATCAAGGGCAACTTGCCCCCATTTAATAACATGTTTGGGCCACCGTTACTCCATCGTCTGACCTCTCTGAGCAGGTGTATGTGTCCACTTGAACATCTACGAGCCCATAGAATTTGAGGCAATTGACCTCTAACTTTCAGCATGACTTTACCAGTAAAGGTAGGTTAACTTGGATACCTCAGTAGGGTAACTGGGATCCCTGGGCATAATGGTCAAATCTCTAAGGTAGGGTAACTTTGCCCTCTTATGCTCTTACCCACTTGGGAAGTGCTTCTGTCAACACGTAATATCATCTTGGAGCCCTGTGTGACGTTCCCATAGTTGTCTTGACTTTATGCGAACTTACTCCTGCATGGTTACCCTGCCTAGTAGAGTACCTGGGGCTATTCTACTACTCCCTGGGCCTTTCATTAGGTTTAACAGGCTTTAGTATACTCAGTATACCAGACCATATCACCTCTGGTTACTATTTGCTATACCCTTTATGCTAAGGTGATAGTCATTGTAGCTACCTATCATAGAGTCATTATACTACTTAGCAGTTCTCCTGGTCAGTCCTCAGCCTGTGAAGGTGGTCTCTGGCTTTCAAGGTTTGGACTGGCTATAGCCCTATGGTCTCTAGGTAGAGACGGATACCTCTTATGGAACTGATGCAATGCTTGCATTGAGTGATTTTCTAACATCTCGAACGGTTCCCATCAATTCTCTTCCAGACAGTACACGGCTCAAACAACTATATACTGCACGAACCCGTGCGGTTACTTCTTATTTGGATTCACATGCCACTGACTGTCAAACATCTCTCAAAGAAGTTAACTAGGGTCATTATCCACAATGTCTGGTATTGTGTAACAGAGGCACCATATTGCGAGGTGATGTCTAAGATTACGACTGCACCAAACACTCAAAGTAGAAGATAAAGATGAGGTAAATAATTCAGAAGAATCAAACAGTAAAACTTAATATACTTAAGCTCGAAGCTTCACTCAATTTAGTTCTCTCAAGGAAAAGTTAGTTATCGAAGAAGAATGCCAAATGCTTAAACTTGAGTAGATATCAGATTTATGCCTTTGACATTCACCACGACTGTGATCTTGTTCCGAGTACCCTGTGCTGCTCAGGGCTCTCCGAGGTCGACCATCCATCAGGAATTATCCTGCCGGAGGTTTTGGACCAACTCAGGTACACTTGACTCCCTCAATAGGGTATGAGTTTCTGCAATGCATCTACAATACAACCGCCAGTGGAAAAACTCCTCCTATCAATGACATGCCTGTGGCTAACTGTCATGCCTACAACCGGAGTGAATACCTAGATGGTGGACTCACTAGCCCAGTGGTAGTTTCGTCTATACAAGCTATACAGTCCATCATTTTATCTACGCGACTACTCAATGTGATAATCAGACATACAAGCTCTCCTGGTCAGATGTAGTCGATGGTTGGCTCAATGGGCTCTACCCATAGCCAGCCTCTCAGGACATGCTCTGCTGTAATAAGACTCATACCTCTAGAGTCCAGTGACAACCCATAGTAATGGAAATATAGAAGAGAAGGTTCCGGCTAGTTACTTAGGTATTTGTCCCGAAAGAACCCTGGACTCCATGTACTCCCTAAGTACTTCGAGGAAGATCACCCTACTCCCTTTAGGCTAATATAGATTGCTGGGTGCCGGAGGGACCATTTATGGGTAACCCCCATATTGGCAGTTATCCATGTTGAAACCTACTACGGCTGGCCTAGTGTTTCGCACTCTCACATGGAACCACCTGGTGTTTGGAAGTTTCTTTGATACGTTTGACTTATATAGTAGAAACACTGGAGGATTGGGGATGGAACACTCTAGCACTAGCTACCTACTATGACACTCTTTCTGTATCCATAGTGTTCGAGATATGAGACAGTGGCGGATTTCCTACTTTTCATCCTGTTCTTTCCTTTTCTGTCTCTACGATTTTTGGCTGACTTTGTCTTTATAAAAGACCCTATTGTTCGTGTTTCTTTTCATAATAACTCTCATTCATATCATCTACTTCTTCGTTCACTCTTTAGATACAAAATCTATTCTGTCTCTCCCGCTCGCACAGTTGCTCCTGTTCGGAAGTGAATACAACGGCAGTCTCCTATTTGCCCTAAAAACTTCACAATCTATACTACGCTTATATATCCTGCGAATCACATTCAGTCGGATGGACGACGACGATGTATATGGTGTTACAGCAGCTGCGCCAATGACCTTCTTATACCAGCAAACGAGGAGCTCTACAGCCATCTTCCTATCACGCGCCATCCCAATGGTGGGGCCAGAGGGGGGTGTGAGCTCAACTCTCCAAAGTTCAATAGTATGTTCAGGCCACCACTGCTTAGGCTACTGGCCTTTTTACGCAGGTGTGCATGCGCCCTGAATATTTATAAGCCTGTAGAATATGAGGCAAATGAGCTCTCTAAGTTCGAGACTGACTTTGCCGGTGAAGATAGGGTAACTTGGGTTCCTCAGTAGGGTAACTGGGGTCCATGGGCATTAAGGCCATTCCCAAGGTAGGGTAACTTTCCCCTCTTATGCCTTTAACTGCTTTGGAAGTCCTCCGGTCAACACCTAATATTGCCTCAGAGGTCCGTTTACCGTTTCCATAAATTCCTTAACTTTATGCAAACTTACTCCCGAAAGGTTACCCTGCCTTATAGAGTACCCAAGGCTACTCCACTGTCCCCTAGGCCTTGTTCTATGTTAACCAACCATTTGGATACCAAGTGTATGAGACCATACCACGTCTGGCTACCGCTTGGTATATCATTTGGGCTAAGGTGATAGTCATTGTAGCAACCTATAGTAAGATCGTTATATATTGGTATTTCCTTCTGTGGTCTTCTGTTAGGATGCTCTTGGTAAGGTTCTAACAACCCGATATAGAATATAGGATAAATTTCTCTTCTATCTGGCTGCTCAATCTCATAGGCTCTAGAACAAATCTTGTGCAGGTGAATAAATTGTCTAAGTCTCTTCTGGTGGAGTTTTTCAATACGCCTCTTTGTGCGCAGGTTCTTGCCAGTTAGCATTAAACTGTCAGCTTTCTTAGCTCTTGCCATGGAGAATATCCTCCAGCATGACATATTCCGAAGCTGGCTCACTTTTTAGAACATGCCATTTCTGTGGCCTTTCTGGTGCCAGTTATGGTGATTCTCGGATTTCTTGCCCTGTGCCTTCCCAATCCTGGACCTTAAGCTTACTGTCTGGCAGTATTCCTTATTATCTGATACAATCATCAACCAGTGGATTTGCAGAGAGAATCAATAATTCAACTCAAAAGGACTGGCCTTTGTGGATTTAGACGTTGAACTATTATACGCATGTTCTCCAAATGGGAACAGCTATACCCAATTGTCTGACTGATAGGTGGAATAACTTGTCAAGTATTGCCCTAGCGTGTGATTAACCCTTTCAGTTTACCCATCACATTCAGGATGTACTTTTGTAGACATATTGAACATTACTTGCTGTAGTTGCATTAGGCTGGTCCACAACTTAGAGGTAAACCGGGTATCTGAGTCAGAGACAATTGATTCTGGAAGCCAATACAGGCGCCAAATTTCTATCATGAATGTCAAGGCCAGTTCCTTAAGATGTTCCTCAGTCTTAAGCTGTATGAAGTGTTCCATCTTGGGGAACCTGCCTACAATGACCCATATCTTCGTATACCCTTTTGACTTTGGTAACCCCACCATGAAGTCCATGGATATTGCTGTCCATTGACTCATTAGAACTTCTAAGGGTTCTCGTAGCCCATACTTCTTATGCGGAATGACTTTAGTGCATTGACATACATCACAGGAGCGAACATTCTCAGCGATGTGATCATCCATCTTGGGCCATTAGAAGTTTACCCTAACCCTGGCTATTGTCTTGTAAGTCCCGAAGTGTCCGGCAATCATTGAATCATGTTCTGCCTCCAGGATTGTTCGCCTTATACCTTTATCCTTTGGAATATACCACCTGTTTTTATACTGAAGCAAGCCCTTTTCAATTCTGAAATTTGCCTTGACCTTACTATCCCCTGTGAGGAGTGCATGTAGCATTGCTAAATAGGTTTGATCATTATCGGCTGCTTTCATACGAGCCTCAGGAACCATTTTCTGTATCTGAAAACCTTGGCAATTCTGCAACACATGTACTCGCAAGATAACTGGTGCCTCATGAACATATAGTCAAGAGCGACAAAAAGGTAAAAGGTTTGGTATAACGACCCTACGATAGGTTGATACAATGCCTATCACCTTAGCCTAAATAGTATACCAAGGGGTAGCCAGAGGTGGTATGGTCTTGTATACTTGGTATACAAATGGCTGGTTAACCTAGAGCAAGATCTAGAAAACAGTAGAAGAGCCTTGGGTACTCTATAAGGCAGGGTAAGCTTTCATGAGTAAGTTTGCATAAAGTCAAGAAATGTATGGGAATGTTACATGGGCCTCAGAGACAACATTAGGTGTTGACAGTAGGACTTCTGAAGTGATTAAAGGCATAAGAGGGCAAAGTTACCCTACCTTGGGAAACAGACGATTATGCCCATGGACCCTAGTTACCCTACTGAAGAGTCCATGCTACACTACCTTTACAAGCAAAGTCATCCTAGAACTTAGAGGACAATTGCCTTACATTCTACAGGCACTTAGATGTTGAAGAGCGTACACGCATCTCCGCAGTGAAGTCTGACACCTGAGTACTGGTGGTTCGAACATACTATTGAACTTTGGAGGGTTGAGCTAACAACCCCCTCTGGCCCCAGCGTTGGGACAGCGCGTCATAAGCAGACCGCTGTGTAGTTGCTCGTTTGCTAGTTCAAAGAGCTCATTGGAGCAGCTGGCATAATACTGTATACGTCGTCGCCATCCGTACTGAATGTTCTTCACAGGATATCAACGTGGAGTATTGGTAACCGCTAAATTGGGAGTCATCCATAAATAGTCACTCCTGCACCTAGGAGGCTGTATTAGCCTACCGGTAATAGGGTAGTCTTCCTAGACATACTTAGCTAATGCAAGGAGGCTAGGGCGCTTTCAGGACAAATACCCAAGTAACCAGGCGGAACCTTCTCCACTTGATTTGTAGCATTACTATTGGTTGTCAATGGAGTCTAGGGGTATAAGTCTTATCACAGTAGAGTATGTCCCGAGAGGCTGGCTATGGCTAGTGCCCATTTAGCCAACTATCGGCTACATCTCACCGGTGGAGCTTCCATGTCAAATTATCACATTGGATAGTCGCGTAAATTAAATAATGGACTGCATAGCTTGTATTGATGAAACTACTACTGGGCTAGTGAGTTGACCACCTAGGTATTGACTTCGGTTGTTGTGATAACAGTTAGCCAGTGGTATGACTTCAATAGGAGGAACTTTTGCACCTGCGGTTGTATTGGAGATGTATTGCAGAAACTCATATCCTATTGACGGAGATAAGCATACCGGAGTTGGTCCGATACTTCCGGTAGGATAATTCCTGATTGAGGGAGACCTCGGAGAAGCCCTGAGCAGGACAGGGTGCTCGCACAAAGTCAAAGTAGTGGTGAATGTCAAAGACTTAAATCTGATATCTACTTAAGTTTAAGCGTTTGGCATTCTACTTCGACAACCAACTTGTCCTTGAGAGAACTAATTGAGTGAAGCTTCGAGCTTATTGATATTAAGTTTAACCCTTTGATTCTTTTGAATTATATACCTAATCTTTATCTTCTACTTTGAGTGTTTGGTGTGGTCGCAACCCTAGAGTTCACCTCGCTACAGGGTGCCCCTTTACATTTGGAATAACTCTCCCCTTCAGGGTGGTAGTCCCTATGTCTCCACAAGCATTCGCTTTCTCATTCAACCCTCCTTCGGTATAAATGACCTTTAAGTTCAATGCCTCTAGAAACTCATCCCAGCGATATTACCTTCGGTTCAGAGTTTTTGTATTATTAATGTACTCTAGATTCTTGTGATCAGTGTAGACCAATATCTCATTATCAACGAACATCAACATATATGCCCATTCTTTAACGGCTGCCACTATCGTGGCCATTTCCTTGTTATGGACATTATAATTTATCTCTGCTGGCAAGATCATTCTATGATGAAAAGCTACTGGTGCCATTCCTCATCCTCACAAATTGGAGATAATACAGCCCCTCAGGGAAAGTCACTAGCATCGGTCTTCAACTTAGTTGGACAAGTCGCACCAATATGTGTCATAATTGGGCTCATGGTAAACATTTCCTTTAATGTGTCAAAAGCATCTTGAAATGAAGGAGTCTATGCCCACTTGATACCTTTCTTCATCAAGTCTCTTAATGATTTTGCTATCTTGCTAAAACCTTGATGACCTGACCATAGAAAATAGCTAAAGCCATCAAGCTTTGCACATCAACAACTTTCTCGGGCCTTGACCAAGCCCGGATCTCTTCAACCTTTCTGCTTGTTGCAGAGATTCCTCTTTGTCAGATATTTTATCTCCCAGGAACTTTACTTCATATTGATAGAAGCTTGACTTCTTGATGCCAACCACAAGGTGTGCCTGCCATAGCCTTTCCCTTACATACCTAACCAAGGCAACATGTTTCTCTACTGTCTCTCTATAGACCAAAATGTCATCCATAGAAGCGATGACTCCGACATCTAACATATCTCTCAATACGTCATTGATCATACTTTAGAACATGGATGGCAGATTGCATAACCTAAAGGGCATTACGGTATCCTCATAAATACAGTATCTGTTTTTCACAGCGGTCTTCTATGCTTCACCCTCAGCCATGCAGATAAGGTCATAGCCATTCTTCCAATCTAACTTAGTGAAGGTTGTGGCTTTTCCGAGCCTGCTCCTAAGCTCACTCATCAAGTGCAATAGGTACTTATTCTTGATACCAATCTTGTGGACCACTCGGTAATCAACATATAATAGAAGCCTTCTATCAGGCTTCCGCACACACAATAAAGGGCCACCTATTGCCCAAGAACATCTTCTACTCTTTCAATGATCTTCGATTTCCCTAATATAATCCCATAATACATTTAACTCCTTCTGAAAAAGGGATAGATAGGCCCATCTCGCAACTTATGATCAAGGATCAGGTCAATACGGTGATCGTATTTCATATGCTGATGCAAAGTATTTATTTTCTCTAGACTGAATATATCTGCATAATCTTGATATTCAGGTAGGATCTCGACCTTGATATCGTCCGCATCTTCATCTGTATAGAAGGCAATCCCCATGACCAAGATATTGTCTTGCTCTTTGGCTAAGAGTTCTTCCTCTGTAATGAACTCTAAGAACCTTTCCTTTATAAGGCAGTGGGTTTTACAATAATCTGAGCGCCACTTACGACTACCTTTCTCCAAGTTGATATCAGGGTTGTGGTCCTTTAACTACGACATTGCCAGATAACTGTTCACTTTGCGTGCCAGCCTGTCTGCGACTTCAAATCGTCTTTTATTCATATGGTCTCCGATATAGATATTTGAAGTAGTAGTATAGTGAAGACCTGAGCTGAGAATGTAATTTCTGCTAGAATTCAATATCGGTGTCGCATACTTCAGACATACCCAAGTTACTTGTGCATTCTTAACCCAATAACTGCTTAACACAACCCCTGTAGGGCCACTATCCAATAATTATAGGGCTTCACTACTTAGCCTCTCTTGGTTGTGACTCCATTTCAATCTCACTCTCACGTGAATAGATCTTTTATGTGGCGGTGGGCCTGCAAGCCTCAACCGCTTATCGCCACTTTTGTCTCCAGACATTGAGGTTAGTATTTCTAGAAGGTTTGATATATTATACGATAACTGGTCAATGTCTCTTGCCTTTTGACAGAAGAGCGGCCACAACTGGTTGTGAATAACATTTACCAGCTGATAGAATTTCGGGGTTTCAAGGCTAGAGTGTTTAGTATCACACCAGCATGATTTTGTGTATTCAATCCTCCTTATAAAAACTTGCAAAATAACTTCAATTGGTAAGTCAAGTTCAGCCTGACAAAATCACAGACAAAAAACCCAACCAAATTACTTTCAGATCATTTAAATAGTATGAGATTAGCAAATAACAGTTTGCATAATCATATAAGAAATAAAAAGAAAAGCATAAAACAAAGTACAGTAACCATTCCCATTATAACAAAAGAAACCCTACTAATGTTAATATCCCTATAGCCAGATATTAGTTTCAGTTTTGTAGTGCCTGTGGTGAGAACCTTACTTTTTTGTTTCCCTTCTCCATCTCATTTGCTTCTCTGGTCTCTGGACTTGAGTTAGCTTTTGCGTTTCTTTCGCCTCGAGAGGATAGATCTTACATGGTCATCCATGTCTGTATCAATCTCCAAGATATCTAAATCTGAAGTCATTGATCCACTGACTTTAGCCAGCACTTGCTTAATAGCAGGTTTAGGAGTGGTTTCCATGGATTGTAACAAACCAGCGTTCTTTGTAGGTGTTTGTAACAGGAAACGACAATCTTACTATCATAGGCTTATCGACATAGCCTACGTAGTTTACTTCGTCTATCGTTATAGACTAACATCTTGCGTTCGTTCTAGGGGTAGTGATCGTAGGAAGTCCTATCGTGTAGGAATAGAGTACTCGCATACAAGCGAGGTATCATAGAGATAAGGACATTAGGTATCTCGAACATATTGCACCTATGGAAGGTCACTGTCAATGGGCTTGGCCCGTGCCCCAGTA
>Ga0307509_10003642_pt1 | contig 23084 bp, 30 predicted proteins | sample 10_EM_MG_FD_202245 | JGI IMG/M metagenome (GOLD analysis project Ga0307509, IMG submission 202245) | Populus trichocarpa ectomycorrhiza microbial communities from riparian zone in the Pacific Northwest, United States - 10_EM | ecosystem: Host-associated > Plants > Roots > Unclassified | place... | reverse complement strand
TGTCAACGTCATGTTCAATTGTGGCGTGGCCCTACCTACTTCGAATGTCGGTCTCGGGCGAAAAATCTGACTATGGAACTTCAGCTTGTGGCCGAAGCGGATGTGTCGTGTCACCGCACGCGAACGCCCACGGCTACTGCAGGATCAGCGTGTATCCCTTCTAACGGTCAATCCTCCCAGGGCCACTGACGTCCGGGTCGGAACGTTTTCGCCTACCATGGCCGTGCTGTGCTCCTTAACGACGTCGTACTATGGCAAAGACCCTTTACTGCTGGCGTTGCAAATCAGAAGTCCCGATGCTTGATGATAGCGAGTGGAAACGCGTTGGGGCGGCCATGATGAATTCCGTTCAAGCGATCAAAGCTTATCGGGAAAAGCACAACGTCCCGCTCAGTCAAGCAAAGACGGAGACGTTCTGGGAAGCGCTAGCGCTATATCGAGAGATAACGGGCTTTCCGGAAACTAATCCCCAAGCTTTATGGCATCACCGAATCGAGATCTACGGACCACCGTGTCGGGTATGCGGCAAGCCGCTACGCACGCCTGTCGCAAAGCGATGCTTTGAGTGCGGCACGGCTCGTTCTAATTCATAGTGTCAGCACGTCGAGGCGTGCGGTTTACCTCACGCGGACACGCACGGGCACTGCAGGAACATGTGAAATCCCTTCTGCAATGCGCCCTGCTCATTCCTTAACGAACACTCTACTAGTCTTGCTCAGAAAGACATCGAGGAGACCAGATCTGACAAGTAGCATGGATCGACTCAACGATGACAGGCGCGCCAACGACGCCAAGGTGCACAAGCGGGCCAAGTGAACGATGTCTCAACCGCCACGAAGGTGTGCCAGGGCTAGATGGCCATGTCGGCTGGCAACTCGTCGATAGGACGCTTGGAGCCGTCCTTCAGAACTTCGACTATCTCGCCCTTCTCGATATCGACTTCGAACGTGCGACCATCGTTCCCGGTGATCGTGCCGCGCGCGAGTACGCCAGCCTTGAAGTCGCCGCGCACCGTCATGTTGCCGACCGTGAGCGTGCCCGGCCCTTCCATCGCTCCGCCCCTGAACATACCTTCGTAGGCCAGCTTGCCGATGCGCAGCGAGCCCTTGCCGTGAAACTGATCGTGAATGAAAGCGCCTTCGTAAGCCAAATTCAGATCTTTATCTTCCAGGCGTCCGGGACCCGAGGCCTTGCCATCAACGCACTGGCCGTCATACACGCGCAGACCGAAAGCGATGTTGCACTTGCCGCTCAGCACGTCGCCTTTCCATTCGCCTTGGTACGTTTGCCCCGTTGGACGTGTGAGCAGACCGTTCCCGTGGCGCCTGCCATAGAGAAACTGCCCTACGTAGTGCGACCCATCCGCGTAATGCAGCGCGCCATTGCCGGAGGTTTCGCCTGCGAGAAAATCGCCTTCGTAGGTGCCGCCGCCGGTATAGGTCAGCTTACCCTTACCCTGGTACTTGCCGGAAACGAACTCGCCTTCGTAAGACGATCCGTCGGCAAATTCCATTCGTCCGGTTCCATTTGGAGAGCCGGCGCGCAACTCCCCTTCGTACCGCGAATGGTTCGAATACAGAATCGAACCTTTGCCCTCCATTTGGCCGGCGACGAACGTCCCACGGCGGATCTCGCCGCTGGCGTACTTCATGACACCCAACCCCTGCAGTTGGTCCTGGCTGAATTCACCCTCGTATACCGAGCCATCGGCATATTCAATCACGCCCTTGCCGTGCATGAGCTTCGTCCGTGGGTCGATCTCGCCGCGATAACGTGTGTTGTTCGGCCACGTGTGTTCGACGCTGGTGGGATCGACGACGCCCCGGGCCCACGTGCCCTTGGTAGTCGCGCCGTCAGGCTCTCGCGACACGCCGTGCCCGTGCGGAAGATTGTCGAGGAACGAGCCCTCGTAGACTGCACCATTCTTCTCGGCCGAACCCTTGACGATCCGGCCTTGCGAGAACTCGCCCCGGTAGGCTAGCCACGATCCCACCCGCACCTCGCCGGGCCCGCTGACGAACCCGTCGAGGCATTGGCCCGTCCAAGTTATCGTGAAAGATGGCGCTTCTGGCGGCGCAGGGCTAAGAAACTTGCAGCCATTCGCGTCGGTGACCCACCTCAATGGCTCGGCTTCGGCACCACCCACGTCATGTGGTTGGCACGTGAACAAGACAAATCCAGCAAGCAACAACGGCGCTCTCATGCGACAAGCATGCCCGTTCACTTGATGTTGCGCCACTTTCGAGGAGTCCCTGTTGCCTGCTTATTGTCGTCCTGGCGGTGAAAGGATCCTGCGTGGCGATCCTGCCAAGTGGGCGGTACTCATTTGGCGGAAACTGATTGAGATCCGCGGTAAGATCGAGCGCCACGAAATTCAAACTTCTTCGCGAAACACATCGCAGCCACGGTGCAATACGGATGTGTTGATGGCGTACCGGCGACACTGCTTGCGGAGATGGTGCGTCATTGAGATCACCCTGATCCAACGCCAACTGACTACTGTTGAGCCCATCGGGCTACCTCACCCGAACTCTGACCGCGACTGCAAGGACATCGTGTAGCCCTTCGGCGCGAAGACCACTGACGTCCGATGAGCACCATACCGTTCCAGCCCCACGAATCGAAATGTCGCGCTCTCTTGTCGTATCGTTGACCGGATACGCTGGTACTGTGTTCTCACGGCCACCTGATCACTCATCACGCCACTCAAATTGAATGCATAGCGAAAAATCATGGATTCAGTATTCGTGCTTCAACATCTACATACTCTTCCTAGCGGTGAGGACGATGTAAAGCTTATCGGCGTATATCGCTCGCTCGAAGCTGCTCGCTCGGCCGTCGATCGGTTGAGCGTTCAGGCGGGTTTCCGAGACCATCCGCAAATTGTCGATCCGGATCAAGACACAGATGACCAAGGATTTCACATCGGAGCGTATCCGCTGGATAAGGACCATTGGGCGGAGGGTTATGTAACTTTGTGACGCGTCGAGCAGTCACCTCACGCGAATGCGCATCCTGACTGCAGGAACAAGTGAAATCCCTTCTTCGCGACCAGTCCGCGGAAAGCTGTCGAGTTCCATTGAGATCCACCTACGCATGAGTCCGAGGATTCCGCCTGTGATGGCAATCTCTGATCGGCTCACGCGCCGCCGGCCACATGTTGGTTCTCCAGCGGCGCGATCTTCTCAATCATGAAGCCTTCAAAGGCTGATCGGCCGGCGGCGTAATCCCAATAATGGATGGAACAAGCGTGATCGGCCTTGAAGTGCTGAAGCCGGTCACGCGCCGACATCGTCTAACTTGGCTCGTAGGGCGTACGCACCATCAGTCCGGCGAGCGCATCATTGCCGCCGCCCGTCGCGCTGTAAGGATCGGTCGCCAAAGTCGCGCCCGCATCGTCGAAAATCACGCGTACATTCTCCGCGACGTCTTCGAGGGTTAAACCGGTTTTGGTGTAGCCAGACGTTGCGCTGATCAAACGCGCCGAGACATTGCCGCCGCCCGCTTGCAACAGCGCGCCAGTGACGGCGCAGGTTTCATGCGCCAGATACGCCACGGCCGAAGACACCAATTCCGGCGGATAGGCTTTCTTGTAATTCTCATTCATCACCGGATCGGTCAGCACCAATCCGTGGCCCATGGAATTGGTCGCCGCGCCCGGACTGAGCGCATTGACCTTGATATTATGCGCCGCGCCTTCGACCGCGAGACCGCGCGTCAGTCCATAGATCCCAAATTTCGCGGCGGCGTAAATTGAGGTGCCATGCATGCCGAACATGGCGCCCGACGTCGTATTGACGATGCGCCCATAGCCCGCCTTGCGCATGTGCGGCCAAGCCGCGCGGCACATCCAGATCGCGCCCATGAGATGCACATCGAGAATGCGGCCGATGTCGCGCGAACTGATCTCATCGATATCCGCAACAAGACCTATTCCGGCGTTGTTGATGAGGATGTCGATCCGCCCCCATTGATCCAGCGCGGCCTGAATGATGGCGTGCGCACTGTTTTCCTCGGCGACGCTGCCGAGATTGGCGATCGCCACCCCGCCGGCAGCATTGACTTCCGCCGCCACCGCTTCAGCGCTGGCGGGATCGGTTCCTTTATTGCCCGGCCCGATGCCGAGATCATTGACGACAACCTTGGCGCCGCGCTGGGCGAGCAGATGAACGTGGGCGCGCCCGAGATTAAAACTGCCGCCGGCGCCGGTCACGATCGCAACCTGACCGTCAAAACGTAATGCGCTCACCTTTCTCTCCAGACAAAGCGTCGCAATGCGGTCGAGCGCGCGCCGACGGGCGCTCGGCTTGCAACAAGGCCGCCATTCTAGTGCAGGACACCGGTTGCAGGCCTAGATTCATCTCACGCGTACCCGGATCGTGACTGCAGGAACATCGTGTATCCCTTCTGCGCAACCATTCCACTGAAGGCTGCTGAATGCCGCTCAGTTCCAGTGCGCGGTGCTATTCAGAATCAACGAACGCGAACCCGAACAGGAACCGCAAGAACAGCACAAATGGCTTCACCCCGACCATTCAAATCATTAAAGTTTCTTGGGCGCTCATTTGCTGGGGTCCAGGCAATTTCGATGCTGGGGTCCAGGTGGGGTCGAGCTTCCTTCTTGTTGCTCAAAAATATTTCTTACAAGCTTACTGCCGCAATCCGCTTCCTTAGTTCCTCTAATTTCCGCTGGGCTTCGGGGGAACTCTGTTAAGTAGGCGATGACCTGAACCCCAAGTTAGTCTGGGCTTAGAGTTTGCGGTTAACGATACCCCTCGGGACGTATAGGTCGCAGATTCAAATCCTGTCACCCCGACCACCTGCCTTAGTCAGAAACACGTCACTGCAACAACTTGGCCAGCCCATTGCCAAGTCAATTTGCAGCTTCCCGCGTCCCATCCTCCTACTGAAGGCCACCCGCCACCGTGGCAGCGAGAGGCGGTTCCTGATCCCTACATAACTTACCGACTCTTCAGAAGAAACACCGACAACAGCTTAAGTGGAAATATCAAATCAGACACACCGCGCCCAAGACATTGCGACTCATTTGAATGCACTCGCATTTTGCCAAAAACTGACCAGTTGTGATTTTTCGGAGAGGAAATCTAACGATGAGTGTATCCGCTTCGATTGCCATGCTTGCGCTCAAGAAGCCGCTAGAAGAACTCTACAAGGCATCGCAAGACTCTGTCAGGCGAAAGCTAAAAATCGTAACGACCGAAGCACGGATGAGGGAAATACAAAAATCCATAAAATGCGTCCAGAAGGTCAAGACGATGTGGCGCATCGAGAAGGAGGTAGCACTTACCAGCTTTTACTATCCTTCCAAACTCATCATTGGAAAATCACCAAAACTAATTACGTCGCTAAGAGAAGTATCCGAAACCGAGAATTTTGTAATTCAGGGCACGGTCGGCCAAGGAAAATCGATATTTCTTCGATACCTTTGCATGAAAGAACTTGGAGTAGCCCAACGCATACCTATCTTCGCAGAACTGCGTCGCTATGACCCGAAAATTCCGTTTAAGGACTTTCTAGTGAATGCGGTTTCTTTGTATCGCATTCCCTGCGATCAGAATATTTTTGATTATCTAGCCGAGTCCGGAAAACTCGTCCTTTTGTTAGATGCATTCGATGAGATCGAGCAAAGCTCGGTGACGCAAGTCTTAACAGGAATTGAATTCCTCATTCAACGATATCCAAAGATTCAAGTCGTAATTACGTCTCGACCAGACAGCGGCATCGAGCAATCTCCTCTATTTAGAGTATATCAACTTGCCCCTCTAAACGCCGAAGACCACCAACCATTTCTCGACCGAATCATTGATGAAAAAAGACGAGTACAAGAGATTCTCGAAGCCATAAGGAAAAGTAGTGGTGAGATTCGATCTCTCCTTACTACACCTCTCCTGATGACGCTGCTCGTCATCATCTATAACTCAACACAGGAAATTCCGTCGTCATTATCGGAGTTCTACAACGCCTTGTTTTACACATTGCTGACTAGGCATGACAAAGCGAAACCTGGCTTTCGCAGAAAGCGTGAGACCATGCTTTCTGACTCAGAGCTAAGAAAATTGTTTGAAGCATTCTGCTATGCCGCACGGCAACAGAATCTTCTCGTCTTGACCGATTCAAATATTGGCGGAGTACTCGATCGAGCGTACAAGGTGACGGGTATACACTCAGCTTCCGATGCGTTTGTACATGATATGACGAAGGTCGCATGTTTGATGCAGCAAGAAGGATTCGAGTATCACTTTATCCACAAGAGTGTGGCTGAGTTTCATGCCGCATCCTTTATCGCCCGAACATCAGAGGACAACGCACAAAGGTTCTATGCTGGAATGGTGGCGGGCAAATGGCCAAAGTGGCGACAGGAGCTGGAGTTCCTATCGCAGATTGATCGACTGCGCTATCTAAAGTACTTCTACGTCCCATCAAATCTTGAAGCTTTGAACCTATTCAGCGTTGACCCGTCTCAGACAGACCGAATTTCGGATGCCTCTACCAAGGCGATCTTGCGTAGTATCGATATTGTTCCAGCCGAGAAAGCCAATTCGACGCGCATTTCTGGATTGCACTTTAGCTACGGGATTGCACTCGGATACGTTGCTGACGAGATAGTGATGAGATCACTTGATGGCCTGCTAAGAGGGGACAAGACTTTGCGCAGTTCAGGAAAGTACGATGAGTTGACCCAGCGCATGAGACTTGACGAATTCCTAGTCCATGCAGACATTTTTGAGTTAGGGAAGGTCTGATTTACCCAGCGTGATTGATGCATGATTGGATCTCACGCGAGAGGCATGATGCAGCAACAAACACTGGGCGGGTTTGAGAAGTTCGGCAAGACCACGCGCCGTGCGCAGTTTCTGGCCGAGATGGATCGAGTGGTGCCTTGGGCGCAGGTATGCGCGCTGATTGAACCGGTGTATCACAAGGTGAGCGAACAAGGTGGCCGCCCGCCGATTGCACTGGAACGCATGGTGCGGGTGTATTTCCTGCAGCTGTGGTTCAACCTGTCGGATCCGGCAGTGGAAGAATCGTTGTACGACTCGGCTGCGATGCGCTCGTTTGCCGGCATCGACCTGGGGCGCGAGGCGGCGCCGGATGAGACGACGGTGTGCAAGTTCCGGCATCTGCTGGAGCGTCACAAGCTGGGCAAGCCCTTGCTGCACGTGGTCAACGCGCACCTGAAGACTTGCGGCATCAAAATCAGCAACGGCACGATCGTGGATGCAACGATCATCTCGGCGCCCAGTTCGACCAAGAACCAAGATGGAAGCCGCGACCCTGAGATGCATCAGACGGCCAAGGGCAAGCAGTGGTATTTCGGCATGAAAGCGCACATCGGCGTGGACAGCCGAAGCAAGCTGATTCACACCATCCTGGCCTCGGCGGCCAACGTCGCCGACCGCGATGCCTTGCCGTACTTGCTGCACGGTAAAGAGACGCGCGTATGGGGCGATCAAGGCTACCAGGGTCAGGGCGAGGTCATTCGTCAGCGCGCCGCGCGAGCGAAGGACTTTACCAATCGGGTCTATCGTCGCCACGGCAAGATCAATGAGATCGAGAAGGCGAAGAACCGGACCAAATCCCAAGTGCGCGCCAAGGTCGAACATGTATTCGGCGTGATCAAGCGGGTGTTTGGCTTTCAGAAGGTGTGCTATCGCGGACTGGCGAAGAACCTGCATCGATTGCAGGTCACCGCCGCGTTGGCAAACCTGTTCATGGTCCGGCGGCGCTTGCTGAAGGCATAGGACAGGTGTCGATGAAGATCGCAGATCAGTGCGATTGCCACCGAGATTGGCGCGAAAGCCGCCGCATTCGCCGCCTGACTGCCGCAACAGCTTACCACCGAGGGGTTCATTTCGATTTGCACTCTTCAACACGAGTAAATCAGACCTTCCTTAGGTGTTCGTGCAGCGTCGAAGGCCGTTGGCGGCGCTCTGGTAGCGCTGCGGAAGGCTCAGGCAGAGTTAGCTCTGGAGGCGCGTGTTGGTGATTTCGTTGCCCCGTGATCATGTGTCCGGATCTACGAACTGGAGCGATCACAGGTACCGGCACCGGATCGATGTCGCTTGGCCAACGCGTTCAATGAGGAATGACCGCATTGTCGCCTAGAACTCAGCATCGGCTCGTACCATGTGGTTACATCGGCGTTTCGATGCAACTCATATGCAAGGGTCTGTCTCCAGACTCGGACACTCCGAAAGAGCCGTCTAGTATCGGCTGGATTCGATTTGGACCGACCGCGACGGACGAGCGGGGATGAGCTGTGCATCCATCTCGTCGGTCGTACAATGGGATAGTCGTCCCGAGGATGTTCGATGTCCGTGCAGGCCGCGATCACTGCTATCGACCGTATGCAGAGGGAACTAGCAGATCTTCAGGCGAAGCTCAGTAGTGCCTCAAAGAAGGAGGCCGATGCACACAGAAAAATGTCACAGATCCAACGCGGCCTGACGGGAAGGATTTCTCTAGGTCAGTTGGAGAGTAAGACGCGTGAGATGGGGCGCGCGCAGGACGAGATCTCGAAAGCACAGAAAGAGCAGTCGGACCTCAACAGGCGACTGGCGGACAAAACGCGCGACCTGCACAAGCGCAAGGCCGATCTAGCTAAGGAGGAAGAGCGCGAACGCACTAAGCTTCAGCTGCTTGACCGTCGCCGCCGCGAAGATGTCAACGCTTATAATCGTCAATTGAACAGCGAACTGTTATCCCAGCGAGCAGTGCTCCTAAAACGTGCTCCGGCGCCTGTTGTTGGAGAATCCACGAACACAATGAAGAAATTCGATCTTTTCATTTCACATGCGAGCGAGGATAAAGAAGGTTTTGTCGCTCCCCTCGTCCTCGCCTTGCAGGCGCTCGGACTTCAGATCTGGTACGACGATTTCGAGCTCAAAGTTGGTGATAGCCTGCGTCGTTCGATTGATCGCGGCTTGATCAATTCGTGCTTCGGGGTGGTTGTCCTATCGAGTGCCTTCTTCGCTAAGAATTGGACGCAGTATGAACTCGATGGCATGGTTTCCCGAGAAATGGACGGCGTGAAAATCATACTGCCTATCTGGCATCGGCTCACGAAAGATGAAGTCATGCAGTTCAGTCCAAGTCTTGCCGATCGAGTGGCACTGAATTCGTCAATCAAGAGTATCCAAGAGATTGCCGCTGAGCTCGCCTATGTAGCATTCGGTACAAGCAAGTCCGATGCACTCTAGTTCAATTGCAGTGAGCTGCCCTTGACCTGCTAGCCGATTCCGGACCAGTTGAAACTCTGGAAAGATAGCTCCTCCAGACGGAGAGGAGCAATGAGAAAGGCACGGTTTTCAGGTGGAGTGGCATCTACTTGGACAATTCCGCGTGTGCCAAGGCCATCATGGCTGCGGCACAGCAATGGCACCACGGCGGCGCGCTCAATGAAAATCCGTTCGGTGAGACGTTGGCCTATTTTCGCAATCGTTTTTTCCAGAACAACGGCGAGCACCTATAAAGCGCACTGAGAATGCCGGCGACGTCCCCCCACTTTTGAGTAGCACGGTGATTTAGAGTCCGACCCCAAGAGGTTGGACGTGAAGAAGCGATACACCGAGGAGCAGATCATCGGCTTTCTGCGGGAGGCGGATGCTGGCGTGCCGGTGAAGGATCTGTGCCGCAAGCACGGATTCTCGGAGGCGAGCTACTACCTGTGGCGCAGCAAGTTCGGTGGGATGGATGTGTCTGATGCGAAGCGGCTAAAGGCGCTGGAGGCGGAGAACGCACGACTGAAGAAGCTGCTGGCGGAGTCGATGCTGGAGATCGAGGTGACGCGTGAAGCGCTCCGAAAAAAGTGGTAGGCGCACCGGCTCGACGCGAGCTGGTGCGCTGGATGACACCGCAGGGAGTGTCGCAGCGGCATGCGCTGCGGGTCTTGAAGATGAGCGCGAGCTCATTTCGCTACCAGCCGGCGCCCGATCGCAACGCGGCGATGCGCGAGCGGATTGTTCGGCTGGCGCATCGGCATCGACGTTACGGCGCCGGGATGATTTACCTGAAGCTGCGGCAGGCCGGCCACTGCGTCAACCACAAGCGGGTAGATCGGCTCTACGCGCTGGAGAAGCTGCAGATCAAGCGTCGGCGAAGAAAGAAGGTGCCGGTGGCCGATCGCCAGCACCTGATCCGACCGCAGGCGGCCAACGAAGTGTGGTCGATGGATTTTGTGTTCGATCGTGTCGCGGGTGGACGGGCGATCAAGAGCCTGACGATCGTGGACGATGCGACGCACGAATCGGTGGCAATTGTGCCGGCCCACAGTATCAGCGGTCATCAGATGGTTCGACTGCTCGAGCAGATTGGTTCGTGTCGTGGCCTGCCGAAGATCATTCGCACCGACAACGGCAAGGAGTTCTGTGGCAAGGCGATGCTGACCTGGGCGTACGAGCGTGGAATTGCAAAGAAGAAGAGGTAAACAAATGTACGCTCGGAGGTCACGACTCACCTAGAGTTTTATCCATTACATCGAGTTTGCCACGTTTCAGCAGAATGCTCACTTCAACTGATAACCATTTGGCTCGGCGCCAGCTCGGCCTTGCATGCCGCCTATCCGCGTGTTAAATACTGAACCATATGGTTCAGCATATCCAAGCGCACTTCAATGCTTCGTTCGCCGCGCTCTCGGACGCCACCCGACGCGGCGTTCTGGAGCAGCTCGGACGTGCAGACGCGTCGATCACTGACCTCGCCGAGAAGTTTCACATGACCCTCACGGGCATGAAGAAGCATGTCGGCGTCTTGGAGCAGGCGGGCCTCGTCACCACCGAGAAGGTCGGGCGCGTGCGGACCTGCAAGCTCGGCCTGTGCCGACTGGAAGAAGAGGCGGCATGGATCGAGAGATACCACCATCTCTGGGCCGCACGCTTCGACGAACTGGACAAAGTTGTCGAAGCATTGAAACGGAAGGAGAAGGTCGATGGACGCAAGAAGAGAAAATGAGGCTACTCCCATGAAGAACCGCACGACCGTAGAACGAAAATCCGAGCGTGAGCTCGTCGTCACGCGAACTTTCAACGGCCCGGCGCGTCTCGTGTTCGAGGCGTGGACCAAGCCCGAGCTGTTCAGGCAGTAGTGGGTGCCGAAGTCGATGGGAATGTCGCTGCTTTCCTGCGAAATGGATGTTCGTACCGGAGGCACGTATCGTTTGGTGTTCCGCGGTGATCCAGAGCCCATGGCGTTCTTCGGCACGTACAAGGAAGTAACACCGCACTCGCGCCTCGTCTGGACCAATGAGGAAAGTAGCGAGAGTTCCGTCACGACGGTGACCTTCGCGGAAAAAGGCGGCAAGACGTTGCTGGTCATGCACGAGCTTTATCCCTCGAAGGAAGCTCTCGACGCCGCCGGCACCGGGGCGGCGGATGCGACGGGAGAAACGTTCGAGCAACTGGACGAGCTTCTCGTCACCCTCGGGGCGAGCGTGGGACGGTCGTGAAGCCATCGATCTCGCGGTTGGCCGCCTGGCGCCTCACTACGCGGATGAGAACTCCGACAAGGTTGTCGTATCAAGATGAGATGGCCGTACGCTTACGATAGAAGGCGCAGCAGGGCGTGATAAGCAGTCAGAACGACAGCGCAGCCGATCGAGAACGCGATCATGCCAAGAAACGAGAATTGGGGATCGACGCGTGAGTACTCGAACAGGAACGCGGTCAAGGCGCCGAGCAACGCGGTCCGTGAAAGTATCCATCGGACCATCGGTTTGAGGACTATTAAAGTTTACGCAGGCACGGGATCTTGACAATCGTATCCTATGGGATACAGTACCGTTATGCGTGTCGAAACGACCGAGGTCTATCGTGAGTGGATCAACGGCCTTAAAGACCGCGTCGGTCGTGCTCGCGTGCAAGTGCGAGTAGACCGATTGGTGCATGGCAATCCTGGCCAGCATCGTGTTCTGACGGACGGCGTCCGGGAACTTAAGATCGACTTTGGTCCGGGCTACAGGGTGTATTACACCGAGCGAGGCGGCGCCTTGATCGTGCTGCTCGCTGGTGGCGACAAGTCATCTCAAGCAAAAGACATCAAAGCTGCCATCGCGATGGCAAAGAATCTGTAGGAGGCGGTTTGTTATGACCAAGACGAAGGCAAAGACCAAGCGAGCAGCAAAAACCAAAACCGTACCCTACGATGTGGCAGAGCAGCTGCGCACCCCAGAAGAAATGGCTGCTTATCTCGATGCTTGGTTCGAAGAAGCACCCGATGATGCGGCCGGAATCGCTCGCGCGCTAGGAGATATTGCCCGCGCACGCGGCATGACGCAGGTCGCTCGCGACGCCGGGCTGAGCAGAGAGAGCCTTTACAAAGCACTGAGCGAGGGTGGAAATCCAAGCTTCGCGACAATCTTGAAGGTTGCGCGCGCGTTGGGTGTGCGTCTGCACGCGTTGTCGGCTTAGAGAAGCTCGTCCGCACCCGATGATTGTGTTGACGGAAGATATGTTGCGAGTCACTTTAGCCGTCGGGAGCCCGTGCCGCCACGACAGCGAGATCGGGGTTTTCGCATTCGTCTGACTGGGCAAGCCTGAATGACCGCCTAGTCACAACCCCTCATGAAAGCAGCCGCAGCAAAGCGTGATAAGCAGTCAGCACGACAGCGCAGCCGATCGAGAACGCGATCATCCCGAGAAACGAGAAATGGGGACCGACGCGGGAGTACTCGAACACGAACGCGGTCAAGACCCCGAGCAACGCACTCCATGAAAGTATCCATCGGACAATCGGTTCGAAGACCAGGAGAATTGAGAAAAGCGGCAACCGAATCGCCTGCCACGCAAGCCACAACACGCGGCGAGTGACGACGGCGGCGATGCTCGTCCGCCGATCCGTCGCCCGCGTGCGTGCTGCCTTCATGTTGCCTCTACACCTTCGCGACAATGACTACGCCGCCAATGCAGCTTCGGCGTCCAATAACAAAGATTACCGAGCGTCACGCGATCCAGCCCAGCGAGCGACGCCTCCAGCAAATCGGACACCACGTCGAGAACAAACCCGATGTCGGGCTCGTTCTCCTTCGGGACGTACAGCTCGTGAAGCAGCTTGGCCGCGGTCTGCGCAATGGCGCGGGCGCGGAAAATTCGTTGACGCTCAGTTTCAACCGCGTCGGTCAACGAGTCGCGATCAATCGGCCGGCGCGCTGTCGAATCGTCAGATGATGCGGTCACCTTCTGAGCCTCGGACATTGCCGTGATCTTTTTGATCATGGCGCACTCCGCTCCAACCACGCGACGGCAAGGTCAAACTCGGTGTAAACATCTTGCAGCTCGTGAACGCCGCGCTGAAGCGTCAGCACTGCAGGACTGATTGGCGACTCATCCTCCTGTGCCGTTTCTAGAGCGCTGAGAGCCGTCTCCACGAGGGCGAGCGCATCCGAGAACCGTCCGAGGATTTCGCCGAAATCGGGGCGGTCAACATGTGAACTGCTTACGACTTTGGGTTTGGGCTCCGAAGAATTGATCCGCGCGCGGGCGCCCGGCCGCTTGCAGCTAGAATGTGCCTTAGCCATTTGCTCAACCTCTTAGGGGTTGGGTGGGTGGTCAGGCGTCCGGCGGTGTTGTAGCACCGTCGGGCGCCGCTTCCGCTTACGGCTTGAGTAAGCGGCACTCCGATCATCATCACGGTTTTCGAGAACAATCAAGCCTTTACGACGGCTCTCACCAGAGCTAACGTCGGGGACGTTTCTGCCGCCGTCGATTACTGGGTTTCGCCCGAATTTCCCTCGAAACCCTACCCTGACTTGCCGCGCCAACTGAGAGACGATGTGCTCGCGCTGAAAGGCGTCACGGATGATCTACATCACTTGATTGGAGTTATTCCCCATGAAGATTCCCATGAATGGTATTTCACGGCCGGGCGCCAACTTTTCCGCAATCGAAAATGTCGGTGTCGCACAGCCTGCCGATCACAGCCGAGCTGATGAACGAGTTCAACGTTCGCGGCCAATCCGTCTGCTTCGATTGCCGCAGGTAATGGAGGTCACGAGCATGTGCAAGTCGAAGATCTATGCGCTGCAGGCGAAGGGTGATTTTCCGCCAGGCGTGAAGCTAGGATCGCAATCGGTGCGATGGGTGGAGGAAGAAGTGCTGGAGTGGCTTGCGCGGCGACTCGCGTCACATCGAGTTCAGTGACTTCACTCGTCGCGCGTAATCTGTTTGAGGTTTCCCTCTCGCCTTAGTTGAATGTCCGAGCACTCGTTTTATCAGCTGCTCGCCGCCGACACCGAGTTGCTCCGCGATCCGGGTGGCAACAGTGCGGTGAAGATCGTGCGGCGTCTAACGCAACAATGCGCGCTCACCGCTGACTGCACATGCCGCGCGCAGCATTCGCTCCTGCCCTTTCGACCATCCGGCCAGAGGCCTTTCTCCATCGGTTCCGCTGAAGATGTAGTCGCCACGCTGGCCGCGGAGATAGTTGGACGCGTACTCAAGAATGCGCATCGCTTGAGGTACGAGCGGCACGATGTGAACGTGATCCGTCTTGTAAACGTCGGCCGGGATGATCGCGAGCGCCTGCTTGAAATCGATCCACGACCATCGCGCGTGGCTCCACTCTCCTGGTCGACAACCCGTCAGCATGATCAGTTGAATGACAGGCCCAAACGGAATACCCCAGTCTGGTGCATGTCATTTCCGCTGCACTAGCAGCTGCTGCTACCGCTCAGACACTGCACAAGTTGGCCGGGGTAATGTGTAAAGCGATTCGACACGCTGCAGTCGCGCTGCTGTTATGCCGGCAATTCCCCTCAGTAGACAAGCATGATGGTTGGTATCAAGATTTGGATGCGCTCGCTTCAGCGGTACATCAATAAGCACAGCGAGTTCCGTTGAACGGATCAGAGGGACCTTTCGTAAGGAAGTCGCTTAGTAATTTGATGGGGTTTCGCCGCCAAACGAATCGACAACCAACCGCCGTATGGCGGGGCAGTGAAGGGATTGCTCATGAACACTCACTTTTCCTTGGGCCTCTGCGTCGCATTGTTGTTGTGCGCTGGTGTGGGCGGCTGCGCATCGATCGCGCCGGTGCCCGTCGCGAACTTTGATAATCCGACAGGTATCCCGTACTACGACGGGTCCTACTATCTGCTGGTCTTCCCGGACGGGGTCGGCAATATCAAGTGGAAGCTGGAGTATCTTGCGGACCCACAGAAGAAACGCGAGTACCGGACCTCGAACTTCCTCTCCAGTGTCGAGACGGAGCTAACGTTCTCAAACGGCGTGCTCACGGTAGGCAACACAACAGCCGATTCTACGATTGTGCCGACCGCTGTCATCGGGGCTATTGAGAAGGTCCTGACCGCCGGGATCGCCAACGATCCGCTTGCTAACGTCAACCAAGTGCCAGCGCCTTCGATTTACAAGCTGGTGGTAGACGGCGACAAGATCACGTTTCTGGGCGAGAAGAACAAATACGTCGTGAATGTCACTGTGACGCAGGAAGCTAAGCCGGCAAAGGAAGGAGAGAAGTGATGCGCGCCCTATTTCTTATCGCATTTGGCTTCTCGACGCTCGCCGGCTGCAGCACCACAGTCACGATCAAGAAGGTCGAGCCGAGCGACACGAAGACGCCGGGGCAACGCTTTTCCCTCCCTTCTCGCTTTGTCATGGTTGATCCGCAGGCGGACGGGCACGTCGAAGTGAAGTTTGTTCATTTGCCAGATGACAAGAGCACGTTCGCGATTTCCAGTAGCTCGATGATGACGAAGCAGACGCTCTCGGTGACTGTCGCGGCTGGGCTTCTGACCAACGTGAGTAACAAGGGCTACGCAACTGCTACTGCGAATCAACTTTTGACTTCCGCAGGTACCGTCCGGTCGAAAGAAATTACAGCGGAGCAGGCTAAGAGCGCGGCGGAGCAGGCCAAGATCACGACCGAACAAACTGAGCTCAAGGCTCTAGATCAGCAGATTCGCGAAGCGGAGCTCGCTGTGAAGCAGGCCGAAGAGAAGTTGCGGCTGGCTGAGACTGCGTTTCCGGGTAATGAGGAGAAGCGGTTGCCGTTTCGTGCGGAGTTGGCGGCGGCCCGCTTGAAGCTGGATGATCTCAAAGCCAAGAGACAGACGCTCGGCAATGCAAACGAGCCTGGAATCTACAACGATCCAGCAGCGAAGCCGACGCACGCCTGGGGCCCAGCGTTCTTCAAGATTGTCGAGGACTACACCACGAATCCGAAGCAGCCTGTTGTGAAGCTCCTGCCCGTTTCTTTCGACGGTAGTAACGGACCTGCGCAGGAAACCTTTGAGTTGGGCGCCGGACTTCCGTCTCGGCCGACTGGAACAGCCGGAGAGTGCCCGAAATTTGAAGCGGTCTCGAAAGGACCGGTTCTCTCTGGCGATCGTATTCTTAACTGGTCTTTTAATGCGGATCCGGATCTGAAGGTCACAGTAGCGACCGTTAGAAACTTCTCGAAGCCCGATAACGTGCTCCTCACCATCGACGGATTGACTGGAAACGCGTTCCCAACTGCGGGCTTCCCGCGAAGGACCGAAGGCGAGTATCACTTGCGAGTTGCGGCTGTCTACAAAGGCAAGACTTGTGACATCAGGGGCAACGCGCGGGCGCCGTAGAAGTGGTCGACGTTAACCATGATTAGTGTCGATTGTTTCGTCGGCCGATTGCGAGAAACGCTGCGCGATCCCGGCACGACAATGGATGAGCTCGGTGCAGAGATCGAGCGGGGATTCGCAGTTGGCTCTGCGGGGAACCTGGAGGTGCGCTTCACTGATTCTCGTCTGAATGTTCTGAATCTCGATCCCTCGCGCTTGACGGATACGCTGAGCCTGCAGGAATCGTTGCGGCTTCTGATCTCAGATCAGCCGACGGGGCCGAGCCGCCGCGTTGGATTGATTCTCGCGGATCGATGGGATCCTAAAAACACGGTTTTCGGGATCATGTTCGATGAGAGCTTCATGGGTGCGGACGATCCGCGTGAGGGATGTGCTGTCTTCCTCGATGGAATTCATGCCGACCGCACGGGTCCAAATCACGATGATGACGCTTATGCTCGTGAAGTTCGCTTTACGGCAATGCATGAACTCGGCCATGTCTTTAATCTTTATCATCAAGATGACCCTATCAGCTATCTGACACGCAGTGGCGCCAGGGCGTATCCAGATGAGCTGCACTTTTTCAATGAGGATCATGAGAAGTATCTGCGTCTCGACTCTCCCGAATCCCGCAAGTACTTGGAACCTACCGGCTCGGCGTTCGGGGATCGCGCGCATGGTTTCCCGCAGGGCAAGGACCCTCTGCATGGCGCGAATGACCCCGCGCGGGGAAGTGGTGCTGAGCTGCGGATCAGTGGACCTTCACGGCCATTCTGGTACTTCGAGCCGATCGAGCTTGAGGTAACGCTTAGAGCGACCGGCGGTCGGTCGTCGACGTGGCCGGATGAACTTGATCCTGGCTATGGTAGCTTCACGATCTGGATCGAGGACCCCAGCGGTGAACGCCGCCGTTACCGACCGGTCAAGCATTTCACTAACAACTCAGCCCGACTGCGCATTCAGCCACGCAAACCCTTCACGCGCGACATCAGCGTTTTCGCGCAATCAGGCGGCTACACGTTCCGTGACGTCGGCGTCCATCGGATGTGGGTGACATTCGAGGCGTCACGACGTCGGAGGCTACGTTCGAACACGATTGAAGTCGAGCTGCGGCCGCAGGCGCCCGAAGACGAGCGTTTTCGCGAACTGCAGGCGGTGTTGACGCGCCCGCGTGTTGCAGCGCTGCTCTACTACCGAAGTGGAGTATTGACCGCGGCTGATGAGCGGGGAATTGAGCATGTGTTGTCTTCGTTTCCAAACACTGTTGCGAGGGCCGGACTGCGCTATGCGGTGGGCCGCCATTTTGGTTCGCGCATCCTGCGGAAGCCGCGCAGTGGGCAGAGGCGGCGCGCGATCGCCATCGACTATCTCTCCCGATCGGCGGAGAGCGCCGCGCTCAACACGCATCGCAGAGCCAAGGCAACGGAGCTGGTGGAACAACTGAAACACCTCTAGCTTGAGCACCAACAGGAGTTTATCGTCGGCGGCTATCGACTAGCCGTGAACAGTGTGGATGTCCTCCTGGTCGGATATTTCGGTGAAGGGAAGTTGCGATTTGCTGCGAAGGTTAGAACGACCCCGAACAGCCTCCCGGAATTGCGCAGACCTTCGGACCGAGTCCCGCGAGGAATCATTGCGCATCTGATCGGCGCCCATTGCCCGTCGAGGGGGGCGCCTTCGGCGTGGCGTAGCTACTTCCATCAAGAGACGTCCGAGCCGGCGTTCTGCCTTGAAACATCATCAGATCGCTCGGCGGCATCCATTCGTCCACCGTTAGATCGTCCGCCCACCTTTCAAGCACAGCTCGCATTTCCTTCACGTAGCCGTACCGATTGTAGATAGCCGTTACGCTCCCATCCGAATGTCCGAGCACTCGTTTGATGAGCTGCTCGCCGCCGACGCCGAGTTGCTCCGCGATCCGGGTGGCAACAGTGCGGCGCAGATCGTGCGGCGTCCAACGCAACAACGCCCGCTCACCGCTGACTGCACATGCCGCGCGCAGCATTCGCTCCTGCCCTTTCGACCATCCGGCCAGCGGCCGCTCTCCATCGGTGCCGCTGAAGATGTAGTCGCCACGCTGGCCGCGGAGATAGTTGGACGCGTACTCAAGAATGCGCATCGCTTGAGGTACGAGCGGCACGATGTGAACGTGATCCGTCTTGTAAACGTCGGCCGGGATGATCGCGAGCGCCTGCTTGAAATCGATCCACGACCATCGCGCATGGCCCCACTCTCCTGGTCGACAACCCGTCAGCATGATCAGTTGAAAGACAGGCCCAAACGGATACCCCAGCGTATCAGCCGCACGCCACGCGATGTGCGCCTCCTCCACGGTCAGGACTCGGTCCTTCTGCTTCTTCTTCGGCAGATTGGCCTCCATGCCGCTGACCGGATTGTCGGTGCGCTTGAGCAGCCCCTCGGTCATGCCCCAGGCCAGCATCTTGCGCAGAACACTGAGCGTGCTGCGCGCAGCTTCCTTGCCACCTCGTGGTCGCGACCCTGCGCTGTCGCCGCGCGGGACTCGAACCATCACTTTCTTGAGCAACGAGCGAACCTGTTCACGAGTTAGGACGTCGGCGATGACGTTTCCAATATGCGGCGCAATATGAACCCGCAGTGCTCCTCGATACTTGTTGTCGACTCGCAATTCTTTCATCGTCACGTAGTCGTCCATGAACTTGTCGGCGAGAGCGGAAATCGTCAGACCTCCCGCCGTCGCCGCAGCTTCCAGCGCAGCGAGCGGGCTCATGCCTTTGTTGGCCTGGTCGAGATAGGTATTCGCCAAGCCGCGCGCAGCTTCGATCGACGTCGCCGGATATTCACCGAGTGTCAGTCGCGCCTTGCCTCCCTTTCTCTTGTGCCCGCGCCTCGTCACGCCGCCTTCTCCGACGACACGAATTCGCAGCGACCACGTTGCACCGTGCGGCCCGACGCGCAACATCAAACCGGGCACTGCGCCATCCATCAAATCCATTCGCTTTGCGGGTGGATTCTTGAGCAGGGCGCGAAGCGCCGCGGGATTTAGCTTAATCATCGGTGGGGTCCATCTACCGTTCACTGGGGTCCACGCTGGGGTCCGTTCGTGCTCGGACGAGTGCGGACTTTGCTGAACCTCTATGGATGCGAAACGCCTATATTATGCTTGTTTTCTAGGCCTTTTTGAACTTCTTTAGACGAACGCAGAAGGCTCGCGATATTTTTCGGGACGTATAGGTCGCAGGTTCAAATCCTGTCGCCGCGACCAAGTCCAGCGAGGGCCGCTGACTTCCACAGAGTTCTAGTCCCGCACAGTTCGCAATCAGGATGATGCCCTGAATCGGGTGTCGGGCCCCAAGCCTCTCGCCACCTTCCGCAATTGGTCGCACGTGCTGATAGCGGGGCGAGCGGAACACCTCGCCGCAAATGACTTGCCACGAAGTTCGATACCACCAGGTTCACGCAGCGCTCGTCTCGCCAGCGCACGCCTTCGCGCGCGCCAGAAGCAACTCCCGCTCGCGCACATTCTGCGCCATAGCTGCTGCGCGCCCGAACTCCTTGTGAGCCTCGTCCACACGCCCGAGCTTGCTCAGCAGATCGCCGCGTACGCTCGGCAGCAGGTGATACTGCCGTAGAGCCGGCTCGTCTATTAGAGCATCTATCAGCTCGAGCGCCGCCGCCGGGCCGAACGCCATACTTACCGCGACCGCGCGATTTAACTCGACAAGAGGCGATTGCGTGGTCTGGACTAACGCGTCGTAGAGCGCAACGATTCTTTTCCAGTCCGTCTCGTCGGCCGTACGAGCTTGCGCGTGGCACGCAGCGATCGCCGCCTGTAGCGCGTAGGGGCCAAGCGGACTGGCGAGCGCTTCGGCACGAACGAGCGCGGCGAGCCCCCGATGCACCAGAAGCGGGTCCCAGCGGGAGCGGTCCTGATCGAGAAGGAGGATCGGCTCCCCCGACGGACCGATGCGCGCGCGAGCGCGTGAGGAATGTAGCTCCATCAGTGCCACGAGGCCCTGAACCTCGGCATTGTCGGGTACCCGCTCGGCGAGAATCCGTCCTAACCGCAGGGCTTCTTCGCAGAGTTCCATGCGCATCCAGTCTTCACCGCGGGTAGCTGCGTAGCCCTCGTTGAAGATGAGATAGATCACTTCGAACACCGAGGGCAGGCGGTCAGCCAGATCCTCACCGCGCGGAATTTCAAAAGGCACGCGGGCCTCCGCCAGAGTCCGTTTCGCGCGAACGATACGTTGCGCGATGGTCGTTTCCGGGACGAGAAATGCCCGGGCAATCTCATCCGTCGTGAGTCCTCCAAGAAGACGCAGCGTGAGTGCCACTCGCGCTTCTTTCGAAAGCACCGGATGACACGCGATCAGAACGAGGCGCAGGAGCTCGTCGTCAACGTCCTCGTCGATATCCATTTCGATTTCCGGACGGTCTGTCGATGTGCCGCTTGCGGCGTCGCTTTGGAGGCTCCCATGTGTCCGATCCAACATCCGACGCCGACGGAGTTGGTCGATGGCGCGGTTCTTTGCAGTCGCCATGAGCCACGCACCGGGGTTGTTCGGAACACCGATGTCTGGCCAACGCTCGAGTGCCGTGAGCAGCGCTTCCTGAGCGAGATCCTCGGCAAGGCTGAGGTCGCGCACTACGCGAACGAGACCACCGAGCAGCCGAGCAGACTCGATCCGCCAGACCGCTTCGATGGCCTCTCTCGTGGGTGTCTCCTCCATCGATGCTTACACTCTTATCGATGCTGCGAGCCCGGCGCAGGCGCCTTTACGAAATCCTCGGCGTGGAACACGGGACGGATCTCGATCTCTGCGTCCTCTCCCGGTATGGGGTCCGGGCAGCGCCTGACCCACTCGAGCGCCTCTTGCATCGACTTCACCTGCCAGACCCAGTAACCGGCGACGAGTTCCTTGGTCTGCGCGAAAGGGCCTTCGATCAAGAGCCGTTTTCCACCGGAGAACCGCACCCGCTTGCCCTGGCTACTGGGCTGAAGGCCTTCCCCGGCCAGCAGGATCCCGGCCCTTACCAGCTCCTGGTTGAACTGGCCCATCGCCGCCTGTAGCTCCTCGCCCGGCATGAGGCCCGCCTCGGAGTTCCTCGTCGCCTTTACCATCACCATGACTCGCATAGCGCACCTCCTGCCTGGAGGCAGCAATTCAACGTTTCCCTCTAAAAGCTTCGCTCCATGTGGGAGCCGCTTTGCGGATCATCTCGAGGTACTGGGGCGGGATATCGGAGGGCTCCGTCATGGGGTGGATCGTGAGCACATCGGCGGCGCCCAGGCCGACCGGGCAGCGAAGCGCCCACTGGATCGCATCCTCCAGCGAGGATACCTCGACCAGGTAGAAGCCGCCGACCAGTTCCTTGGATTCCACAAAGGGACCGTCGAGAACGGTGCGCTTTCCTTTCGATATGCCAACGCGTACACCTTTGCGGCCAGGATTCAGCCCTTCCGAGGCTACGAGCACCCCGGCCCGGTACATTTCTTCGTTGAACCGCATGTACGCGGTGAAGGTCTCGTCGTCGACGGGCCGGTCGGACGCCGGCGCCTGCGGATCAGAGGCGGCTGTGATGAGAAATCGCATGTTCGGTCTCCTGTAGTCGCGCCGGCTCGCCGGAAACCCGGAGGGCATCGGTGCCGGTCTTGCCCGGACACGACGAATGATTGCCGGTCCGATCGACATCCCGCCCATCTTTTTTTGGGTGGCGATCGATGCGTGGCCGAGCGTCACGTCTCCCGAATTCCCAGCTACCTCACGCGCACTCGCACGGGGACCGCAGGAACACAGCAAATCGCCTCTCGGTATTGATTTGCTTTGAACAGTCACGTCCGGAACACCTGATTCGGTAGCATTGTTTACCATGCTGTTCACGACAGTTGAAGAACAAAGTACGCCCATGCCATGAGCGATGACAGATGCGATCCCTCCGATGCGACTGCCGAGGACGTATGGGTTAGCGAACGTCGCCTTGAGGCTATCGACTACTTGCGTAGTCAGGGAGTCACGCACGGGGCACTTCATGACTGGCCCGCGCGTGGCACATATATCCGTATGTATCCGTGTGGGCGATCGAAAGCGGGACGGTACGCGGCTGGGTCGGTTGGTGGGTAGTGTGTGGCGACTGTCCTACCGACTACGTGACATGTACTGGCGATCGTACGGCGCGTTCAGCGATTGAGATGATCGCCGCGCGCTGGCGCGAGGCGACAGCGCTTCTCAAGAACGGCAAGCAGCATCCGCAATTTACCGTCGGTACGCCCGAGGCCGCACGTGAGCTGGCGCCATTGCTTGAAGCGCGTGCAGAATTGCTTGAGCAATTCGCCCTGGACGACTCTATATGGGAGTGAGCCTTACCGTCCGACTACCTCACGCGCACGCGCATCGGGACTGCAGGAACATGCGAAATCCCTTCGTCAGAGCTGCCTGCAGTCGATCTATTCCGGGCACGATCCGGGCGGCGTCCATTCGTTCGTTAAGGTCTGCCAGGGCTGAGACGTATCGTGCAGGACGAGTACGATTGAACG
>Ga0307509_10003641_pt1 | contig 23087 bp, 28 predicted proteins | sample 10_EM_MG_FD_202245 | JGI IMG/M metagenome (GOLD analysis project Ga0307509, IMG submission 202245) | Populus trichocarpa ectomycorrhiza microbial communities from riparian zone in the Pacific Northwest, United States - 10_EM | ecosystem: Host-associated > Plants > Roots > Unclassified | place... | reverse complement strand
CTTTCCCAAGGGACCCCCCCCCCCCCCCCCTGCCCTACCTCTTCTCTGCCCACCCTCCTCCCCCCACACACACATGCCGCCGTTCCACCGCCCCTTGCTCATTTGCCGATGACACAGGGAGATGTACTCGAGTACGGTAGAAAGCCCAACTGTCAAGGAGAGGAGGAGGAGGGGGAAAGAGAGGGGAGAGAAGTTGGGGTCCTTGCCGACAGATGGAGATATGGATGGAGGTACTGTACCATCAACTTGGCGAATAGATTTGAGTCGGTGCGTAAGCAGAACAGGGGGGACATTCGCGGTTAGCACCGAGCACGGGCAGCAGGGCAAGCATGGAAAAAAGGCAAGGGTTCTTGGGGGAGATGCCTTTCCCATCCACCGCCACGGTACTAGTAGAGCAGCAGTTGGTCGAGAGATACCTTCTTATTCTCTCTATCATGTCGTATTGAGAGCTACCCTATTGTACTTAATTCTCCCACATTTTGATAGCACTCTGTCTTTTTGCTGTCTGAGCCCCCCTAAATCAGAACCAAAAAGCAAGAGGGAGAGAGTTGGGCTACTTTCTAACTTAGAAGAGAAAGCTCCGTTCCCTTGCCTTTTCTCGAATCTGTGCACAAGCCTCCCCCACCAGCATCGTTTCCTCCAAGGCAGCACCAGTACTTCTCTGTGCGTGCGTGCCCTTCCCAGAATCGCCTTCTTGTTTTTTATCATTCCAGCACAGATTGATTGGCCGTCCGTTCTGCTGGGTTCTGCTTGGTTGTCTCTCTTCTATCGTTGATATCCCGTGCATACCATATTCTTCCGCTCATCCCCCCTCTTCCTCCAATAACCTTTTTTCCATCCATCCATTCATTCCTCGGGTTGTACCGTTCTCGTCACCATCGCCATTCTCTTTAATTCCTCTTGTGCATTCTTGAGAGCGGGTGTTCGTCCATTGCATTGCATTACATTACGTTGCTTGCGATATAGTGTTGTGAGCACACACACGCCTTGGGCTCTATTGGTTGTGCTGAGGTCGCAATATCGACGACGACCACGACCACGACCACGAGCAACGACAACGATAGCCACAAGTTCCCTGTTCTTTAGCCGTGAGCACTTTAGAACCCACAAGTCAACCAAACCCACCTTGCATCCCAACACAGCACAACTAACGCAGCTACTTCATCCATTACAAGACGAGGGAGGTCTTTCTGCTACTCAGGTAGGTTTTCTCTTCTGCTGTTCTATATTATTGTTGTGGAGGAAAAAAAAGAGAAAAAAAAGAGAAGGGAGAGAGAAAACCCTGTTTAGTAATGACCAAAGCTGCTTGTAATTTGGTTTGCTAAGTATCTAGTGGAACTAGTTGGATACCTTCTTTCCGCGGTATAATTCATCCGCTGCTTCTGCTGCTCGTCGACAAAATCTGTCGCAGGATTGAAACATCTCTTTGGATTTCCCAATCGTGGAATGACAGCAATATCTCGGAATCACGAATAGAAGTGGCCATGGACGAAACCGACTTTTCCACCCAACATTCAAGCATCTACATTGCGCCTTTGCGGATAGAGAAGGCCCCCAAACCAAAGAGAACCTCGAGCAATGCATCGAGAAAGTCTCGGCCAAGGAGCCAACCGCATTCACGAAACCAATCCGTGAGCACACATTCACGGAACCAATCCGTGAGCACACATTCACGAAACCAATCCGCGAGCACACATTCACGAAATCAGTCCGTGAGCACACATTCACGCACCTCCTCTCACCAGCAAATAACACCTCCTCCGACGCCCAATACTTCCCAGGATTCGCTAGCGCAGAGCGTTGAGAAAGAACCAACACCACCTTTTCAACCGTTTCTAAGAGCTTTCTACGAATTCCATCCAAACTTCTCAGAAGATTCATCTACGGTGACATTACCGTTAAACCTGGGGGATGTGATCCTCGTCCATTCAGTTCACACCAATGGCTGGGCGGATGGGACTATGCTTAGCTCGGGAGCTCGGGGATGGCTACCTACTAACTACTGCGACGAGTTTAACCCTGAACAGCTGAGGCCCTTGCTGAAAGCTTGTACTGTGCTTTTCGACCAGTTTAGAGGAGGCTCCGCTGGGGGATTACGTGCTAGCCAAGTTGCTGTAACAAGTGTAGTAGCCGGCGTCCGACATCTTCTAGTGAGTTTGAGGATTTCTCCGGTTAAATGGATGGGCGGATTGTCGTTTATTTGAAACGGCAAAGTTGTATTTTAGTCATTTGGTTATTTACTGACTATTATCTTTAGGAGACAACCGAATGTTTAACCCGTGAAGCATCCAATGTCAAATCTAATGACGGTATTCGGAGAACTCGAAAGGTGTTGTTAACCGAGCTATCTACTTTAGTCAAGACAGCCAAGCGGCTTCCTGGGCATTCAGAATATAGTTTGGCCAAGACTGCGACCGAAGATGTCACTGATGAGATGATTTTAAGGTGTTTCAAGATTGTGGTGCGGGGTGTGAGATTTCTTGATATCTGGAATCAGCCCCATAACCTTCAGAATGATTTTATCGCGGAGGAGGCAGGGGGCGCTCAAGGGGAAGATGCGGATGATCATATACCACCTACACCCCCGGCTGACTCGACAACTCACAGCATGGGTAGTGCAGGCTCTGTACGTGGAGACCAGATGCCCGAAGACAATACCGAAGGCCACGACTATAGATCGCGTTCTTCGAGCGTAAGTCACCATCGGGGTTCGCAACTCAGTTCGCCTCCCCAACCACAAGACTCTCACCCATTGCCCTCGACTCCTTATTCGCAGACACCCCGTGCAGGTAGCCCGTCATCACCTAACAAGGAAAGCTTTGAAAGCCAGTTACAGCCTGCATATGCGTTGGCTCGTCTTAATGTTACGCACGATGTGCTTTTGTCATATCTTGGGTCATATATCGGTAGACTTTACCATGAGCCTCGGTTTACTCCACAACTCCAACTTACGCAGCAAGAGTCGGTTAAGGCAGCACGTGAGCTATTAGCAATTGTGGAGGCAGTGGAAGCAAGAGATCCCCAAGCAGCGGCTTTAGTGTTTGCAAAAGAGGCCATGTATGCAAGAATATCGACGCTTATTTCTGCTGCGAAAGAGGCTGTGTCTGGATGTGGAAGGCTGGAGGAAGTAGATGAAGAAGAAGAGGGAATTATGATACCTGACGGCGGGAAGAAATTGGCTGACGCAGCAACGGGTTGTGTCAGGGGAGCTGGGGAATGTGTGGCAAAGTCGAAATTCGTTATCGAAAAAATAGGGGATTTCGAGTTACATTTAGGACCGTTCGATATAGGCCTAGGAATCACCACTCCGGAAGGAAAACTGATTGACGACGCAATTGGACTTTCTGCGGCTGCAAAGGCAGAGCTAGAAAGGCAACTGATGCCACCGCCGCCTACGCCAGAGAAAATTCCGCCGAGGCCTCCTCCGAAAGAGGACCCGCCTCATGAAAAACCACTTCCGACGCTTCCTGTTTCGGAGCTTGAAGTTGAGCGTCTCACTGTGGATACTGCTATGGCTGAATCGAATGTTTCTCTCTCTGCAACCGTTTCTTGCAGTCCGGGTGGAGCTTCGTCACGAAGATCATCTGCCACATCTATTATTGCTCCTCTTCCCCAACTTGCCCCATTATCAACGCATGATGAGAATGCCGGCGGCGCCGCTCAGAAGCGTGATATGGACGCAAAAACATTGCTTCAAAAGAGTATTAGGGCTGACAGCATTGGGGCTTCCTCAATAACTACTGCTGATTATACGATTGCTAGCAGTGTGCGAGGTTCTGAGCTAAGTATGACCTCGACCAGGGCAACTACCCCAGAACCTGCTTCCTCTACTAGTGTTTCTACCCCATTGCTTAGCCTCGATCTTACTATGATGGGAGACCGGATCTCTTTTGAGAGCGGATCAGGAAGTGAGATTTTGGTGCCCGAGAAGCAGGTTCCTGAGGATTTGACATTCAACAAAGACGGTCAGATTACGGGAGGAACTCTTCCGGCCCTTGTTGAACGGCTCACAGTCCATGATTCGACTCCCGATGCTGTTTTCGTTGCTACGTTCTATCTTACTTTCCGCCTTTTTACCACACCAAAGGAGTTTGCGCAATCCTTGGTTGATCGTTTCGATTCCGTGGGAGATGGCTCTGCAGGAGCCGCACCTGTTCGCCTTCGTGTCTATAACGTCTTCAAGGGGTGGCTTGAGTCGCATTGGAGGAAGACTGTTGATGATGAGGCTTTGGAGACCATTACCTCATTCGCTGGAAGCAAACTGAAGGCCATCTTACCAGCGGCGGGGAAACGCCTCGAAGAATTGACTGAGAAAGTATCTTCAACTGACGGTCTCCTCGTACCCCGCCTAGTTTCTAGCATTGGGAAAGCTACTACGGCTACTACCCAATATACCCTCCCCGAAACTCCTATCCCAACCCCGGCTGTTACCAGAAACCAACTTTCGCTTCTCCGGAGTGCCCTCACTGGTGGACCCAACCCAACTGTACTCGATTTCGATCCTTCGGAACTCGCAAGGCAGTTGACCCTGAAGGAATCTAAGATGTTTTGCTCTATTCTTCCGGAAGAGCTTTTGGCTCAAGAGTGGACGAAGAAGAGAGGATCGTTGGCCACCAACGTTCTTGCTATGTCTTCTTTATCAACAGACCTTGCCAATCTTGTCGCTGAGACTATTCTGGATGCTACTGATCCGAAGCGTAGAGCCGTCCTCATCAAGCATTGGATCAAAGTTGCCGATCGCTGCCTGGAGTTGAACAACTACGACTCCCTGATGGCTATCATGTGCACCTTGAACACATCAACTATCGGACGTCTTAAGAGAACGTGGGAATTGGTTTCGTATAAGACCAAATTGGTTTTGGACAATCTCCGAGCAGTCATTGATGTTTCAAAAAACCATGCCGTTCTCCGTGCAAGGCTACGGGGCCATGTCCCGCCCTGTCTGCCTTTCCTGGGAACATACTTGACGGATGTAAGTTTGTCAATCGAATTTATGTTCTCTGTTCTTACTAAAAACATCTCCCTTAGTTGACCTTCATCGATGTTGGGAATCCGTCAAAGCGGCCTGTTTCTGAAGGCTCGACCAAACAGCTCATTAATTTCGACAAACACGTCAAGACTGCCCGTATCATCTCCGAGCTTCAGCGGTTCCAAATTCCTTATCGGATTGCCGAAGTGTCTGAGATGCAAGAGTGGATCGATGCACAGATCGACAGAGTGCACAACTCAAAAACGGCAGACGTCCAACATCTCTACCGCCGCTCCCTCCTCCTCGAGCCCCGTGAGACTCAGCCAAGATCCGCACCTGTTGAGCTTTCCGCACCCGCCACTACTGCGCCCAAGGAATCCCAGAAAATTGATCTATTTAGTTGGGCACACGCATTCAAGGTGCCTACATCTGCGACCTGAGGGCCATCATCCCTATACATCTTCTCACCTGCACACCATTATTTAGCTGTTGGAAAACTAGCATTGGTCGGCCTTTTGATTTCGGGTAACTAGCTTGCTCTAAATGCCTATTGATGTTTGTGTTTTCAGTGCCGGGTTCACAGTGTTTTACGTACTCTTGCTTTCGACATGTTTACAGGACTCGATCCAGATTCTTCAACTTTTCAACTTCATTTTCTGTTCTCTTTGTACCATCACACGTATTTTATTTTTCCCTGCTTCATGGCGTTTATGAGTTTCATTTGGCATAATAGTGTCTGGGGGTTCTGTTTCTTTCTTTGGGCGGAGTGGAGCAACGCATTGGGCTTTTTACTGCTTTATATTTTTTACTCACCAATTTTTTCTCTCTTTCGATTCCCCGATACGCTGCCGAAGGGCCCTAGTCGACAGCATGCGTATCCGTCTCCTTTGGAGGTTTATTTTTTCCAGCCTCGAGACCCCAATTGATGCCTTTCGTTTCTTAGTTTGTTGTTTGCTCATTTCGCCTTCTTCCCTCTATATACATATACCTTGGTCCCTAGCCATCCAGTTCTGCCCACATTCACCCACTGAGCATGAATCCGGAGGTCTCAATGTTTTCCTTCTGCCCCCAGAAGGTTCTTCCCGTCTCTGTAACCTTTGCCTTCGCTGTATGATTTTTTTTCCTTCACCTTTTTTCTCTTGGGATGGTTGGAACCCGATTGAATTTCCCACAAAAAACAAAAATAAAGTGGGAGAGATTGGCTCGCGCCTACTTGTGAAGGATGGGAGAAGAAAAGGGAAAAATGTAACCATATATTTCGCTATTTGTTCTTTCCTGCTCTTTCATTTTTCTTTCCTTGTCATGGGCGAAATTGGGCGTGTTGTCTTTTTTTCTTACTTTCCCCATTCGAATTTGCGAAGCGGTGTATGCTGTGTTTTGTATGGAAAAGTTTGCATAAGAGGTGTGATAGTTTGTGGAGTTGAAGATGCATGGATATGGAAATCAGGGCATGTTTTTCTTTCTTTCAGGAGTCTAAGTTAGCTATTTGAAAGTCAAAAAATTTCTCGCGATACCCCGATGTGATTCCGCGGTGGTGAGGCGGAATCTGGTGTGGTCAATGACCGCTTGTGATTTTCCCCGGGTAGCGTAGGCTGGAGGTGTGTGTTGGTAGTTTTGCGTGATGATGACGCTGATTATCACACTAGAAACATCCCAAAAAGGTCACAGCATTTATGTATGGTAACCCAGGAACGAAGTATCCTGCCCACTACCTCCAGTAGTCCAATCCACTAAGCAGCTTCTTGCTGTCCATCACGGATAGCGATATGAATTTTGATGTCGGTTTTCAAAGTCTTGGATTGCCCACAGTACGACAGAGAGGAGCGCAAAATGGTTGGATGATATTCAGGCTCCTAGGGCACCAAGAGAGAGAAAAGTGTTCGACCCACACCCTTCTAGCCGAGGACATGGCGATTACGAGTAGACACGGCTTACCAATAAATTCTTCGTGGTGGCAGCGGCGTGTCTTAAAAATTTTTATAGCAAAACTCCGTGCACACGGCTCACGTGCCTGATGAGCCCCAACACAATGCCCTCCTGTCGAAGGACGCGGGTCTCTGGTTGTATCATACTGTACATATCATACCAACGACAAGTGACCCTACTCCCGCTGAGTGAGGTGTGTGTCTTTTGGTTCACTGTACCGGTAGGTGCAATCTGCTTGTCTCCTCATCTCCATCCTCGCCTCGCCTCCCGTCTCTTCGCTTCGCTATCAACAACACTATCTTGCGCTCCGCCTCGAGTACCGATGCTGTAGCCGTAATACGTATCACCGCCCTAGTGTGGTTCCTACCACAGCGCTAGGCCGTCCGGCTGCTGGCTGCATCCCTTTTGGGTCCCCATCAATTGCGTCGTGTAACTAAGTTAAAGCGTGGCCCACACACCTCCCCCCTAGGTCTCCTACGCAAGACATCAATCCTCAATCCAATGCGTGCCTATCTATCTAGTAGCAAAAAATGAGAAACATCCTGTTTTTTTTAGATAGAAAGTTTAAACCAAGGATTCACATAGCCGAATGCCGGGCTGCAAGAATTGTTCTACAAAACTTGAGAGCGTCAGGGGTGGCCAGAGAATCCATGCCAAGATCGTAATTTGTATGTGATTTTCCGTAGCAATAGATTGGGCTGACTTCATGTCTCTGTATCAGTCAGTGTGTAGGACGGTCGATAGAAATTGGAAAATTCATAATGCTAAAGTCCCTATGGCTGACCTTCGTACTATCAGAGTTTGGAGGGCGGGATCTGTTGCGGTTATTTCTGGTAGCAGCCTATTGAAAATCTGGGCACGTTGCTTTTGGTGCCAAGCTCCTAAATTTACATGTCGTTGCCGAATTCCATCCCAAGTACTGTCCACTCAACACATCTCAGCTCCCTCTTTACCCCCCTCCTCCCTCTCTTCTAAACGAAATACAATCCTTGGAACAACAACAACAAACAATGGACCGCCGCTCTCCACCTCCGGGCTCATCGGCTCGCTCAGCATTCAGTAGGTTCAGAGACTCTGTGCCAGACAGATTCAACACGCTACAGAACAAGATCGAGAGCAAAATAGCTCAGGTTCCGGATAAGCTATCTCAGGTCCCGGACAAGCTGTCTCAAGTTCCCGACAGACTCTCCCAGGTCCCGGATAGGTTTCAAGACTTTCGACGTGAGACCTACAATCAACTTCCTAGGAGCATTTCCCCGCCTTCAGTTTCAAAGGCACCGGAAGAAGGGGATCCCAAGTATGATCATGTCCTAGCCGGGTTGGCTGCGAAGATTCTCTATAGGGGTGGTGCCTGTCCGATTAGTGGTGGACCGCTGTTGGTTCTCTGTGCGGCTAGTTTTCCGGATACAAGACGAGTGGATTATAACGAGTTGTTACCATACGTGCTGAGTATTTTGCCCGGAGATGACGAGCTCGGCGAGGAGAGTGACGGTGGTGGGTATTCTGTTGTGTTTTTCGCTGGAGGCGGAAGTGCCAATATTGGCGGTGGGGAAGGAGGGGCGAATGCGGGAAAGGGGAATAGACCATCTTGGGCGTGGACCTTACAGGCTTATCATTTGGTATGTTTGCCCCGGGTTCAAACTTGCGAAGGCCACAAGGCGCTTACGGATGAAACAGTTAGGAAGAGCCGTGAGGAAGAGAATTCGAAAACTATGGGTTGTTCATGAGAGGGCATGGGTTAGGGTCATCTTGGAGGTAATGGCGGGGGTGGTATCCGTCAAGTTCAGGAAGAAGGTCGTTCATTGTATGTGGAACCTCTACCCCCACATTTCAATATCTGCTATCACATATACTCGGATATCTAACTTCTAGCCATCGGAATCGTTTGTTTTACATCATAGTAAACACCCTTACTGATCTAGCGAACCAAATCGACATTACCCAACTTCACATCCCTCCGGCAGTGTACCTGCATGATCGGAAGCTTGCATCAACAATCTCAATTCCGGACCCCCCGCCCCCCATATTCGGGTCTCCGCCCTTCCATACCGCTGCCAACCCGCCACGAGTTGGCGAAAACATGCCACTTCCACAAGTCTTGACAGATACCGCGCGTTATTTGAGATTGCAGTGCTTACGCGTGGAAGGACTTTTCCGAGTGACTCCGTCCCAGGCCCTTCTCGATGTCGTCCGGGAAGCGTATGACCGCAAACAATATATCAAATGGGATGAGTGGGGTCCGCATATGGCAGCGGCCTTAATTAAGCTATATTACCGTTCCCTTCCGGAGCCTCTTATCCCGGTGACATTCTACCAGGATTTGCTATCACTCGAAGAAGCGGGGGTTGGTGACGAAAAGTCGTTCTTGAAGGTCAAGGATTTACTGGAGGATAGTTTGCCCAAGAGCAGTAGGGTTCTTTTATTAAGGCATTTATTGCCATTGCTCGCATTGGTTGCGCAGAATTCTGCGACAAACAAGATGAATCCGAACAATTTGGCCGTCTGCATCGCACCGAGTCTATTAAAGTCGGATGATATGATGGCTGATGCGAAAGCTTGCAATGGCTTGAGGACTTTTGTCCAGATAGCTATCGAGAGGATCGAAGAACTAGCGCCGGAGCTGCCAAATAGGGGCGGCCCAGTGCGTAGCAGCAGCGGAAGCAGTTCAAGCCTCACCGGGGTGCCGCCGCCCTCGGGATCTCCCCCGCCATATTCGATGGGTAGCATGCAACCAGTGCAGAGGAAAAGGGTTCCGGGCATCATGGGCACTAAGGAAATGGAGGGCGGAATGACTGCTCGGAAACCAGTCCCCGGTAGTGCTTCTAGTTCGGTTACATGTCTTCCCCTAGCTAGCGAGCCGGATGAAAAGAAGCAATTGATTGAAAAGACCGAAGCCGAGGAGCAAAAGGAAGACATCAGACCTTCTCCCACCCCAGGACTTTCGGTTGACGAGGAAGCCCCCCGAAGGGGCTCCGTTCCATCTATCCCCACAAAACCGAGTGAAGGAATAATACGGAGGAAAGCATCATTCCAGAGTTTCACGAAGAGCCCACCCGAAATAGGTCCGAAGCCCCCAATCCTCTCATCGTCGTCTTTAATTCCCGACCCGTCACCCCACCTTTCTACATCATCCCCTATTACGAAGCCGCCGCGTGTGATACGCCGTGCAGCTTCTTCCACATTCCCTTCCTCGTCATCACTGCGTTCCTCGTCGTTTTCATCCCCGTCCGTCGCCGATATCGCCAGCTCGCTAAATCAGTCCCAGGTGCAGAAGAGCGTCCAGCTCAAGAGCTGGACCCCGCCACCGGCCATGCAGAGGGCAAAAACTGAGCTTGGAAGTTTGAAGGGGCGAGGCAAAGCTGTCGAGGAGTTGAGGGCTTTGTACGAGGAGCGGGCTAAGGGTGTTGAAGTGCTCGTTAGGAACGCGCCTGGTGGGCCTAAGGTGAGGGGGAAGGAGTGACCTAAGCTGGTTGGGATGGATTGGGAGGCACGAGTGGGGGCGGGATTGGAGTTTTTCAGTTTGGTCTGTTTTGCTTTTGCTGTTTACGCTTTGATATACCCACCGTTTCGAGTGTTCATGATTGTGATGCCGTGCAGATTATGTGATATGGTGTTTGATGGTGGCGGCTGGTTTGTAGTTCGCGCGGAGGTAATGAGAGCTTGGAAGAGCGGGATGGGGTGATTTTGCACCCTCTTTTTTTATTCTCCTTGGTTATTATTTATTTGTAATTCGATGGCGTGCACAATTTGTTCGAGGGCCCCTACCTTGTTACCAGCAGCAGAGTTTGTTGTGAGTTTATTCATATAGCAGCTCAATGCGAACGCGACTGTTTGGGACCTGCCATTGCTTCGAACCACTGCTTTTGCTTCCGATTCTATCTCAGGACGGAGGGACGCCGGTGTCGGAGTAGCGGTTCGGGGAGCATCCAAGAGGCAATATTACGGAATAGTTAGTAGAGCACAGCTGTTCCTACTTGACTCACTATACCCGTGATCAGCAACAACCCGCCAAGCAAGATACCTGATGCCCAGCCTCGGGTGAGATATCATGACTGGGCACGCCGGGTCCAGAAATAAGGTACAAGTGCAAGAGCAAGGTCCCAGCTCGAATAGGCTTTCCACCCGTGCACGCCCCCGGCGGCGGAAGTACCGCTAGGTTGAAAAAGACCGACGAGCTCCAGAGCAGAGACACGGCCATATATACTTGCCACGCCACAACTACGCGGTATTTTTCTAGCCAGCCAGCCAGCCAGCTTGAGCATCACATATCCCGCCCTGTCGGGGTTTGTATATATACCGTGCCAACTAACTCTCACTCACTCACTCACCCTTATGCACTATTTAATCAATCCCCTCCCCACACCCATTCTCGTTACTTGCTGTGATATACTCGGGAAGTACGATACCCGAGCATGATCCCGCCCAGCCACTCAAGCAACCAACCAAGCAACCAAGCAAGTAGAAATTCCCGAAGAAATCAAAGGCAGCGGGGGTACAGTGTGTTGCCGGTCTTGGTACGGCGCTCGCTTATCGATAAGGGAGCACTATGATGCTGACGTAGGGGATGTTAGCGTGAGTTAAATTATCATTGATACTACACCAGTTGTATAAAAGGGATTATCCCGCTTCTGAGTAACCTGGGCATCCTCCCGCTAAGATTTCTGTTTTTTTCTTCTTCTTTTGGGGAGGAGGGGTTCTTGTGGGGGATTGTTCGCTTGGGGGGTGTATAATAGAGGTCATGTGATGGCTTTGAGCGCCGGAGGGTGTTGGCCAGGTTGGGGTCATGTGGGGTCACTCGGTGGGCGGCTTCTTGCTAGAGGGTTGCGTGTGTATATATGTGGGTGGGTGGAATGTGGCATGGGGGTTTAAGTGTTCTTGGGCATGTGGTTTGTCTTTTGTTTGTACTGGATAGAGGTTTTAGGTGTGGGTAAGGTGGGGCGTGTGTGTGCAGTGAGGATTTGGTATGGTGGTGGTGGGGGTGGTCGCAGGAGGATGAGTCTTGTATTATGTCGGAGAGGAGAAAGTCGAACGATATCGCTCTACAACTCGGCCAATAGATAAATACGTGATTGGAGAAATCTTGCTCGCTGGGATGAGAATCCTATGCAAGTACAAATCCCTGCACCCAATGCGTATTCAGGACATTTCAATTGTCTTTGGTCGGAGTCCGTCAAAACCCATGATATATATAATTTTCATAGTTGATAAGGACGAAGCTGAAGAATTCATCTCATCGCCAGTTAGATGGTCTCCGATGTTATCCCCTCATGATGCGACCCCGGCGGTGTGGTAAACATCCATATCCCCCACTTCCGCCAGAACCCCACAAACCCCCCGGGCTGCAGACCAGGCACTGCCAGCCCTCTTCTCACGCTGATTTCGCTCAACGGCATATGAACTGGGACGCCAATACTCCATCTCCCTGCAAAAAAAAAAAAGAGCACTCAACAACAATGGGCCCTGTTGTACAGCACATTACTAGTACCGCCCCCGAATAGCGCTCTTCCGAGCCCACTTGGCCCTAATGAAACACAGGAAGAATCTTGAATGCACGTTGATGCGCCATGAAAGAACCCATGGCGGGAGCAAGCGCAGTCAAGATCTGTCAGCGCGCATCCGGTTCCACTGAGGAAGCAGGTTGTTATGATATTAGCGTGGCCTAGGCTGGGGCCCTGGGGGCGTGTTGCGCAGGATAGAGCGCTGTAGGATGAAGTACAGGTAAATCTGTATAAGCAAGATGACCAAGAAGAGAGAGTCCACGAATAGGTAGCCATCTTTGCTTTTCCAATGCCGCACGATATCGAACCCTAACGCACAAGCATGATATTGTACCCAGCATAGTACCCACCCAACCTATTCCACGAGAGAGATATAGCCAATCGGCTTAGCATTCCTTAACCAATATACGATATAAGTGGGCATCAAATTTAAAATGGTGCGATCTTCCCCGTTGATCCTCTTGTTAAACCCCTGTACACCCAATAAGAGTGCCTATTCTCAGTTTCTCCCAATCGCCCCCCAGGATCTCCAATATGATAGAGTGTATAAATACTGTGTTCGAGCAATGATTCTAGTTCGGCTTGTCTTAGACAAATGAGGCCGCAGCTAAGAAGACAAAAGCAAATCAATGGATCACTTGGATAACCTACCAAGTCGTCGAAGATGAAGGTACGATACCATTGCACACGGCGTTGGAGATTGGAAAGAGCGATAGTCCTATCCGAAGCAGGGGCATTGGCATCTACAGAAGCGCCGCACCCACTGCACACATTATCATTGCCATGAGTTAGTGGGTTCGTGTCCTCTAATGAAGCGACACAAAAACCAAGGCTTCCCCCACAGTTATCACAAATCTTTCAGTCATCCGGGTATAGCCCAACTTCGCCATCCCGATAGTAGTTCACCATCTACCCCGAATGCCCGGAAACATGGCCGAGTACAACCACACCGCCGACCTTCCAATGAACCCATATATTGGATTTTTGCTACTCATGCCTAGTTCTGTGCCATACCCGAGTACAGCGCAGCAAATTTGTGCAAAAAGACGTTAGTATAGGTGGCAGTTTGCCCGCCAGCCTGATACGGCGGGTCAACCACTCCACTCCCTATCCCGGGCACCGCCGACTATGCTCCCCTCACGAATCCACAAAGATTATCTCCTCTGCGTGACCCACTCGAGCCACACTGTAGCAAAAACAATCCCCCGCCTGTTCCCCAGAGCTCCGGAAATCTTGCTAGGTTGGATGCGAAAATTGGCATTCATGTGGTCATTTTTTTTTGTCGATCCCACAGATCCAGATGGTTGTAATTGGATCCCTAAGTCTGGTTTGAAACCACTGGTTTCGTGGTGGGTAGTGGGCATATCAAATATGCGCAGCGGGTTTTCTTGGATGTCAGCGAGGATGTCTCGAGAGAGCGAGGCAATTCCCCCAAGGCTCCGATTGTGCATGCTGCAAAAGTCTGTCGTTCAAACAAGGTGGCTATCCCCTTATATCGGTATATCGTCCTCCTTTGATCCCAAACACAGAGCCATGCTCAGCAGGGGCAGGGCAGGGCTTTCAGCAATCAGTCGTTCGAACCAAGAGGGCGCACCCCCGAATGAGCAAATGAGGAGAAAGAGATACGGTAGTGAACTGAAAGAGGGGCATCATATCCGCATCAACTCTCTTTTATGGATAAGGATTACTCACCTTCTCATACGTGTGCTAGGTCCTGGAGAAAGGCGGGCATACACCCAAATAAAATAAAAAGCCCCGTAACCTGGCCTCCAGATAAGTCTTGAGGAAGGTTCCCTACAGTGCCATGTCCGGGGGCATTCACTGGAACAAGTTCTCAACTAGCGGTAGCCGTATATGTTCTCTTGAAGCGTGTGATAACGTTTTCCGGTGATATGTGGTACCTTATTGTAGTGGTAACCTTCTTTCTCTTAAGCTTCAATCAAACGGGAGAGTAGGTCTATTCCACAGCAACGCAATAGATTAATGTCGGTACCAGTGCTAGTATCGGTATCACGCCTACGCCGCGGTGGGTGATTTACTGAACGAGGGGTTTGTGCCTCAAGCGGAAATTTACCGTGCTCGAGTACCATGAGACAATTCATCAAAAGCACCCGTACTCGAGTACATTCATTGCTGTTACCCTCGATCAGTCATTATTCCATTATTTTATTATTTCGTCTTCTCATCGTTTCTACCAGACAAGAATTCCGTATGCAGCTAAAAGCTATAGCATGACTCTGCACCCCCATTATTCATAACCCGCTGGTCTTTTCTATAAAGCAAAAACAAAGACACCATTGAATTCCCGACACTACCGGTACCAGTAGTTGTGCCCGTACCAACGTAACCACTTCTAGAGACATCGCGCAACAAGCAGTAGTCAGATATCGGTGCCCATGCCGCAGGCGAACGCCAGATCCTTCATTTCCGAGTGACGGCCTAAGACGCGGGGGGTGGCAACTATTATCGGTCTTCGAAAAGGTCGGCCCTTTTTTTTCCACCTCGGGCGCAATCTCTCACTGCCCACTTTCTTGACTTCAACCATGAGCTTTTCCCTGTTAGAGAACCAATCTGAATCCCTGCTATGGCATCGAGAGAACTGGTGAACCTTTTCGAAATTTATAACACTCGAGCACTGCACTTATAGGGAGCCACTCGGTTTAGCCAGCCCGAAGATTGCCGCAGTAATTCTGATTGATTGGTCGTCACGAGCGGGCAGCAGGGAACAGACTAGCTAGCTACCGCGGTGAAGCATTGAACTTCCAAGGCGTGCACCGGGGGTTTCAGGGAAGACTCTGGAATGCCTGCGGGGACGGGAGCGTTTCATGGCCGGGATACTAGCAGACACCAGAGTTGTGCCGGGCTTGGGCAGATCATACACATAACTTTCTTTGAAACCCAGGGTGGGTTAGCCATTTCAGTGTTCAGGGAGGTTCCCGAGGAAGTTGGGAAATTGTGTAAGAAGTACTCGAACACATGAGGTATTTTCTTTCTCGTTCCGAGCGCTGAGATGAAGGCTCCAGTGCTAGCGTCAGTGCATTCCAGTACTTTAAACACAATGATAGTGTTACTGTACTCGAGCACTGCAGTGGTACTCGAGTGCATTTTCTATTGCCATTATATTTTACATCTGAACGCTGCAGCGAAGGGGGGATTAAAGAATTACTGAAGGAGCTGGAACGCGCTTTCCCGACCGGGGGGTTATATGATGAGATCCCTTCAAAAGAACAAGTACGGCAGGAGGATAGAGAAAGCAACCAAAGGGCAGCAGAAGGAGCGAGCAAACTAGCACACACAGCCAAATACGCACTCCTCAATTGTTCCGCTGATACTCGTATCCTTTGAGCAGGCAAAGAACTTCCCATCGCATACGATAACCTGGTCGATGCTACCGTCTCCTAAAAATTCAGCAATTGTATGCGGAAAAGAAATCTCCCTCATTCTGAATACTTTCCTGCCCTAGAGCATGTTGGGTTCAAATTCGTTGATAAGACAGACGGGATTATTGTTTGTGCAGGAATCTATTGCAGCTTCTAAGTATAAACGTTTCCTACTCTTTTTTTTTTTTTTGCCTCCCCCTTGGGTTCCCCCTTCTAACCCTCCGGGTTCGGTCACCAGAGGCCTTCTTTGCAACATTGATCGCACGTGCAATGCCGTACTAGTACCGCTAATCAGCTTGACCTATTTTTTCTATCTTTCTACCTTTCTTCTCTTCCTTTGTTTCTTAGACTTAGAAATGCACACGGCGCTTGTGGCAAGCACAAGGTCGTCTCGCCTTGAATTAAAAATAACGGCTTGTATGAGACTTGTTACAAAGAAGTCGCTGATCCCAATTTCAGCGAACAGGGTAACCTTGAAGGTTCTTCTGGTCTCTTTCTCTCCTCTCTCTCCCTCTTGCCCCTCGCGCCGCCCCCCTGTCCCGTCGTGGGTCGTTTTAGGTTTATTTGTGCCTACTCTTTAGAGTAAAAGCATGGATTGAAACAGGCTGCACAGCCTCTTTTCCTCATCTTGGGAGGGGTCTGGATCATCAAATCGGTCCCAAGCTTCCGCCCCCAAATCTCTTTCTCTTCCTGCAGGTTTTAACTTACTATACATTCAGCTGTAGGGCGTTTCTGAGGGGAATCCCTTGTACTAACGCAGCGCTTCCAAGCACTGCGGCTCTACTGTACTCTACAAGTGCTGTAGGAATTAGTAGACTTCTCTTCCTCTATGTTTGGCCGTTTCCCTGTGGTGATTCTGTGCTTTGCGGGAATAATGGCTAACCGCCTTGGCCGGCTTCGGGCCAAGCGAGGCGGAATAGAGCGAAATTGTGTAACCAAGGATTGGACGAGCGGGCACAAGGGGGTCTTGACAGGGGCAGGCTCTGGAAGGGAGAAGGAACAATTGAGCTCAGGTACAATTTACGAACAGTCTTTTCATTCATTCATCCGTTTGTACCTGTAATAATACGCAGGAGGTCCAATTGGCAAGGTGCTTTGTGTCTGTCACTGTCAAATCAGGGAGCTCTCCGTCGATTCGCAAGCGGTTTTCGTCCTTTACTTTCTAGCTAGTTTGTCTCGTGGCCTACCTACAAGTACTGAAGAAGGCTTCTGGGCATTTAACCTTGCTGGTATCGGACTAGTACTGTATCATTGTGAAGAGGCCCGCCCTAGGTGTTTGGCGGTGATTGAATGGTCGCGGGCTTTATCGTACAAATAGGGCAGCCTCCTTTTGGCGCCGACGGGGTTTGATTTTTTGGCCGCTTCCCCTGCCGATCCAACCACAGCGTTCCCCTTACAGATAGCGTTGGTTGCAGGAAATTGGACTGGGTGTGTGAGTGTGCGTGCACAACTGCAGAGCGGCATCCAGATCCACCCCCCCTTTTGGCCGTTGTGGCGCTCTTTCCCTATTTTGGAAATCATCCCTGCTGGCGTTGAGGGTCTTGGCTCTCACGAGTATCCCCTTTTTCAAGGACGGTTCCTCCCACCCCTTCCCTTCTTCCTACCCATTCTCCTACAACACTTCACGACACTCTCTTTCTCCTCTTTCTCCTCTTTGATCTCTTTTTTTCCATTTGTAATTGTTCCGTCATCGTTTCGCCGGGCGTAAGCGGTATACATTTGAGGCGATACACTGTCCTCGTCCGCTGCTACCACGAGCAAACATACTATAACAACATTTAACCCAGTCGGCCCATCGGCATTATAGGATTTCACCAGTCGCTCTCTACACAACACATTATTTTAAAACCTACAAACATTCAAAATGCGTTTCACTGTTGCAGCTCTTAGTGCATTGGGATTCCTAGGCAGTGTAGCCACTGCCATTAACACTATCGACCTCAAAGGCAGACACTTCATTGATAGCGTAACCGGGAAGGAGTTCTTCGTATGTTGTCTTCGAAGCCTTCAAATAGGCACCGTTTAGAGCCAATATACTGATTGGTATTATACAGATCAAAGGTGTTGATTACCAACCTGGTGGTGCCGCTAGTGTCGAGAAGGGCGGAGACCCCCTGACCGACCGTGATAAGTGTGCTCGTGATGCCTATCTCTTCCAGAAACTCGGTATCAACACAATTCGAGTCTACTCCGTAGATCCTAGCCAAAACCATGACGAGTGTATGACGATACTCGCTGCTGCTGGTATCTACCTGGTTTTGGACGTCAACACTCCGCTTGAACACCAGCATTTGAATAATGAGGAGCCATGGACTACATACACTTCCTTGTACTTGGAGCACATATTCGGTGTTATGGACGTGTTCTCTGGGTATGATAATACATTGGCCTTCTTGGCTGGTAATGAAGTTATCTTCGACACCGTCTCGGCCAAGACATCTCCCAACTATGTCAAGGCTGTTGTGCGTGACATGAAGGCCTACATCACCAATCACATTCACAGGCGAATCCCGGTTGGTTATTCCAATGCTGATGACTTGAGGTTCCGTACCGCTCTTGCTGCATATCTTGAGTGCGGTGATACTGGATATATTGATTTCTGGGGTGTCAATTCGTAGGTTTTCCCTAGATGTCTATAATTGGAGATGGTTCTAACGTGTTTTAAAGTTACCAGTGGTGTGGTAAGAATACCTTCGATGGGTCGGGCTATGATCAGCTCGTTGATGACTATAAAAACTACTCTCTTCCAATCTTTTTCACCGAGTAAGACCTCCATCCACTTTACTATCTTGACAATTTTAATACTAACGAGTGATCAGGTATGGTTGCAACAAAGTCCGTCCCAGAATCTGGCAGGAGGTCGACGCTCTTTACTCTGAGAAGATGACCGGCGTTTTCTCCGGTGGTTTGGTCTACGAGTTCACTCAAGAACCCAATGACTATGGTCTCGTCAGCGTTAAGGATGAGGATGTCGTCATTCTCGACGAGTTTGATTCACTTGGCGCCGCGTTCGGCAAGACCCCTAAGCAGCCAACCATCCCCTCCAGCGCCAGCAACCCAACCCGCCCGGTTGATTGCCCTGCTGCGAGCAAGTTGTCCGGCATTACCGCCAACTTTACTCTTCCTACCACTCAAGGGGCTGAGTATATCAAGAATGGTGTCGACAAGACCAAGTTCGTAAAGGGAAAATTCGTTTCCAGCCCTACTTTCACCACCACTCACAAAATTACCGACAGCGAGGGTAAAGAGATCACCGATAAGACTGTCAAGGAGGTCGCTTCGTACACCCAGTCTCCTATTCCTGATGGTGGCATTGGCATCAACATCGGTGGTGGTACGGGAACCGGTGGGTCCACCAGTGGGTCTGGATCAGGTAGCAGCAGCTCAACCAAGAATAATGGTGCTGGTTCTACAAAGAGCATCACTTTCGGTTGGTCGCTCGGGTTGGTCGCAATCGGCTTCGCCGCTTTCCTGTAAAAATTTGTTTGAGCGCCTTGGGTTGTAGTTGTGAAATGATTTCCTTGTTCTCTGGTGTTATAAGGGCAGAATATAATCAGCAGATGGAGGAGAAAGTCCCGATCTACCCTTCATCCATTTTCCATCAAATCTGTCGGTCATGTTTGTGATTAGACTGAACAACAGGAATGGATTTCTCTAGAGGTTCTTACATATTTTCCTTGCATTTCATGGGCCTTCGGACAATTTTAATTCGGAGCGCCGGTAGATTGGGTGTCTTTGTTTCCGCTTTATGATCTTTCGTGCCTTTTTTATACTTTTTTTCCCCTTAGTTTTGCTTGTAGTTAACTGTGCAAAAAAAATTCATATTCCCGTGTCAATCATTTGACTGCTCGCAAAATTGTTGATATCGGCGAAATCGGGGCCTTTCGTATTGTGGTTTGCCGCGAAGCTGGCTCCAGAGTGTGGTAACGTGGGCGCCAGTCGCATCTTCAGACGGGTCATGTATCCGGGCCTGGACGATTAGAAATCGGTAGGATAGACTCGAAAGAGGTCCCGTAGAGGCTGTGTAAGGTACGCGGACAGTCTCCTCATGCCAGGTGTGGACACTCAGATCTGGTGTAGTACCCGTGTGATCTCCAAACTCCATTCCTTTTCCGAAGCATTTCAGCTGTCTGTCCTCCCCGGGCATGATATTATAATGAGTGGGAGCACTAAGCCCGCGCACAGTATAATTCTGTAGCGACATCAGGGCACACCTGTAACTGTCAATTCTTCTCCTATGGTGATCTCTAACCGTTGGGAGCTTCACCCCCGTTGCCCCTATTAATCAAAATGCTCCGCACTGCGCCTGTGATCAATTCCATATTGAGGAGCAGGAAGTGTTTAGAAAATGAATTTTATTGCAATTGGACCTGAGGGGGGAAAGGAAACCGAGGGGGAAAAAGAGTCACCTAGGCCGACGGGGTTTACCTGTATACCGGTAGGTCCGGCCCGGCGGACGAAATATTTGTTTCCCAACAGGATAGACACTGATGGCCATTGAGTCCTTTGCTTCCAGATTGCTTCTCTGGCGGGTATTTCGCACGAGTTGAGGGCTCGATCACCTCATCACTGTACGGGCAGGAGGGAGGCTGCAGTTAAGTCTTAGAAAAAGAAGCCTCAGGGATTAGCTCTGTGACCGAAAATTGTTTTTCCAGGCGTGACCTCTCATTGGCAAAAACGAGCGTGTCCCTGCATTAGTCCGCGGAACGAATTGGCCATGATTCCTGAGAAGTGGGGACAGGAATCCAGTTTCCACCCACCGTGCCGCACCATCATACCTTGGTTCGCCACTCCGTCCCTTGGACTTCCCGATAGGATCAACCTCAATATAGCGAGTGAGAAGTCGTTGATTTCATCCAATGGGAGGAGGTAGGGTGGTGGTGGGGAAGGGGGGAAACTCACCGCTCTCCAGCGTGCATTCCATATTTATTTTTTTGCTCGTTAGACTAGTCTCACCATTTCTACTCAGACATCTCCGGTGCTATCTGGCATTCGCATCTCCACGGACTGATGGGGGAGGGTAAAGTGGAGTGAGTGAGTGAGTGAGTGAGTGAGTGGGTGAGTGAATGAATGAATGAGTGACGGGTTGTGGAACCCCCAAATTCTAGATAGTGAAGTGAGGCGGTCTTTTTACCGAGTTCCCCTCCTTCGTGTCTGTCCGTCCGTCTCCCTTTAGGCTCAAAGAGAGAAACTAGTTGTAATAGGTATTGTGAATATCTATGACACAGGTGAAATTGTTATTGTAATTCGATTTTGTACTCGAGTAGCTTGTATGGGTATATCCTGCATGACATGTTGGAGCGGCTCCCTCTGTGCTGGGCCGTAGGAAGCGGCCGGTTGTGCAAGCGTTTCCACCATGATCCCATCTGCTGCTTCTCATCTCGCAGAAGGACTCCAAGACTACGGGATATGCAGGTGGGGTATTCGTCGTTTAGCTTTATCTACCCCTCCATCCAATTGCTTTTTCATTTCCATTCGACTCGAGCCATTCCTCCCTCTGGCCCATGCCTAAAAACCCTCTCTCTTGCTCGCTGTTTAGCGTTACTTGTCGGTGTTACAAAACAGATCCTTATCGCTACGCTCCCATTGGTGGGATCAACGTCCTACACCATCGAAACGTCAAATACCAAACTTTTGGGCTTTAGTTTTCTCGTCTAAGGGATGGGAGTTGTATGCCACCTTGCCGCTTCCGGACTTTTTTGTTACGTTTTTGTTTTCCACCCTCCGGGATCGACCGCGCGAGGGAAGGAGAACGACAAAGCTCTGCCCCAGCGCTTCCGTATTCCACCTCCCGGTACTTTTTAACCCCACACTATTTACTGTTAGATACCGGTGCATCCCGCGTTCTCCAGGAGATATGGGAGGCTTTGAGGTAACCCAAGTCCATCCTACCGGTGGCTTTTCTGATACAAGTACTGTGCGAGGATGTTACACTACCACTACCACCACCACCATCATCATCATCATCATCACAACACCCAGAGAAATGTTTTGCATCCAGGTTTTCAGAATGATTTCAGAGGAAGAAGGAAAGAAAAAAACCGCTCCCCACTCTACCGTAAATTGAAAATAACTTGCATTGTACCCCGGTAGAAACTGTTTGCTCTTGTACACTCGTGACCTTCCTCCCTCCTCTCACTTGTTTAAACATGGGCAAACAGTGGGTTGAGACTACCGGTATGTCGGCATCTCCAGCGCTATGTAGGAAATCATGCCATTGAAACGCCAACACACTCTCTTTCCAGACTAGGACCCGTCCGGCGGGGGCTAGTAATTGAGTTACTGTCGAGCATTACGCCAGAGAAATCCCTCCTTTTGCCCTCTTTGGAATCGTGGTTGTTTCCCCTCCCCCCGATTCTAATGCTCGCCCCCAAGGTATTATGTTACGAAGGAAGCACCCTGCTTTCCCCGCCCTTCTTTGAGTCTTCAGGGCTGCGGGGAAATGTTGTCTCCGCCTTTAAAGAGAGGCCCTTTCCTCCCTCCGTGCGAAGAGTGGCCAGACGTGAAGCCTCTAGGTGAAGACCCTCAAAAAGAAAACCCCTCCATCACAGTTGAAGCTTGCAAATCCTTTATCTACCCCTTCACTTCCCACGCAACTCTACAAACTCCTCCCAACACACCCCACTTCACTCAAGGAGGAAAGAAAGAAAAAACTTCCAAACTTCACAACTTTAGATCAGTGAAACTTCAACATGTCCAACCTTGCCCCCGAGCCAGAATTCCAGCAAGCTTATAATGGTGAGGATACTCTCCGTTGGCTTTAGGTTTTTCGTGGGTCCGCTGTGATGGACTTGTCAATTTTGCTAACAAACTTTCCTTCTACTAGAGCTTGTTCACTCCCTTGAGGGATCAAAACTCTTCCAGGCTTCTCCAGATCTCAAGGCTGCTTTGCCCGTCGTCTCCGTCCCCGAGCGTGTTATCCAGTTCCGTGTCACTTGGGAGGATGACAAGGGCAATTTCCAAGTCAACCGTGGATACAGAGTTCAATTCAACTCTGCTCTCGGCCCCTACAAGGGTGGTTTGAGATTCCACCCCACTGTCAATCTATCCATCCTCAAGTTCTTGGGTTTCGAGCAAACCTTCAAGAATGCCTTGACTGGACGTAAGTTGTTGCCTACATCCCCTAATATTTAAAAGTTTGCCCCGATTAACCTTATATTTTTCCTCTAGTCAACATGGGTGGTGGTAAGGGAGGATCTGACTTCGACCCCAAGGGAAAGTCTGACAACGAGATCCGCCGCTTCTGCTATGCTTTCATGCGTGAGCTCTCCAAGCACATTGGCCAATTCACTGATGTTCCGGCTGGTGATATCG
>Ga0307509_10003640_pt1 | contig 23090 bp, 15 predicted proteins | sample 10_EM_MG_FD_202245 | JGI IMG/M metagenome (GOLD analysis project Ga0307509, IMG submission 202245) | Populus trichocarpa ectomycorrhiza microbial communities from riparian zone in the Pacific Northwest, United States - 10_EM | ecosystem: Host-associated > Plants > Roots > Unclassified | place... | reverse complement strand
CTTAACTATATTAAGTTTTACCGTTGATTCTTCTGAATTATTTTACCTCATCTTTATCTTCTACTTTGAGTGTTTGGTGCGGTCGCAACCTTAGAGTTCACCTCTCTATAGGGTGCCCCCGTTACAGGCGGGGAGTGGTGTCCCCAATGAATTTGTTTTCTTTGCCGTCCGAGCCAGTTGCCTGAGACCGTGGAAATGGGCCTGCGGGGCCTGCAGGGTGGAGCAGATAGACCTCGATCGACATGGATGATTGCCAATGACAGCCGCGATTTTGATGCTAGATGTGAAGACTTTGGAAAGGGGTAGGGATTTTGTGGGCCTCCCGGAACATTGTCGGATCCTGCCTCCTCAATCTTGGGGGAGTTCAGAGAGTGGTAGGTCGTCTTGTTAATGAACGGTTATTACTAATGGAGCAGCTTTATTCGGGCCTTATGGTGACTCGCTTGGGGTGCAGTTGGCTACGAGGAGATAGGGTCGGGTGGTTTAGGTGCGAAGTTCGTTGGATGGGGTTTATTTTGTGGTCCTGTATCGCGGGTTATAGGTTGTTTGGTTTGCACATCTTGTGACATGGGGCTTGTGATAGTGTCATGCTTTGTTGTAGCTTAGTATAGTTCAAGACGTCTATACTGTACACCAAGGGGTTTGTTACGGGGGACGGCTTGGCATAAAAAATCATGTACCTCAGTTCAATTCCCATTCAGATCATAGTTTTTATAATAATGTATAAGCCACAATATATATATATTTTGAGAATAGATAAATCATGTAAATAATGAAATGAAATAAGTTGAAAATAGGCATATTGATTAGTATGATGCATAATATTTATTAAAATTAGGAGATCAAGATAAAAAAACAACAAATCATACCATAGAGTATCTGACCTTTAGATTTATTTTCGTTTTAGTTTGCTTGTCTTTCTACAACTCAATTTCTCTATTTTCCTGGTAATTAGTACTTTAGATAGGCTCTTATATCATACTTATTTCTATATTTATTATTTTGCAAAATTTTAATCTGTATAAATTTGTAAACTCTGTGGCTTGACAATTCCAAGATAATAATGATCTAATTGGGAATTGAACATGTGCTCATTTTTTAAATCTGTGGCTGAACGCCAAGCCGTCCCCCGTAACAAACCCCCTGGTGTACAGTATAGACGTCTTGAACCATACACGAAATGGAAAAAGTTTATAAAAATAAAAATAAAAAAAAAGTACGGCGAAGTCTTAGCTGCCATTTACATAGAAATTCTATGAGCCACGTTCGCCAGACTTACCCACAACCCCCTGTACTCGCGCGGCCGAGTTGCTCTTGGACACCCACATAGAGTAGTCATCGCCGGACCAATAAGTGGACAATCCGATGGTGGCAAGTGGCGTGATGCAATTTGCTATACCGTAGAAATTATGTGGCTATGTAATGATCCCCTTCTCATCGATAAGCAATGTGGTGCCCTCAGTTGTTTTGTAGCGTATATGATTATTAATGATGTTGCCCTGGATGAGATTGCCATTCGCCAGCGGGATTGCTACTCTATCTGGGTGTCGGCCGCGCGAGTACTTAAAGTATATCATATCATACTACCGTACTTGTCGTGTCGTGACGTTGGCGAAATGGACTGTTTATTCTAAACTAACTGTTTTAGGAGTTCTTTTATGGCTATTTGGACCGGTCTTGACAAGACTCGTGTGACTGTCATCTGCTTCTGAAATAAAAAACACCCGGACCCTTCATTCCTCGCCTGACCACCTCCCCCACCCCACCACCAACCAATAGCTAAAACATCATCTCACATCCTCAAGCCAAAGAATGTGGTTTTCTCGGGGATTGTCTATCCGCTCCCGTCCGATGATGTTTGCCTCCCCTTTTCGACAAGTTTATTGCCCTCAACTCCAACCATACGCTCAATATCATCCTTTTAGAGTAGGTGTTTATGTCAACTGTTGTCTATAAGTACTAATTATGTGGCTGAATAGAAGTATTCAAAGGGTGCCGGTGGCAGTTCGGGGCCGGAAGACGCGGCTAGGAGCGGTGGCGAGGTAATGTTTGCAATGATACCCCTACTTGTTCACCACCCATGAGTTATTAATTCTCTAACGGTCATCTAGTCTTATGAATCTTTCAAGGCCGAATTACAGGAGGGGATAAGGAAGGGTTTGGAGGAAGGGTTTGCCCCCACCAATGACAGTATTAGGGAACTTGGTACATGGATCAGAGGGTTCGTTGGCATAGTGATTGCTGGGGTGAATTGTCATTGGATCCTCCTTCTGCATAGCATAGAGCTAACCACTTCCTTAGTTTGGGTTGAAAATTAGTTTTTACGACCATTACACCCAGGAAAGATTGATAGGAAAAATCAAAGAATCCGAAGAAAGGATAACCACAGTGGTGGGAAATTCTATGTCCAAACTCAAGCATGAGTTGAAGGTTGAGAGCCGAGGTAGGCTCTGGCGTGATCCCGAGAAGGGTCCTGGAGGGGCTTAATTGGCTGTTGGTTGCTAGTTTGATTTGTGATACCGCATTATCTAGTTAAACTCGCTAAGAGGTCAAAAGGAAGTGTGGCGGAATACACGAAAATCTTTGAGCAGAGAATTTCCTTTAGGGGTAGCATTTTCATAGATATTTACTCTGGGGTTATCTGTGGGGTGACCTTCGCCATCGATTTAGAGGAAACAACTAGCCCGGAAGGGTTACTTTGTGAAAAATGCTAACCCACACCTTATTCTAACCTCTTAGCGTGAAAACGAGATTAACCAGATAATGCGGTAGTTGGCTGTTGCTCGCGGGGCTTTTTTTGTGGTCGTTGGTTGGCTTTATTTAATATTTTGGGGGAGGAGAAATGTACTCTTCTGGCACTTTCCGCTGGGAATGAATTCCACCACTACAGGAAGGTCTTGGCCGAAGAGTGTTTCTAGAGGGGTGTTGGCAGATTGTGATGTATATAAAGCACTATGGCGGTATACAAGAACAAAAGTCCAACATCGAAAATGCAGCTATGGCAACCAATATGGCAACCAAATGCCAAGCCGGAAGCGATAAATGTGTTTATGTCGTGAACAACATTTTCGCTTCCTGTAGTGCAAGTGATAGTCTAGTTCGTATATGATAGGAACAAACACAGAAGGTTGGATCTGAAGGGTGATAGTGGTTGACTGACTGGGACGGAACGAGTGATCTCTCATGATGTGAAAAGAATCTATTTGTATCATAAGTGTATGATATCAGCTTGGCTAGTGCCGAAGATCTGAGCTCTAGGACTATAGTCCCCTATAGCCAGTCCGGTCCTCATCTTCCCGGGCGTAGTTTGTCCTAGCACCACCAAAAAGAGAGACTATGAGCCAGGGTCGATTTCATCCTCACACAAAGACAGACTGGACGGTCCGGAACACTCATTAGTAGTTTGGCCTTTTTGTGACATCACTAGAGTAGCTAATTTCCAAAGCCCAAGATTTCAATTCAGATGTGGACTAACTTATCTAGGTCAGAGAAAGGAAAGTATATTGTTTGTTACAGGGTGGGCGGGAATCGGGGCGGGGGCCAGTCGCTTTCAGGGACCGGAGGCACCGTAACAAACTCTACCGGTGATGAAAGCCTAGTCCAAGCCCTTGCAGGTAGTTTTCCCTGCACAAAACTGAGTCTAGCGATCCTGTACTCTGCCTTCTTTTTAACAAGGCCAAAGTAGGGTGAGCACTGGTTGTCCAAATTCTGTCTTTGTAAGTGGTGGTGGTTGTGTTCCAGGTTCTGCAGTGATTCGGAAGTATGAGATATGCAGCGGAAAGTATCAATTGCCAACCCTGATAATAGATTTATGGGTAGTTTATGGCATTTGTTTCTTAGCAGAAAGCGATAATAATCACGCAAGCCGAATAATCACTTCTGACCCTGAAAGCCATAATACAGTTGGCAGGATGAAACATTTATCCCTTCTAGCTTGGCATTTGGTTGCCACATTGGTTGCTATGGCTGGATTTTTGATGTTGGACTTTTGTTCTTATATACCGCCGGGAGCACCGATTAGAAAAAAAGTAAAGAATCTGACAAGCGGGATCTATACAGCAGTTGTTAGGCAAAACAGGGGAACGGATGGGGGTCTACAACCCAAGCATTCCAGGATTAGTTTCACTTGCGGAGCACAGCTAGCATCGTTTGGTCGGGCAATTGGAGAGACTCAAAGGTTATGAGTATACTTCCCTGTGTAGAGAGGACATCTATTCGCTTATGGTCCACACTGAGAAGATTCAAGTGCTGCATCCAATTAGCTTAAACGCCGGGTTGGCGGGGTTTGATTTTAATCCAAACTTCACAGATCTGAGAATCAGGCCCTTTCTTATTTGTGATAAAGACTTCAAATTTATCTAATCTCAGGCAAACGACTGCTGAGAGCGGGGGAGAACATTTCTCCCTAAAAATATTAAATAAAGCCAACTAACTACCACAAAAAAAGGCTCACAAGCAACAGCCGACCATCACAAAACAAACAAGCAACAGCCAATTAAGCCCTGCTAGAGCCCTTCTCACCATCACGCAAGAGCCTATCTTGGCTCTTCACCTTCAGCTCAAGCTTAAGTACAGACATAGAATTTTCCACCATTGTGGTGACCCTTTCTTGGGATTCTGTGATTTTTCCTTCCAATCTTTCCTCGGTGTAATGATCGTAAAAAATAATTTTCAACCCAAGCTAAGCAAGTGGTTAGCCCTAAGCCATGCAGTAAGAGGATCCAATAACCACACACCCCAGCAATAACCGTGCCAACTACCCATTGGATCCAAGCACGAAGGTCGCTAATCCCGTCATTAGTGGGGGCAAACCCTTTCTCCAAACCTAATCCTAGCTCCTCCTTTAATTCGGCCCTGAGCTTGCTGATAACGGGGTCGTGGAGCGGGAAGGCTTTGTCAGACTAGATAACCGTTAGAGAATTAATAACTCAGATGTGGTGAGCAAAATAATCCAGTTGCTAAGATGTATCTGTCACAGAAAATTTGCTGTGACCCCAGCACACTTTCTATCAGATACATTTTAGCAAGTGGATTATTCTGCTCACCACAAGTAGGTCTATCATTGCAAACATTACCTCGCCACCAGCCCTGGCCGAGTCATCCGGCCCCAAAGTGCCACCGTCACCTTCAGTTGAATACTTCTATTTCGCCACATAATTAGTACTTATAGACAACAGTTGACATAAACACCTACTCTAAAAGGATTATATTTAGCGTAAGCGTGGAGTTGAGGGCGATAGACCGGTCCAAAAGGGGAAGCAAACATCATCGAACGGCGGACAGACAATCCACGAGAAAAGGACATTCTTCGGCTTGAGGAGTGAGATAATAGATAAAAAGAGATGGTTTTAGCTATTGATTGAAGGTAGATAGGGACCGATATGATACGGAAGTAGATTAGGCTGGACTGTAGGTGGCGGTGGTTAGGCGAGGAAGGAAGGTTCCCAGTGCTCCTTATTTCAGAAGCACTTGGCAGTCACAGGCTAACCAACATAGTGTTCGAATACCGGTAATATGGTACGTTACCGTACCTTACAGGATCGATACTGTAAGTTACACTAAGGGGGTAGAGTACCGGAAGATAGCCTCTCTCGCTTAAAAATTCTGATGTAAGTAATCTTATCTTCCATCTTATGTGTTTATGTCAAGTTGAAGTAATCTAACCGACAAAATATCAGCTAGGCTAGGCATTCTTAGCAATGGCATGAGATCCAAGGTCTCGACCTGAAGCTTTATGACAGTGGGCAAACGGCGTCTGGTAAATTTACCGTACGTTACCGTACGTTACCGTATCGTATCGAAAGGTAACTTACCGTACCTTACCGTTCGAACCCTAAACCAACCCGAGTGATCACTCATGACGTCAGATGCAAACTGCCACAAGCAATCGGTGTAATGAATACTCCAATAATTAGACCTTGTGCCAACTTCAAGAAGTCCAAAATTCACTCTCTTAGGTAGGGGTACGGCGCCGGCGGCAAGTTCGCACTGAAAAGCGACCCAGTCTAGGTGCCCCTATGACAAAAATACTAAATCTACCAGTCCTGACCAGGGCGAGCAAATCCAACGCACTACTTCCGCGCAAAATAAGTTATGATGCAATGCAGACCCCCGGCCAAACATCCTCTCTTCTTCACACAAGACTAGATATCAGCATCCACAATAGCTCCATGCTTCTCAAGCTCCAGCTTTGGTTGCCCTATCTTCCCCCCCTTGTGTCACTATTGTCAAGTTTTTTTCTTTGTAGAGGTTCGCTCGTTGCTCGGGAATTTTTGGTGGGGAGTACTGGTTGTCACGCCCGACGATGGAGTTCGCCATAACTTATTTTGCGCCAGAGTATGATGGTGTTCAATTAGGGCCCATTTACCTACGAGCGGTAAGCTATCGTTGAAGCTCGGAACCGTGTCAGCCGCTAAGTGAGCTTGACTAACCTCAATGCCGCCGCTTAGGAATCAGGGCCTCGGGCGAAAAATTAGGTAGCGCAGGGGCAATTATCATACAATGTGCGTGCGGGGGGTGAGGGGTGGATGTTTGGATTTAAAATTTTTATCTTTGCTGGGAGTTTTTATTACAGTATGCCAGCAATACATATTATATGCTTTGCCTTTTCGTATTAGACTTTATCTGTTTACAGGGTGCTACTATGATTGCATGATGCTGTTTATATCTGATGTCATGAGTGATCACTCGGGTTGGTCAGCCTCTGATTGCCACGTGCTTCTGAAATAAAATGCACTCGGAACCTTCCTTCCTCGCCTAACCACCTCCCACCACCCCTCCACCCCACTACCCCCTATAGTCTAGTCTAACCTACTACCGTATCATATCAATTCCTATCTATTTTCCTTCCTTCCTTCCTTCCACCAATAGCTAAAACCATCCCTTTTTATCTATCATTTCACTCCTCAAGCCGAAGAATGTCGTTTTCTCGGGGATTGTCTGTCTGCCCCCATTCGATGATGTTTGCCTCCCGTTTTCGGCCAGTCTATCGCCCTCAACTCCACGCTTACGCTAAATATCATCCTTTTAGAGTGAGTGTTTATGTCAACTGTTGTCTATAAGTACTAATTATGTGGCGGAATAGAAGTATTCAACCGAGGGTGATGGGCCGGATGGCTCGGCCAGGGCCACAGGCATGGTAATGGATTATTTTGCTCACCACACCTAAGTTATTAATTCTCTAATGGTTATCTAGTCTGACAAAGCCTTCCCTCTTCCAAACACCGCCATCAGCAAGCTCAAGGCCGAATTAAAGGAGGAGCTAAGGTTAGGTTTGGAGAAAGGGTTTGCCCCTACCAATGACGGGATCAGCGATCTACGTGCCTGGATTAAATGGGTAGTTGGCACTGTTATTGCTGGGGTGAGTGGTCATTGGATCCTCCCTCATGGCCTAGGGCTAACCTCTTGCTTAGCTTGGGTTGAAAATTATTTTTTACGATCATTACACCGAGGAAAGATTGGAAGGAAAAATCAAAGAATCCGAAGAAAGGGTCACCACAATGGTGGAAAATTCTATGTCTGTACTTAAGCTTGAGTTGAAGGTCGAGAGCAAAGAGAGGCTCTTGAGTGATCGTTAGAAGGGCGCTAGCGGGGCTTGATTGGCTGTTGCTTACTGGTCAGTTTTGTGATGGTTGGCTGTTTCTCGTGCACCTTTTTTTGTGGTGCTTGGTTGGCTATGTTTAATATTTTTAGGGAGGAAATATATTCCCCTCCAGTGCTCAGTAGTGATGTGCCTGAGATTAGGTTGTGGTGTATTTTAAACACCCGTTAGAAAAAATAACACGGATTAGCGAATCAGACCCTTTCTTATTTTTATTTAAAGATCTCAAATTTATCTCCAACACCCTTCCAGAAGTACTCTCCCGCCAGACTTTCTACAGTGTTAGAATTCATTCCCAGCAAGAAAAGCCACAAGATAGTCTTTCTAGTATCTCCCTTTCCCAAAGCCCCAGTACAGATCAAGCTTTTAAAGTGGTCTAAGGAAAAACTCCGGGATATATATTGTACTCGCATTCTGAGCGAGATATAAGGGCTCCCTGATATCTATAATTCCCTTGATCACATTCTTCTTGTATGCATGCCTATAAAGGACGATTGAGCAGAGGAAGAAATACGTGTTTGACTTAACGTACTCTCGATGCAGCCATAGGGCACAACAGCTTCAGAAAATACCGGTAGGTATCGTGACGAGAAATTGTCAGCAAAGCTCAGCTTCGACCGACAACTCGAGGTGTCTAATAGACACTGCTGTTAAAACTTTAGGGCGTATTTCATCCTGTACCACTTATTCTGATTAGAGGTGGGTAGTCAATAAGTAGAGTTGGAGTTTAGCTTTACCGATGAGAAGGGAAGGTAATAAAATTATCATACTGGTATTGTAATACAAGACGGGATGAGATATCAATATGATACTACCGGGGCGGTAGTTGCCAGATTGGAACCCGAGCGGAGAAGGAAAAAAAGTGCAGGACACCCAAAACAAGCACCGACAGACACTTAATGACGAGCCCTGTCAAAGTACCGGCAGTTAGGGGCAAACAGCATCTGGTGCTGTCCTCACAGGCGAAACGTGAGGGACATTCGGAGATTTTTTGACCGTTAAGTGTGGGGTACTAGTATTGATTGCTATGCACTCTGGGTGTAAGGGTATTTAGGGACTGTAACACAAGCACTTGTTCAGTGAATTGCTCGGGCAAAAGTTGAAAATACTCATTCACCATCACTCGAGCTCTCTAATCCACGGTAGTTTGGGCTCCATAAAACGGAGACATCTCTTTTCGGAAGTAGGCCGGACTTTTAACAACCCCCAAGCACTCGAGTCCTTGGACAGGGGTGAAAAAATCGGAAAACTTACGGTGGCAAAACAGGGAATAGGGGGACGATCCATGTGGGGGAAGTGGGGGGTGAAATGCAATCAGGTTACGGAACATCTTAAACTCCAGTTGTTGTGCAAATCGGCTGGATACCAGTACTGTATGCATGTTCAGAACTGACCTTGGCTCGCTGTGTAGTAAGCCTACTTGTAGGCCTTGGTACTATAGTGGAGTACGGGTACCAATACTTTCTTCCTCAAACTCTCATCCGTCTCTCTGTCTTCTATGTTCCATCTTCTTTTTTTCCAAAGTGCGTTCTTCCCGACTTCAGTCCCCCAGCTAGAATAGGTCCTCAGAGCGTGGGCGCAACGGCGATTCCCCACTTGGACATAATGCCGTAGGTCAACCATCACAATATCACAACGACTCAGGCCAACGCTACAGTCAGAAGGATATGTCTTATTACCAGATCCCATGCTCCTCAAGAGAGAGAGGAATATAAGCGTATAGGCCTGAGAATCGATAGTCGTTGTGGTTATAGTTGTAATCGCTATTGTGACTCTTATGATGATTGAATTTTGCCGGATAGTGGTTGAACCCATTGTCTGAGGACCAATTCTCGCGGCGAGTGTGCTTGTATAGACGGCCTCCCTAGCCACCCAGACACCCCCGGAACCCGGACAGCTAAACCTGAAGAAGAAGTTTTCGAGTGGTTTTCTTGGATAAACTGTGGCGACTGCACTGACTCCCTCCCGTCTCCTCATACAAAACCCACCAATCGGTATCTGCCCGGGTGGCTAGGGAGGCCCTCTATCATGCTTTTTCGACTAAGTCAACCAGTATGAAAGTGACCTAAGTTTGTGTAGGGGGTTCCGAACATCAACAATGAACACATCATTGATTCCTTACACTTCTACCCCTCGAAGTTTAAATTTATAGTAATTCTTTAGCTGATGGAGGGATTTAAAGTGTTCACATTCAAGCAGCGCTGGGATTTTTTCTGTTGGGAAAATATCCATTTTTCCTCAAATTTGGTAAAAGGCCCGATGTCGAGGAAGCGTTTTGTCCTGACAGTTTGCTTGCAACCTCCGGATAAAGCGGTCACTTGTGCAAGAGGATTAAAAAAACAGAAGGCCCCCAAAATTCGCCGGAGAGACATCCAACGCACACATTCGTGCCCCGGTGATTACTCATGACTGAGCGGAAGACACCCTTGGCTCGGAGGCGGCAAAGAGGATCACCCTTCAACCCTAAATAATAACCACTATTACTTGTGGCCCTAGCTCCACTAGGAATCAGTGGAAATCCCCTGCAATTTAGATTCTAACTCATGCCTCACTGGTGCTCGAGTACTAACTTTACATCCTAGAGGCAGGATCGATGTGCCACTGCATACTGCACAGTACCGGCATACACAGTACGCGAGTTCCGCAAGAGGCCAAATCGAGCTCCACGGCCTTGCAGATATAAGATATATTGGATACGTGTACACGCACTTTGAAGCGATAATGGCTAGGAATCTTGATAGCCGGCTATCAGGAATCGCCCAGAAGCTACCCTGAACCGTACGTATGAGAGCTATCCAATGTTAAGCCTGCACCTGCCTAAGTCGAGACTAAGCTCCGGATGCTGGCTAATATAGATCAGACATCGCAGAGTACAGGTATTGGCCTACTTCCCAAGATAGTCGTTATAAAGGGTCCAGCTAGGGCCCTCAACAGAATCACCATCACCAGCCTTGAGTCCTACTCTGACACAAGAACACTTCGTGACAATATGGTTCAAATTTCCTTGAAGGAAACATTTATCTCTTTACTCCTCATTGGAGGTGGCGGTCGTCGGCCGTCAGGTAATTCGCCTCTGCCGATTATAGACCTTGGATATGTCAAGCAGCAAGCCATCTCTTATAATCAAACCTACGATTTCTACCATTTCCGCAACATAAGATATGCGGCACCACCCCTCCGTGATCTCAGATTCCGCAAACCTCAGCCACCACTTCCCCAGGCCGGAATACAAAACGGAAATATCTCAGTTGAAGAGAGTGCCTGTCCCCAAACCTTCGCCGGAATGAACAGGACGAGTCCGTTTGATGAAGAGTATTTCGGCGTTGAAGATTGTCTGGTGAGTTTATTGCCTTTGAGATACAGTGCCTTTTTCTCCTTTCCTTTTGGCAACAGGAGAGTGGTTAGTACCTAGATGTCTACGTCCCAGGACGCGTCCGACCAGGCGATGATGTGCCAGTCATCTGGGTCTTCGGTGGTTGTGAAGTTATTGGCTCTAAAGAGATGTGGGGAGACCCTGCCCGCTTGATCCGATCTGCAGATGAACCGATGATATATGTATCCATCAATTACAGGTCAGCCATTGCTCATCCCCAACCTCACCAAAACCACTTATCACGAATGGTAATCCATGATTCGCCTTAGGCTTGGTTCCTTTGGATGGCTGTCTCCAACCAATGTGACAGACATTGATGCAAATATCGGTCTCCATGACAGTTTGGCTGCCATGGAATGGGTCGAAAAGTACATTTCCAAGTTCGGGGGGTGACAAGGACAGGGTTACTGTAATGGGTGAGAGTGCGGGAGCCGCGATTATCTTGCACACTATCACAAGCTACGGAGAAGAAGGCAAGAAGCTTCCATTTCAACAGGTATATCTATCCGTCTTACGTTCCAATGTGCAATCCGTGAGATTTACCTAACATTACGCTATCCCTTTCCTGAAATAGGCAATCGCCCAATCAAGCGCATTCCACCCCCAAAGAACAGTGTACGATGAGCGGAACGCTCAATACGAGGCATTCAAGAAGAGCGCAAACTGCACGACCCTGAAATGCCTTCGCGATGCGCCTACCGAGGTGCTCTTGGAAGCAAACCGTGACCTTCTCGGGATGGTCGCAAAAGGGGGAATAGGAATTGTTGGCCTAGTGGTTGATGGGGATTATGTCCCGGATATTCCTATCAGACTCCTCAGCCAGGGAAAGTACCATCGGGAGCTCAAAGGCCTAATTGCGAGTAGCATGGGCTTCGAGGTACGTTAGCCTCCTCAAGCCTACACTACAGTGGAACTAACGCCTTCTCTAGGCCTCAAGGGAATTCCCTACTCCAGACACTGTAACCGAAGACAGGTTTAACAAGACCCTCAACAAATTCTACCCGCAAGCTCCGGAAGTTCTAAAAAATTTAGTACATACCCTGTACCCGTATCAAGGTCCAGGCATTCCTGAATGGCCGCGAACAGCTGACTTCTGGAGTGATGTGATCTCGAACTGCAACGGGGTATGGTTGGCAAGATCGTTCCAAGATTCCTACAGATACGCCCTCATGATTCCGCCGGCATCTCACGGTCAAGATGTCAACTATACCTTCTACACCGGCCCCGACCCTTCGATTGTGAATGATACAGCTGCCATCATCCACCAGAAATACATTACCAACTATGTCATCTATGGGGAGCCCGGCTGCGCGAAGGGCGCCTGCTTCCTTGGTTATGGAAGCGACGTGAACACCCTCTCAGTGAACACCACCGAAATTAAAGATATTAAGGACCCGTGGGCGGCCGGCGGAAGATGCGACTTATTAGAGTTACTTGCTGCCTATACCTAAGTTTTTCAGGTCAATGCTGTTATCACCTAGTCAAGTGGGGGGGGGTGGTTGGCGGTAGGAGAGAAATAACAATGATAGCATTGCAAGAGGTCCATGATAATAACATTCCTTCCTTAAATCATTCAATCACGTACATGGGCCCGTATGCCAAGTTCAGTCCAGGTTTACCATACCACTTGTTATGTCAATCTCCCTTCTAATAAGTTCTGAAAATAAGTGCTGTGCCAGACCAGCATGTACTCTATGATACAAATCTAACTTCCTTCTGCCCGAGCCCACATGTCATACTCCCATACAGTACCCCAGCGTTACAAGCATACCCACTCCCCACAAGTATATACCGATATTATAGAGTTTTATGGTAGGTGCAGATAAACCGGTGATCCCTCTACAACACCATTCAACAACAGCCACACCAACTAGAGAGCTCCAGCCCTGAAATCCTCAGAAATGCCTTCCCTTTCCCGCCAGAATAGGCTTGGGCTTCAAACGCCGCAACTCTTTTATCCAATTGACTCCAAGTCAGCACGAGAGATTCATCGTTGCTGCGGTGTTGGGCACTAGAAAAGTGCAAGCATAGTAGTGAGGCGTAAGGCAAAGGCTATCCCATACCCCTGGGTTTTGCTCCCCCGGGATTACAAAAAAAAAAAAAAGAACGTCTCAGTTCCACACATTCTAAAATGATAAAAAAAAACAAATCAATAGACACGCCGGGGCTATGTGGGAGGTCATCTAGCTAGACGGCCGAGGAAATAGCTCTTGCTCTAGATCTACCTTGCTAGCATCATTTAATATCACTCGAATCTCTTTACCTACTACCTGTCCCTAGCGAATAAGTCACTCAGCAAGGGAGGGTATGGCGACTTTTAGAAGATAGATAGGTAGAGAGTGCCTTGCGCGCTTAGTAGGGTTTGCTAACTTACCTACCTCTCAGGCAGCCTATTTATCCAAAGCACCTATCTAGACGACCAACTCTTATGATTAAATCCTACCTCAACTCTCCCCGAGGAAACCGCCTAACCAGGCTATTTCCCGGAGCACCTCGCGGCAGTTATTGAGGTCATTGGCCTTGTTGTGGGTATTAGTATAGCAGTGCGATGGCAACGGCCGCCGACCGGGGAATGAAGGGATCCCCAAAATGTGGACTGGCAGGGGAGCAAGTATGGAATGTTGAAATCTTGGAATTCTGGGAGGATGCGATGGACTAGGAAAAACTTCGATACATTGGCTATTCTGTTGCCATGACCGATGATAGCAATACGAGACTTTGTAAGGGCTGACTTTGGATTTTACAGGAGAGTGAAGACAGCACGAGTGATTTCCTATGAGAGCAAATCGCCGGCCCCGATGGAGCGCCAGGTTCCGAGTGATGCCTACTGATACCATTCATTCCTTTTTACGAATTTTTTCTGTGGCGTGTGAAGAGGGCTCAAGTGGCTTTATATATACATTCACACTTCTATCAATTTCCTTTCTAATTCTTGCTCCTTCATCACTTTGTTGCTCACCACACATTGTATGATACTAGCTGTAATTTGGGAGGAAATCCGTGCCCGGATATATCTAATCTATAATACTCACGATAGCTGGTGCCCTACCATTAATCGACGATGCGATGCTAAGTCCTGCTTCTAATAGATATCCTCTGGTTCGGATGGATACTATGGGGTTAGCACGGGAGTCTAAGTATGACATGAGAGTTCGCAATACAAAAAAAAAACCTCCCATGAATATAGCCAGATGGTTATGATAGAGGGTGATCAGGCCCTAGTTCAGAAGTCACGATACACCAGGAAGAAGGTTTCCTAGCATATCAGATAGTATCTACCCTACTGCTATCAATTGCTGGTGCAATTACCCAAACGATACAATAGCCTATAGGTGATAGTTCCGATGGTGTGATCTTGGGCATTCCTCCATTCGTGGAACTTCCATGAACGCATTCAGCACCAGGTCGATCACAATCAAGGCACCCAAAGACTACCCCTATGGACCACGAAGAGAACACCATGAAGGCTCTGTGGCACTCTTCACGGGGGGCGGGGGAGTCGGAAAGAGTTCTCTAACAATATCAACAAAGTACCATATCAAAGGTAGCTGTGCTAATCAACTCTCTTTTTTATGACTCGGGGAGGCCAGAGTTCAATGTGGGCAAGTTACACCCCTATGCCAAGAAAGCAACTAGAAGCTATTTAGAAGAGACCAGAATGAAAAAGGGGAAGGGGGAGATACGGATAACCTCATTTGGGAAGTCTCCTGATATATAGCTCTGGGTCAACTAATGAACAGAGAGGCGCTTTGACCTCCCACCGTACAGTAGAACTTCAAATTATTGAACCGCGTGTCAGGAAGGTACTCGTAGTCCAAAATTTCCTTCTCAAGTAAAAAAAAAAGCAAAAAGCACAGCGACAAGGTGATTAGCTCAGCCTTCCTGAAGGACCTAGAAAAAAAGCAGAAAAAAGATAGCAGACTTTATCAGAGATAGCAACTCGAACAGCATACCAAACAGTTCAATTACTTAAAATTCTGCGGTATCTTAATCCCAAGATACCAATATTCCCATCTTCAAAATAGTTTTTTAGCAAAAGTCCATCGCAACACCAGAAATCCATCCAGCTCCTCTTCAAGCCCTCCTCTCACCTTATCTTTTTTATTAATTTTTTTATCTTTTATTTTTATTTCCCCTTCAAGAATAGGGTGGGCACTTCATCCGTAAAAAGAGATGGACACCTTATCTCCAAATCCCATACACATTTGAAAAAGTTCCCTCCCGCTCTCTCTCTCTCTTGGGATTTTCCTACCACTTTAAACCACTAGCATAAGCCAAACTTTCATTTCCTGCATGCACGGCATTTCTCGATGGAAAAAAAAAGAGTGGGGGATGAGGAAATGAAGATTAGAATTATAATGTGAAAGGGGTAGATTTCATGTGGCTCCTGTGAAAGCCCATCCTGAGGATAGGGATAGCATGATTCGAAACTTTCCATCTACACCAAACGGGCCAAGGCTGTGCGAGGGGTGGTGGTGGACCGTCGAGTGATTAGAGTAGTTCAGCATCGTCCATTATAACCTATTATGCATCTTTGCAGTACGGTGCTGACACTCCCATCCCTAGGGGCTCACCCTGATAGTTGGGTTTGAGAGCCTTACCCCCCAGCCGCTGAGCCGGCCTTAGGCTCCGTGCTGACTCTGGATTCTGGCGGCAATGGCTATGCGTTACCTGAAGAAATATTGGGAGGATAAGCTATACCAAGAGGGACCGAGCAAGAGTCTTGGAGAGACACCCAGCTGCGCACCTGAACACACCTCCATAGATCACGATCAGAAACAGCGAAAACGTCCAACGTGTACTTTGGGAAAACCACGATAGACGGGAAATATCATTCAAAAGTGAGTGAGCGGAGAGAGAGAGAGAGACAATGATCCTGAGGCAAGTTAAGTTATGTCTTGGAGAGTTTGGAGCTTGGCAGGCGTATAGCATGTAGCACAGCGATAGACGCAAAAAAACATTACTCAGGCTAAAATATGAGCTTTTCAATGCGGCTGCGGAAATCTAGGGCTTTAACTGGCTGGTGGCCTTGCGCAAGGCGATTTTTTGGTGAACTCGGGCAACAATCTCCCACCTACCTACCTACCTACCTACTACCTACCTACCTACAATGGAGATATCCCCGGAGTCGGACCCAATTGCATTGAAAGAAACGAACCAAAGATCGAGCCGCCGAGAAAGCGTATGTCTGGGCACTCCTGTATTTCCGTGACTGCCACGTACTGTACCTGTACCTCACTCACCCTATTTTGAGCCATTGTACCGTCGATTGTCTAAAAAGATGTGTGCCGAGTACTTTCCGCGAGTTCCGTGGGGGGGTGAGCTGTCTCCATCAGAACCGTAACCGCGCATCCAGTATATGGCGCGAAGTGGTATCATAGATCAGGTACAATAGAGTCGATGTTCCAAAGGATTGAAGAAAAAAAAGCCGGGTGACTGCTTGTTCCTCCTTCTCTTCCACGGCACTTCACCGCCAGTCACTCGTCGTGGATCTATCAGATTACAATATTTCCAACGAGGAAACTCGTACAGAAATACTAAGAGTGTGATTTCTCACACTGCCGGATCCATAACCCCCACCCGTACCGTAGTTGGAGTCGGGGCCATGTTGAAGAAGAAGAAGCGACACGCCCTTCTCCAATTTAGGCAGCGGAATGTAACTTCCACCCACTCATAATTGACAACTCAGCTAGCCGACAAACCCTAATAGCCCCTTTGGCGAGTCTCTATCACAAGGAAATACACCAATACAGGCAAGGCCAGTTAGCCCAAGGCATCTATCTATATACCAGGAAGCTCCATTTAGCTAAGGCCCTTATCTTAACGAAGTGGGATAACCGAGCCTGCAGGAACACACACACACACACCGAATTTATTAATCCTTTTGGCACCTCAATGGTTTAGCGAGACAGCATCTCCCACATGTCACCCCACACTTCCCACCGCCTCCGCCCCCATGTGCCGTGCTGGCAAGAATACCGTTCATACGGCACCGCATATTTTTGTTTTGTTTTTTTTTTAAAAAAAAAAAGCCGAGTGAGAGAGGGGGAGACATGTTTCTATCGGTTTTTATCTCCTCCTCCTTCTCTCGTAACTGTACAACTAGTTGCATTTTTTCGGATGATTGGGCTCGTGGTGGAAATCAAGAGCTTGGGCTTTTTTTTTTTTTACGCCGCAAATCACTCGGTGTCTTTAGGGATATCACTGGGCGCAATTCTGCGAAAAAATAAGGCTTGGGGGGGAGGGGGGACGGATCCCCCTTTGTCTCTCTCCTCCTCCCGCTCGACTCAAATGCGTCCCAATCCTATGCTCGTGCTGTCAGTGAATCAAAACACATCACCAAGTTCGGTGTAACTGGGTCTTCAAAACCTCAATGTTTCTTTCTTGGCGTGTAACTTATGCATATGCCTAGGCGCATTAACGATAGGGGGCGTAACTTGACCAGAGGAGTAGATAGATAGTCTCCGCCGGCGATGCGGACGCAGTGAAATTATCACAAGATAGCATCGCCTGAGGATTAAAAAAATAAGGAGGACGGTCCGTGTACGTATCCATTTCTTCGCGACAGCAGTACTATCATACCACCGCCGGCACTTACCAGATACCAATACCATACCCCCACGGTTCCCAAAAAAAACCAATCAGCAAATATCTACAGTCACACATCCTCACTCGCCGAAAACCCAATCCATCGAAGCCACACACATACATACATACCCCCCCCCCTCTCTCCTCTTCCTCCTCCTCCACCCCTGCAGGAAACTCCAAGCAGGACCCACTCACTCACCCACACCACCGCCACCACCACCTCCTCCCCAATATACCAGCCCTGCTGAAAGAGAGAGAAGGGGGAAAGAAAAAAAAAGCATGTGAAAATGTACCAAAAGGTCACATCCCCGTAGCACGAACCACACACATACACACACACACACACCCCAATCCCGTCGCTATCCGGTAAGGATGAAATGCAAACACTGCATGAGCTTCATCCATCTACGGTACCTGTGGGTCCGTTTTCTCACACCTCTTCCTACATACCGATGATTATGCCCCTTTCCCCTTGTTTTGTGTATAGCTGTCCCTCACAAATCACTCCGGAGCTCACATGTCCGGGGAGCACATCGAAAAAGAAAAAAATAAATTGAAAATTTAGAGTGACCGGTGACCACTCACAGCCGAGACCGAGCAAGAAGGAAAGAAGGAAAGGGAGAAGGAAAGGTGGCGAAACAAAACATCTGATCTAGATTATAATCTACCGAGAAGATATCTCCAGTGTTGTAGTAGATAACGGTTCCAAAAGAGACTTTTTCTATCTTCCATATTATTATTATTATTATTATTATTTACTCTCCCGGGTGAAGCCTGTGAGGAGGGTATCGCAGAAGTCCGCCGTTTTCCGAGTGAGAGGGTATGACAGCAGGAATAGATGTTGGGGCACTCTGCTCCCGCTTTACCTTATTTTTTTTATTTTATTCCTTTTCTTTTCCTTGCTTTTCCCTATTCCCCCCGATAAGTCTCAGATGATGGACTGACTGACCCACGGATTGACAGATTGATCGTCCCGCACTCGGTTTCTTTTTTTCTTTTCTTTTCCCTCTTCCGATCGGTTCTTTTCTTTTCCCTTCTTTTCCTTTTCCACATCATACGTCCGCCTCCGAATTGTGGATCGGAAACCCGATGTTCCGGAGTATGGATAGGTGAGCTGATAAGTGAGCGCGCTTGGGTGGTTGGTTGTGTGGGTGGGTCCTATAGAATTCGGAGAGGTATCCGGAAACTTGACAGATACTTGCAATAAATTAGTTCACGCAGATGTCAGGGAAGGTATGATGAGGTAACGTACTCGTACAGTACTGTGCTCGTATATATACGGTGTCCGAACGCAGGGATCAAAAATGTGTATAATATTCCAAAATCTCTGCGCTCATCTGAGGAGCCCCATATTAGATTCAGGGTTCAATTTTTCGGATATCTCATACCAGACACCTGGACACAAGTGTCCAGGTTTACAGGTATCGTATAATAGAAAGTAAGAAGTGTCCCGAAATTTTGAGTTGCCAATTTGGTTCAAGGGCCCTCAGGTGCGCACAGATAATTACCCATACCTGTATTTTATTTATTTTATTTTTCTAATCCATGTGTTTTGGTGCCTCTTTGTGATACCTGTAACTTTTATGCTTTCCCACACCTTATCGCAAAAGTTTGGTATGGTTGTACAGTACCAAAAATTATTGCCGGGCACTCTTACACAGAAGGGGGGGAGGGGAAGAGAGAGATTAAACTTTGCTGGAAGGTTTGCTTACTGGATAAATTGTGTGTTTCCACGCTTCCTGTAAGTGCCCGGATTGTATTTTAAGGTCCCAGTCGTAATTTCAACAAGGTGTTTCAGGTATTGGTGCTGTACTGTATAGTACTGTGCATTATCCTGTCATCTGTCACTCTTACCCATCCATCTGTCAGACTTACCGGCCGGGAAACCTAAGCATTCTCGGTACCGTCGCGCTGACTTTTATGGAACTATAGTTGTGCAAGTTATACACTTTAGGTTCTGCAGATCCCTTTATCACTCCGATTCTGCAAACTAAGGACTGAGTAGCTCAACGTGAACCGGGTAAGAGGTGATTTATTTGTCCACGCTGCTTGTATCATACAGGAGGATAAGTTAGGTTCTCACACACACACCCCCTCCTTGCTCTCCCCCACTGGTCTATTAGTAAAGTTTTGGTGTCGTTATTCGGGAAGCAGCATCTCTTTCCAGTGTCAGCAGTACGGTAGCAAATGAAACTGGCTCTCGGAATAATGGTAGCTTGGAGGAGGCACATTGCTTGTATCTAGCAGTAGATGATTAGATGCTGCTATTGTTGCGCCACCGCTGGGTGAATGAATCCTCTCTCATTTTCAGATACCTTATTCCAGATAAAGCGAAGTAAGCTTTTCTTATCCGTCCATGGTTTGGCCAGTTGTAGCGCAGAAAATCACATGTGAATAGTTTGAACCAAATAATAACTCATTATCCATAGATGTGAACCCCTTGGGCTGTTGCACAGTACACGTACAGTACTTGAGCATGGAGTCTAGGATACCGTGGTAAGGATTTACGGAGACGCCGTGGAAGCAGCCAATTAACTTGAATTCACCCCTCCACATTCCCGGAATGACAGCGGGAACGGCAGTGCAGCTTTCACGTTTCACGGTAGTCTACAGTTAGGCCACGGCACCTTGGTCAGTCAACTGATGATCTTTTTCTTGTAATAGCAGGACTCGTGAATTCCTTCGGCATTTAACTTACGACTACCTATACTCGCAGCAGGCAAGAAGGATACTATACTTGCATCCGGATATTTAGCAAAAAGCGCGTGCGCACCCACGCGGCGAAGTTAAAGTTGGACACCCAAGGTGGCACATTCCCATACCAAGTACCGGTATCTAACTTCAACTCGGCCACACGAATATGCACGCCCCGCATAATACGAATTTGCGACCCCCTGTTTTTCGAGCCTCGGTACTTTCTTTGCCTTCGGTTTTTTTCACCCCACTGTGCCATTGTAGTTCTCTGTCGCATCAGGCCCCCCCATCCCCAGCCAGATGTGACGGCATCACCTTCGGCATACCGTAGAATATCAGACAATCAAGCGGTATGTTATAACATGTCGTTGGAGTTTGTCTCCTCTTGTGAGGTCAAGTATACCGATATCTTCTGTTTTGCTTTCTCACGCCTCTCCAAGAGGTTGATCTAGTCGCCGTTTTTTTCCACTGTTTTCCGCCCCTTTTCCCGAGAAGGAAATTTCGGACTACCAACACACGGTTCAATTGTTCGAGATTCCACGGTAAGCTACGGCTGCTGCCGCTGCCCGTCAGGTGAAACATGGCGCACGATGATTTCCCGAGCAAAAAGTCGGGACAATGCTGTGCGTGATACGGCGACTGGCTGGGCAGAGAGGGAACGCGCAAGTTTGGCTTTTTTTTGTCCCTCTCTAGTCCAGGGGGAAAGAGGTGGTTCGATCTTGCTATTTTGCGTCAGGGCGAGTGTCCGGTAAGCGGCGGATCCTAACAATTGACTTTTAATCATAGCTTCGTACAAGTAACAGGCATGAAATACCAGGAAATGCGGGTGCCAATTTAGTATGGGTCCTCGGACACGCACGGACGATGAACCATACATCTTTCTAATCCTCGTGTTTCCTGGCACTTAGTCTATTGCCCACTGCTCGTAGGAGAGTGGGCCTTAATTAGGTCCTGCTAGTTTAGTAAACACTTTAGCGGTGAGCAAGACGAAATATTGCCGGACTATGCTCTAAAGCCTTTTCACAAGGTCATTATCGAAGCTTGCCCTCCCACCATCCCACTTCCACTTACTTGACGACTCTGGCAAGCAGGTGTACAGCGCAGTACACATACCGTAAAAACTGAGAACGACGCTAGGGCATCCAGAACATCCCTTTTGGATTAAGGGGAGAAAACACGGTAAAAAGATCCACTTTCGGCCCAGAGTTGAGAAGATGAAAGGAGAAATGCAGCAGACCCTGCCAGGAGTGGCAACTCTAACGTCCTAGCGAGACCTTCATTACTCCAGTCTCCACAAGCCTTATTGCTTATTAAGTTACAATCACGCCCCACCACCCCGGATCCCGATAATCCGGATACCCCGCTGTCCTGTATGAACCTCCGAGAATTCTAAATTCCTTGATACCAAGACCTGTCCTGTTGTCCCGGATCGCCCGTTGTACCGGACAGATTCTTTGGATCTTGGCCGTCTGGGATAACTTAGCGGGGTGAGGCTGTACTGTACGTGTGCTTGTTGATACACTCGCCCAAGCAATTTCCAAGTTGGATCGCGGTTAGTCCGACTGGTTGACGAGGAGGAGCACGGATCGGATAATCAGTAATACTGTCGATAGTAATACCGGTAGTCCATTTAGCTTTCCCTTTTCTTACTTGCTTAGTGTTGGATCTCCGGCGGGGGAACGATATCAATGGGTCTTGTGGCTCAGCCATGCTCCAATCGTAGTCTCTACCCGTACTGCACTCGTGTCCTCTGAGCGTGGTACTGGTACAAGTGCATCCAAGCTTAAACATCATAATTATTACCCCAGCTGCACTGTACTTGACCGGTGTCTGCCCTGGAACTGTGGTACACAGCCTTAGCCCCAGTTAAAACCTTTTCCTTGTGCAATGTTGTTCCCCTTCGTGGGCGAAAGACTCGGGTGTTTCTATAAAAATCGGGAAACACAACCCCTGTCTCCCTACGGATTCGTTTGGGACCAGCAGAAATAGTTTCCCGATTTTTACTAACACACCCGAATAGGGCTGAGGTCCACGTGCACCATTTCATTTTTCTGTTTTACCCCAACACCGCTGACGAGCTTCGCCCCGTGTCTCATTTTGGCAACGTATCCGAATGTGGTCAAGCAAAAGAGAGTCCGAGTTCCCTCCTACGGTGCCAGACCGTGGAGAGGAAGCGTGTTCTTGTCTCAGGCGTGGAGTACTTGTACGATACAAGGCCCCGCAAGAAGCTATGGGACAGTTACTTGAGGTTGACCAGCCAAATATATCCCGTCTGTTCCGGTTAATGGTTAATGGCTTCCTATCCTTGTACCCAAACCCATGTAGAAAGCGGAAGAAGGTGCCAACATCCATTGCAAGTGTAGTTTTCCGGATTTCAGTTGAGGGAAATTTCTGGTGAGGGGGATGAGTAGAGGTTGTAGCGGTGTCCGGTATGTAAAAGTTCTAGACTTGGATTGTGGATAGGGTAGCCGCTTAGCCAAGGAGACCCGAAGTGGGGAAAGTATTGTATAAAAAAAAATAAAAAGGAAAAAAAGCAAAAGAAAGATCTCTAAACACAAGGATCAGAAAAAACGTGTGTCCAGCCATTCTTGCTTACCGTACCTTTACGACCAAACAAAGCCATACGAGTACCGTAAAAACTGAAATAGAAGATAAATGTGCTATGGGGTTGAATTAAACTCTGCTTCTAAAAAAGGGGTAATGTCTCAGGTAGAACGGTAATGACTCACAGAGATCATACGCTTTGGCCTTCAGATTCAACCTCACCTTTCAGAAAATCACGATGTAAAGTAAACAAGAATTAAAGAGTCATTAGAAATAATATGTAAAATCCTA
>Ga0307509_10003639_pt1 | contig 23098 bp, 32 predicted proteins | sample 10_EM_MG_FD_202245 | JGI IMG/M metagenome (GOLD analysis project Ga0307509, IMG submission 202245) | Populus trichocarpa ectomycorrhiza microbial communities from riparian zone in the Pacific Northwest, United States - 10_EM | ecosystem: Host-associated > Plants > Roots > Unclassified | place... | reverse complement strand
CACATGCTAAAACAAATCACCACACTCTATAATATATCATACCTCCACAGTGCTTCAAAAACACAACGATATATACATACATACCCGCGAATATCCAATCCAATCCAATCCAATCCCTCCCAAATAAGTTCCACGACCCCCCCCCCCACCCAGTGCCCTTTGTGCCAGAAGTACAGTACCACCACATACTATAATATTGATAGGGGTAGATATCTTAACAACATCGGGGAATTCGGGAGGTATGATAAATGTATATACGAATATGCACATAGTGCGCCACCCTTCGTTATGATAATATTATGATACCTGCTAATAATAATGACCGGTTGGTGTGGCGGCTTATTCGCTATCTTTCGATCGGGTGTATAGTATATACGATATATCTCGCCAGCCACGATGCGGTTGTCGTCGGAGAGTTTGGAGGGGTTGGCTGAGGGGGAAGTTATTCGCGTAGGGGCGAGGTTGCAGAGGTTGCGGGGTGGAAGTGTGGGGGGGGGGTGTTGTGGTATAAAGGGCGGTTTAAGCCTACCTGCCTAGGAGTCACGGGGTGTCACTCGTTGGAAGAGGGAGAGCCTTCCCAGTCTTGTTTGGCTCCGGATTGGATTGAGGCGGTATCCTGTTCTGCCCTGTCGATTACGCTACACATATTAGGAGTAGTAGTGGGCCTGACCAGGGGGAAACACTCCCTAGCAGGGTTAGAAAACTAAACAATACAAGCCAAAAAAAAATAGGCAACAAAATCATAGAGTTCTCCATATCATGTCAAAGTTTAACCCCGCCCACTCTATCTACGCCGAAACCCAGTCCAGTCCAAGCCAAGCCAACTCAGCCCCCCCCCCAACCCATCCGATCAAAAGCACACACCAACCAACCAACCAACGATTAGCCCTACCAAACAAACCAAACCAGACGGGAAAGAACGAAACGCAATTTACTATGCAAGACCAATATATCCCCTCTATCCCTCCGCGAGAAGAAATCATGCAACACTTTGAGCCTTCAACCTCTCCTCAAACCCCCTACAGACGTCTTCAAACCCACCCGTGACCTCAGCGCACACATTCGCCGCACTCCTATTTCGACACTTGGCGTCCCAATCGCCGTCCTCGATCCAACGTCTGGAGCGCTCGACTTGCTCCAGTTCCGATTTCCAGTCAGCGCAGGCCTCCCTCGCCACGCGCAGTTTCCGGTTGGCGGCGATGGAGGACTGGCGCGCCATTTGTAGGGTATCCGAGAGGAAGGAGAGGTGCGAGACGAGCGAGAGGGTTAGGGCGTGGAGGCTCGCGAGCTCGGTGAGCGCACTGGAAGCTGGGCGCGGTATCAGATCTATTAGTGGGAGGAGGAGATCGGAAATGTCGTCATCCAGCGGCACGTTCGAGGGGTTTATGCTGAGAGAGAGATTGCGGAGGGTGCGGGCTTGGTGGATCATGTGGGTTGCAAGAGCGCTGTGGGCGGTTATTAATCTGGGGTGGTGAGTTAGTGATGGGACTGCAGAAGGGAGGGGAGAGGGATTACCGAGTGCTCCCCGATTCAAGACTACTCTGAGGTGGCAGATTTTGTAAACCTTCCATTAATCTAGGTATCATCTCACCGTCCTCCTCTCGCGTCATCATTACTTTATTCCGGGCAGCCAATTTCTCAATCTGTCCAATCTTGTCCTCAAGCGCAAATGATATTCCCCCTGTGAGATCTTCTAGATCACCATATTCACTCCCGTCGTAATCACTCGTAGCCCCTCCCACTCCCACTCCCCGCCCTACCCCACCACTCCCTCCACCACCATCTAATACCCCTCCACCACCATCATTAGGGTCCCCACCCCGATCCTGCCGCCCATGCCCGCTCTCCCCATACCCACCCTCGTCACCGGCCTCTTCATCATCATCATACTCCTCGTCGGAATCGTACATGGCCCCGGCAAGCTCGTCCGCCAGGGAACCCAACCCCCCACCACCGCCACCACCACCACCGGGTCCACTGCCAACACCAGCATTCCCGCCACCCCCGCCAGCGAACCCCCCACCGTCATCCCCTTGGGAAGTAATCAACATGCTGTCGTCATCATACCCATTTATCGAAGTGTCCTCGTCGGCGAACGCGGCATCGATGTGTGGCTCGTAGAGAGTGTGCGCCATGATCTGGACGATGGGCTGGAAAAAGAATGGAAAGAAAAAAAAAGAGAGAGAGAGAGGAGATCTACCGCTATCTATAGTACGCTGCAGTGAATGGAAGATGTAGAAGAATAAAATGATTCTAGTGTGTCTAGTTTTATGTCTAGCTGTGTGTGTGCACCGGGGAAGGAGGTGGTGGTAGAAGTGAAAGCTGGGTCGAAAGTTGTTTGTTTTGCATTAATTTGTCGGTTGCTTGCTCCCTGCTCCCCTGAATGGTGTTTGATTTAAGTTGGGTTGAGGTGATAGGGTGGCTGTATCAGCTGGTTGCAGGGATGATGAGAAGGTAAATCAAAGCCAAGAAGAGAGAGGGAGAGAGGGAGGGAAGGAGGGAGAGAGGGAGGGAGAGGGAGAGGGAGAGGGAGAGATATGTGTGTGTGTATGTGTGTGTACCGCTATGTGTACTCTACTGTGCTCGTATTCAGTGCACAGTACGCGTTATGTTGGCAGTCGTGGTTGCTTACCGGTATGTGTTACTAAAGTGGAAGGGGGAGGTGCTGGACGGTATCATGAGGACGACTCGGAGAAGAGAGAAAGGTCAGAAGGAGAGGGGGAGCGCAGTGCCATACTGTACACTGCCAGTGCACGGTAGGGGAGAAAGCAAGAGAGGAGGAAAGGCCAGTGGTCGTTATAATGTGGTGTAGTGTAAATGCAGTGCAAAGCAATGATGGGGGAAAGTGGAAACAATGGTTAATAAAATGAAACAGAAAAAGCTAAGTGTCGTGCATCAGGCTTCCCACTAGCTCAAACCGACTATGGGTATTAACTTTGCCCGAGTGAGATAATGGGATCCGTGATATATAACGATATCTGCTGCCTTCTACCGGTATTTATCCTATGATATTTCTTCCCTTGCTTTGTCCTACCCAACTATACTCGAGTATGCAGCATTTCGATGCAGCGGAGCCTTTCACCCATCTTATCATAATCTGTCACAACCCTCGCAGCCCTATCTATCTAACAAGCATGCCCCCAACCCGACCTTCAATGGGTTGAGCAACCCAATAAACAAAACCCATATCATACGAGGCAATACAGGACCAATGAACCCTCGACGATTGACCCTCTCTCAAACAATCCAATTCAATCCACTCCCCTTCCATCCATCCATCCCCGGAAGAAAAGAAAAAAAACGGAAAGAGCCTCACAGAACCCCCTAACGCAACAACGACAACGACAACAACACACCCCCCACTAAAACCCCACCAGACCTTCCCCCTCGAAAAAAAATAAAAAAATAACAAAAAAAAAGAAGAGAGAAATGAGTTCCCTCCGCCCCTTCCACCCCCTCGACCTCCTCCGTCTTAACCTCGCAAACCTCGACGTTTTGACCGAAAATTACGATATAAGCTTCTACCTCAGCTACCTCGCGAAATGGCCAACACTAATGTCAGTAATGGAGTCTTCTCAAGGAAAAATAATGGGCTACAGTATCTGCTCCCCCTCCTCCCCCTCCCCCCCCTCCTCGGCCCGCAGCCGCTGTTGTCCAACACACCATCAACTAACAACAAACCTAGTAATGGGTAAAGCCGAAGGCACCGCCAAGGACTGGCACGGGCATGTTACCGCCGTAACGGTAGCACCCGACTATCGCCGCCTCGGCCTTGCAAAGACAATGATGGACGAACTCGAGCGTGTGACGACGAGCGTGTACAACGGCTACTTTGTCGACCTGTACGTGCGTGTCTCGAACGAGATTGCTATTAGGATGTACGAAGGGATGGGGTATTCGGTCTATCGCACCGTCGTGGAGTATTACTCTTCTGGTAGTGGCGGCGGCGGCGGCAGCGGCGGTGGAGGCAAGGTGGGGGCGGAAGGGGAGGGGGATGAGGATGCTTATGATATGCGGAAGCCTATGCCTAGGGATAAGCATCGGAAGAGTGTAAGGGAAAATGGAAGGGAGGTTAGGGTTCTGCCTCATGAGGTTTGGTAATACCTGAGAATAAGGTGGAGGGGGTATGGGTTTATGGTTTTTGATCATAAAACAACGAAAAAAAATTCATGATTTCTTTCTCTTCTTTTCCCTTTTCGCTATTTGCATGTTTTTGGCTCTGGAAAATCACAAGGTGTTTTTTTTTTATTAATTTTTTTATTTTTAGAATTACGGGTATGATAATAGACGCACGACAATCCATTCCACGAAACTCCTCTCATCCTTCACCCAGTCGGTAGCAGGCATTCTCTACGCTACGAGTGATTAAAACAGCAGTCGAGAGAGGAGAGAAGGCTTTGTATTTCCTATTAGCAATACCCAGCTCGCTGCACTTCACACAAACCATAGGGTAATCTGAAAAACTCGAACCAAACTCCAGAACCCTGCCAAACTCCGACCCCAATAGAACAAAAGCCTTTAAACACAAACCTTCATACAACCCAATTCACACACTCTCTCTTTCCTCCATAATGAGTCCACATCCAAAATGCTCATTGTCGTACCCTAGCCACCTCCGCTCTCTTCCTCCAGACTTATTCGGTCCTTCAAAACTCCAACCCATTGGTCCTTGAAACTCCAACCCCAATAAGACAAAACCCTTTGAACACAAACTCTCATACAACCCAATTCATACACTTTCTTCCCATTCAAAATGCTCATCGTCCTACTTCAGTAACATCCACCCTCCTCCGGACTCATTCAGTCATTCATGATCCCCACGACGGCCCCCGTTCGGTAGAAGATCATAGCCTTTGCCTACACCTGATAGGGCGGGTGACGCGTCTTGGAGCGTCTGTCGGTTTTTTGAAAGCTGGTGCTGATGGCGCACTCCAATGGCCGGGGCGGGGGGCGAGCATGCTTGGGCTCTATAATGTGGTCTTGACACTCATATATCTCTGCCTCCTTGCAGACGCTTGAATCCAGGGGTAATTGCGGCGAGGCGAGTATGTTGTAAAAGTTTGTCTGTGTGCTACTTACTCTGGGCGCCCACCGTGGCACACCAGACTTCGAAGGCGAGGTGTGACCGCCGGACTGTGGTTGCTAAGTCCGTTTTGTAGCATCAGTGTTCTTAACAGGGTAGTCCGTCTGTCCGGCTATTTTCTGAACTTGCCCGACAAGTAAGAGCGAAGGACCAGGACGGACGATATTGTCTTGTCCCCCGTCGTCCCCCGTCGTCCCCCGTCGTCCCCCGCAGTCCCCTGCCCCCCCGCCGCCGCCGCCGTTCGTTCCTCCATCGCCCACCGTTCCACCTAGAGTCCCTTACGACTCCCGCATTGCCCCCCTCCTTCCTACCCCCCTTCAGACTCCATCAAACCCCCCCTCCGGTAGCTAGTGATAGGAACGCCATCTCTTATATGAAGGCACGAGACCTAATAGGTATCTGAGAACTATCACGAGACAGTATACCCTCCAAAGATTTAATCGCGTTCGTAAGACTGGAAAAGATGGTAGCAAATGCAGGATTAACTTCAACTGCACCCGAAAGTGGTGCCAGTGGCCTTGGCTGATCACTGCAAACTCCCATAATGCCCCTCCCTATTTCTTTGCCCAACCAGATATTCCTGGAAACGTCATCGCTATCATTCCCACGGGCCGATGCATTGAGTGCTCGTCTCTTCTCAACACAGGCAGCGGACTCAACTAGGCTTCCACTAGCCCGGGTCGTGGCTAGGCTTCTAAAGGGGAAGCCTATCGGCGATCTTTTAGATGTAACTCCTGACACAGATCCGCGTCCTACCTCACCACAACTAGAACCTACTCCAGAGGGAGCAGAAAACCTCCAAGGTCTGGCGATCGGGTCAACAATCGGTTCATTTCCCAGCGACGGATGAGGAGATCTTCTCCTATTGTTATATCTGGTCATTCCTCCCCTGTAGTTTGCGTCCAAAGCCTTGACAGCACCGGATACCTTGCCAAGCGCAGTTCTTGCCAAACCCTCCCAGCTGCTATTCCCGCCCTTGATCTCTGGGTGCAGAGTCTTGAGGTTCTCCCATTTCTTAATCTCGAATCTTGCCCTTAAAGAAGCCACCCCAGCGGTTGAAGGCATCCAATGCTGCAAAAAGGATTTATTGATTTTCACATGTTTTGCATCGGTATCAGCAGTGTGATCTTGAAGCGCAGGGCCGGACATAGGCTTAACAACGGCTAATCCCGAGAGATCATTTCCTATTTCAGGGAACTTGATTTTATAATCCACTTCATCTTGGGTTGCTGCCGTCTTCGCTTCCAGGACAAGTAATAGCTCGGGAGAGTAGGAAGAAGGTAAAGGGCTCTTTCTCGGTGCAATCACTGATAGACCCGTAAGCAGTCTATCATCCAGCCCTTCGGTTTTTCTAAGGGGCCATCCTCGAATGCCAATATCATGGATAGGATAATTGGTAGCCCCATGCTCAGGTAGTTTGACCGAGTGCTTTCCTTTCGTCGGCATATCATCTCTCGTAACCGCAGCCTGTCCAATGATCGAACTAGATCCCCCTCTGAATCCTCCTCCCCCGAGTCCAGCATTCTTCCCCTTATTCCACTCCTTCATGGTCTGCATATCATCTCTCGTAACCGCAACCTGTCCATTGATCGAACCAGATTCCTCTCTGTATCCTCCTTCCCCAAACCCAGTACTCTTCCCCTTATTCCACCCCTTCACTGTCTGCATATCATCTCTCGTAACCGCAACCTGTCCATTGATCGAACTCGATACCTCTCTGTATTCTCCACCCCCAAGCCCAGCATTCTTCCCCTTATTCGACTCCTTCATGGTCTGAATATCATCTCTCATAACCGCAACCTGTCCATTGATCGAACCAGATCCCTCTCTGTATCCTCCTCTCCCGAGCCCAGCATTCTTCCCCTTATTCCACTCCTTCACTGTCTGCATATCATCTCTCATAACCGCAACCTGTTCATTGATCGAACCAGATCCCTCTCTGTATCCTCCTCCCCCGAGCCCAGCATTCTTCCCCTTATTCCACTCCTTCACTGTCTGCATATCATCTCTCATAACTGCCACCTGTTCATTGATCGAACCAGATCCCTCTCTGTATCCTCCTCCACCGAGCTCATCATTCTTCCCCTTATTCCACTCCTTCATGGTCTGCATATCATCTCTCATAACCCCAACCTGTCCATTGATCGAAACTGATCCATCTCCGTATCCTCCTCCTCCCCTAAGCCCAGCATTCTTCCCCTTATTCCACTCCTTCACTGTCTGCATATCATCTCTCGTAACTGCAACCTGTCCATTGATCAAACTTGATCCCTCTCGGTATCCTCCACCCCCAAGCCCAGCATTCTTCCCCTTATTCGACTCCTTCATGGTCTGAATATCATCTCTCGTAACCGCAACCTGTCCATTGATCGAACCAGATCCCTCTCTGTATCCTCCTCTCCCGAGCCCAGCACTCTTCCCCTTATTCCACTTCTTCATGGTCCACAACTCATACAATTTCCAATTCTCACCAACCCTGAGATCCTCTAGGGCATTCCGATCATCGCCCCTAATCGACTCGGAAGAAGAAACCACATATGGCGGAGCATCACCAACTCGTAACCACTTAGACACCACAGAGGGCCCACCTTCACCCTCACCCTTACTTCCAGATAAAGCGTCATTATTATCCACCCAAGCTGTCTTCTGACAATACCCTCCATAAACAGTCACAGGACTAACAATGCCAATCCGGCTATTGCTCCCTGGCAAGGCAATCCCCACACGGGAGAAATTCAACATAATAGACTTCACCTTCTCTCTTGGAATTGCCTTCCAATCGTGATGAAGCGGTGTGGAGGCTAGAGGGGTAGCCTTCTCGTTGATTTTCTGGTTGAAATAAGCCACAAGCGAGCGAACTTTCGAACCACTACTGCCAGGCATGAGCAGTGGTAAGGGAGGGGGGTCGGAGATTGAATTTTGGGAAGTGGAAGAATTTTTAGATGACATTGTTAGGGATACCATTGTTACTCGAAGCTTCGTGACAGTGATGAATGAAGGAAGGAGAGGAAAATGAAGGAGAGGAAGCGAAGGGGGGAGAGGGCAGGATTATAAACAAAAGGGAGGAAGGAGCATACCTGAGTGTCGTCATATGCCCAGCCAACAAGTACGAGTACAAACAAAACAAAGAGTACGAGTACAGTAAACACAACTTTCCCTTCTCGGGAATAGTTCAAGTAAATATAACTCTAATCTTCATGCTACGCACTCCCCTCGCATTGGCACAGCAACCCCCCCCCCCTCCTACAAACCAAACACAAGTAATATGCACAACTAGCCATATTACAACAGAACAAACCCGATCTCCAACCCTCCAGAAGCGAGAACCCCCCAAGAATAACCCTTCCCATCAGCGCTAACAACACACCCCCTAGCTACCGGGCATCCATGATAATATATTATGTCTAATAGCAGGGGGGGGAAAGGAAGAAATGTAGACTAAATATCGTGGACCGTCATACCCACTTATTGAATTAGGATATCACGGTGAGTAGAAAGTCTTCGATCTTCCTTGCACCAAAATAGGAGAGAGCCATGGAGCGGGGCTTACACCAGAGTGTTGGCAAGGAGTTTTAGTTTTCTTGTGTGTTTTTGGAAAATTGGATAAAAGTTACGGTATCATATTTATTAAATACAGTGTTGTGCTTGAAGGTCTTTTGCTGGAGCGTATGGTGTGATACTTGAGTATGGTATAATAGCTTTAGCAATTGTAACTTTTTTCTCCCCTCCTTTCTTTTCTTTGATTGAGGTTGGGGTGAGGTTGAGGTTGATCCGCAAGATGTTGTTGGTTAGGACGAGTGAAAAGTTGCCAATTTTATCCATTTGTATGTGGGGAAGGTTACCCGGTTGTGCAGGACCAATCTCACTGAGGCCAAGCAAAGTCATGGTTGATAATGGGTTAGGGATTGTTCACTACACTGCTGCCATAATGTGGACATACAGGTAATCGGTCAAGCACTTTTCTGCGAGCAGCTTTAGGAAGAAGAAAGCTGTAGAATCATTCTAGAACTGAGGGAAAAGTAGTATGGTTAGGTAAGTATCATATCTCGCATTGTGACCTGTTTACTCGATCCTAACTTAATGCAGGGTCCTTGATATTGCAAAGACGAACTTAAAGACTAGGGTCAATTCTTTCGCTATCGCGCATGGGAAACTCAACTATTGTTTTTTTGGGGGCCGGGGGATCCCAGAGCGATATAGTTCCCGGACAAGAGCATCCTTGGTAGGCCCAAGTATAATACCGGTACGGTACCGGCTAAAGAGCACCAAAGTGGCTGAAAATTCGGGGCTAGATAAATCGCCTTTCGTGCCCTCATCTCTTCATCAATAAAGACGGGAAATATATTAATTAATAGCTAGGGAGCTGGTGCCTCTGGAGTCCCTATTTTTATGACAAATCTCTCCGTTCCCTGGGCAGTGCTGGTCAATTGGCACTACTGATGGCAAAATTCTCTAGGGACGCCCCGCCCCATACAGAGAGATATACAAGCTTTGAAATTCGCAAAATTTCGCATCGTTACCGCTCACCCAATATTTCTATACACGTTTCAAGATTTCAGAATGGGGATTAGAATACCCAAGCCTACCAGTTTACGAGTAACTGGCGGCCGAGTTCTAGCTTTAAAGAAAAGACCTTTTTTTTGTGCAGAAATACCCACCAATGATGAGATTTGGCACTCAACAGGGGCGTCCTGGACATGGAGTAAGGGAATCGCGAATATATTTAATAAATGAATGATATCCCACAACCCCACACTAACCACATCTTACAAAACAACATCGAAAAAAAAACCGCAAAACGAAATCCAATGCCTCAGACAAAAACCATAAATCAAACCAAACTAACTTCTACCTATCATACGCCTGCCCGCAGACCATTGTAACAGCTGGTCATGTATCCCTCCGCGATGAAGATCCTCTCGGATTACTTCCACTACCGTGCCCAGTACTGCTGCCGCGAGTGCTACTGCCGCCAGTGCTACTGTCGTCTGCGCCACTGTCGTCTGCGCTACTGTCGTCTGCGCTACTGTCGTCTGCGTTACTGTCGTCATCGCCACTGCCCCTTGACCCAGTCTTTTCACGGTTCCTGCCCGAATTCTCCCCGCTGGTATGAGACTTCCTACTAGTCCTATCCTTTGCCCCAGTACCAATATCAATACTGTCATCATCCTCATCCCGTGGCGGAGAGCGAACTGATCCGACCTCTGGGTCCTCGTCTTGAACTCCGCTCCCATGTGTCTTGTGGGAGGTTTTCGACCTTAGTTTTGACGATAGGGAACTGTGATGGCGATTCCCCTCCTTGCCCGGGATGGCGACCGCGGCGCAGAGCGTTAGAAGGGTGAGGGTTGTTAAGGCCGCCAGGGCGATACGCATTTTGAAAAGGTAGTTAGGTGGTTTGTTGGTTTGCGTGGGTTTTTTGTATTTATGCAGGCTCGTGTGTATGGAGGGAAGGTTATGAAGATCGAGATGTTTACTATTGTAGATCGAGATGTTTAAGTCGAAAGGAGGGTTTTATATTACTCTCGTTGTGATATCATGGGTATGTTTTCCGGCCGTACGATATCCGGTCAAGGATGCCGTTTTTCCAGAAAGTGTGCGTTGGTTGGCGTTCATTCCGGAAGAGTTGTGGCCTTGGGGGGTAAATCGCCTTGCTTAGTGACCCCGGTGCTGATAACCAGGTTAGAAGTCTGGATACCGGGTGAGCTCGGTGTATCTTGAAGAATGGGTCAATGACTGCTGTGGGGCTCGGCGTTAGACCCCAGCCACTGAGATTTCATACTAGCGTCGAGTGATGATGCGTGGTTTTCCCGATAGAGAGCCGATCTGCGTCCCTGGGAAGTTGAAAAACTTGGGCTGCGAGTTGTCTTGAGGAGAATTCTCTTCTAGAGAGAAGGGTTTTAAAAGGCCGGTCATTCAGGCACCAATAATCGACTGCGATAAAGTCGTACATGGCGTATATGCTAACTGAAAAAAAGATATTCCAACAGTAATATTTTCATAAAATTAGTATTTCTGTTCCTGCAGCTATTACAGCAATAGGAACTTATGGGGGAGGTGTGGCGTGTTGGCTTGGAAATTTTAATAGATCGGAAATTGAGGAAGTGTGCCGGCTTTTATCCTTGACTGACCGTGGCCATGAGTTGTCACCTGAGCTTCCTTATGATATTTATATTTATTTTAGCTCCTCAATCAGTATTGCACTTGATTGCAGCACACTACTATACTATACAAGTATGCTACCCATTCCGAAAGCGCGCCGGACTCCCCCCACCCCCAAGTACATTTAGTCATCGATACTCCATCAATGCAATTTAACAGGGGGTATAATTATTTGACAATATTCATGAGCGCGCCGAACACTCCCTCAAATAAAAAAGTTTTGTGTCGCCATAGTTTGTGCCGGAAAAGTGGGGCGCCGAATATCGCCGGAAATATGAAAAAAAATATGATAAGTCATGGTCGGTCTGCTAAAGCACCATACCGGTAAAAACAACACCAAAATAATCAAAATCCAACCCAATTAAATCCGCAGTACTGTACCGTACCGTACTCCAGGAAAACTGTTTCCAAAACCCCCTTCCTAGAAGCCAGCAACCCGGAAACCCAGCACGCATCTTTGTAATTAATTGTGAATTGGCCTTTGCGCAAGCAAGAGAAGCCTAGGATGTCAAAAAGTAGGACCGCACCAAGCCTCAGGATTTGAACGCCCCAATAAAAATGCGCTTATTATATTCTGAAACTACAAATTTTCATAGGCCTACTAACGACGCAAAGCAGGGCTGATCCAGGCAAAATTTGGATATTGCAAGGTCCGGACCAGCTCCCCATTCCTTAATGCGACTGATTATCAATTGAGGTCAAAATGGTATCGTCGCGTGGTTGCAAAGGTAGCCGCTTTGGTGTAAAAAGTGGAAGCGAGGATCACTCCTGCCACCCACTGTATTATAGATTTTCATTTCTTCCTTGCATTCCAGTATGATACCCTTTCCAGGGTTCAGGTACCGTAGTCTTGGCGGATGGTGCGAGTTTGCTTCCACCAAGCAACTAAGAAAGCATAATGTTGGAATGTGAGCATCTGGCAGTAAGATCATCAAATACTTTAGACAGTAGATATATATATTAGAGGATGGCCTACAGTACACCAGTCTAGTCCGCTCAGGACCTCAAGGGGGTTGGAAACTACCTGCCCCACCTCAGAAAATCATAACCAACTCAAATGAATCACAAACGCTCACTCGGCTCACCCACCTCCCTCTCCGCTCCTAGCTATGCCCTGACTTCATCCTAACCCAAAAGTCGGTAGCACGGTGCGCTCCTACAGCCACAGAATCCCATGCATCCCCCGTCGAATAGCCATCCACCAACTCAAAGTCCCTCAAGACCACAACTACAGCCTTAGCAACAATCATCTGCGCAAGTGCTTTCCCAAAATAGTCGCTGCTACCAGCACCCCACCCAAATCCGACTGCTTCCATCCTCTCGATCTCCTCCCTAGTCCCCTCCAACCACCTCTCAGGGCGAAAACTATGCGCATCATCTCCGAAAATGCGTTCATTCCTACAGATAACAATAGGATTCAGGCTAATCTGGAGGCCCCCGGGGAGGGTGTAGAGACCGTTGCGATGGGTAAGTTCAGTTCCAGATGTGGTGACTATACGCGGGGTACTCATGAGAAAGGTAGGATTGAAGCGTAGAGACTCGCGCAAGACAGCAGAGAGGTAAGGGAGTTTGGTCCCGGGATCCCCAATTTCTGTCCAAGACGGGATTTGCGAGATGGGTTTTCGCAAGTAATAGGTTCCGAGTTCGGAAAGAAGGGTTGCAAGGACACGTGGATTGGTGAAGAGAAGCTTGAGTGTGTTGGTTATAGCGAAAGCCGTGGAGTCCTGGCCTGCAAGACTAGTGAGGGTGTTAGTTTTTGTGTGGGTGTTTGAGATTGGGGGGTAAGTACAAGGGAGGGAAACACTTGGTGTGAACTTCTTCTTTAGTGAACCGAGCTCCTTCAAAGTTTTTGGCAGACATCGTTCTGTTAGTAGTTAGCATCGTGAATTTTCATAGGGCTAGATGGGAAGAGGGATAGAAGGTAATAACTTTTCAAGAACAGTAACTGCTGGCCCGACATATTCACTATTGAGATGCCATTCCTCTCCACGGGCGTCTGCTTTCTCCCTAGCCTTCCACGCCGCATCAATGATTACTCCAGCCTTCACTTGCATAGCTTCATACACCTCCCCATCCACCCCCGAGGGCGAAATATTGGGGATGGCCGAACTCCACGTAAGCACCCTCCAGATAGTACGAAGCTCAGCCCGGACCCCGACTCTCCCCAATTCACTTTCAAATCCCCCGACGCGACCTTCATTCTAGCCACGGATCCTAAAATCAGCTTCTTCTTCTGCGGAAATGGTGCGTATTTACAACACTAGCGATACTCACATTCTCCCCATTCTGGGTACAACCCATGTCAACCCCGAACACCACCAGCCCCACCAAACCAACACTCAGGCGCCTAGCCCACTCAGAAAGGTTAAACCCCACCTCACCACTACCGTGCTCGGCCCTCAACCTCCCGATCCACTCTCTAACCCTGCAATCCACAACATCTTCCCACAACCTCACGATGCCCACAGAGCAAGGCTGAGCAGTCCACTTCCTCAACTCCGCATGCAGCCCGGGGGGAGGGACGAAGAACACATCGTCGACCTCCTTGTGCGCAAAAGGCAACCACCACTTGGGGGGATTGGCCTGGATGCTTATCTCCTTAACATACTCGGGGTCATCGACAGAAATTATGTTAGGCGAGATTCGAATGATGGGGCCGTAGTATTCGTGAAGGAGATGTTCTACGTCTTCGGGGTCGCAGTCGTATTCCCGCGCGGGCCAGCCTGACCAGGTTCTTGACCGGAACAGGCCTGGGAAGGGGGAGAAGGGGTGGTAGCAGAGATTGTAGACTATCGTAGTGAGGGGGACGAGGCCGAGAAAAGTGATGTCAATCCGGGAGAGGGTGGTATGTTTGCCCCGGCGCACGGGAGTCTCGGTTGCTATGCTCATGGTTGCGAGGCCTAACTTAGTGATGTATATGCTTTGGGAAAGTATGAGAGTTTGAAGAGCTGAGATTCGATTTGAAGGTGGGAGAGAGAAGGTGGGAGAGAGAAGGCGAGTTCACTAAAAGACTTAAAAGGGAGAGGGTCGAAAGTGTCATGGTATGGACGGGGGCTTTTATTCCATTGTCGTCGGGCCTCTATGATCTGTTATCCTAATATTATTATCATAATAATATTATCATACCCTCCATTAGGGCCACAGGCCCCACCCACACGAATATTTGAAGTTCCCCGCAGATCAAGAACATATAAATGTATCTCCCAACCCAACCATGAAATTGAACCCGTATACATTACCGGATTTAAAGTGTTTCAACTTAAGAAAACGGAGTTCGTAAATGGCCCTAATTTTATTCTCTTTTAAAGAGAATACACCATAGACTGGTTGCTGCAAGAGCTCTAATCCCCCCAAACATCAAATATTGTGATAGAAAAGGGAAAGAACTGGTGGAAAAGAAAAAACTAAAAGTTGTTACAGATAGGATAGAAAGGACAACCGCAATTCCCATTACAAGATACCCACCTCCCATAATAACTCATACCTTTCTAGAGGTTCGCACGGGGGACCCCAAGAATAGACTACCACAGGAGTGAGGGAGACCAGATGGTAGAACATGGTCTACTCTCCTCATGACTGTTCCCTGATAGCAGCGATTAGAGAGAAAGACATGCCCGACTATCTGAGGCATTGTTGGGTGATGGGGTGAGAAAGATGGTCAGAGACCACCAAAGACTAGAACTGGAGAAGACTGTTGAGGAAGGCAGAAATGGGCTCTAGATCATATCCTCTAGCATTTTTAGGCCCACCGGCAGATTTAAACTTGTGAAATTTCCTTTCACAGCCAGCAGTGACCACACTTCAGAATACCAACCAATAGCTCCAACACTTGTTAGGCAAGTCCTTATATATTAAACTCACCACAAATTTCTCTAGCTTCCTGCTAGACTGAAACATTAGCTAGGATGTCTGAGATCTATCAGCCATCTTTTATTTATTTTCCATGGCACACTTAGAGCTATCTATTAGATAGAACCAATGAACAAAATTCAGTACGCAAAGTCACTCGTTACCTAATAATGACCAAGAAGAACCGCCATCCATAAAATATCTTGTTAAGATCATGTCGCCGGGTGCTCGATCTGCCATCAAATTTAGCGCGAAAGATATTATACTGATAGAGGCCCTTCAAAATCAGAGGGAGTCCAAAACGGTCGGCTTCATAAGACTCTGCCCTTTCCTCATCGCCCAGGAGTAAAGAAATATTAATAGAATACCAACAAGAATTGCTATATGCTTCTGAGGAGGCATAGGGGACCAACAGGCTAGCAATTCTTGTATCCTATATTTGGCTTCATCCAGTTATCTCTTCATGCTTCCTACAAGGAAGCCTCGGGTAATTCCAGCAAGTAGGGGGTAGCACAAGGCTAGAAATAAAGGGGGGGGGTGGAAAGAGGAGAGGGGTCATGGCACAAGGGCCGCCAGTGTTAGAAATTGCCATCCTCATAGTGTTCTCATACTCGCTGTTCCCACGGTCATGAGTGATACTGCATGACCTCTCGCGCCACCCCCCTCCCCTCTTACCTTCGCACCCCATTCCTCTTTCTTTTCTTTCGCTTCTCTTTTCTCTCTCTTAATCTTCAACTCCGTTCAGCTAGCAATACAATCCGTTCGACTACATGAAGACCGCTTATCAGTTTAACTCATGATATCGCTTGCTTCCGCTTGTCTACTCCAGATGCCCTCCAACAGCCAGACATGACTAGGTTTCGAGTGATATCTCGTGATGGCGAAGAGAGAAGGAAATTTTGCGTAGAACTTGGATACGATGTACTCGGTATTAAGGGTAAGTCTGGCGCTGTTGAGAGCTATCTGATCGGAAGGAGTGGAAGCGAGAAGCTTCACAGGTTCAAAGGAGAGTGGTCACCGAAGATAGCGAAAGACTTATATTTCTTGTTAAGTAAGAAGAGAATTGAGTAAGTAAAGGAAAGAAGAAAACAAGACGAAAGAGGAAGACAGAAGAGAGGCTAAGATTCAGAGAAGGGAAAGGGGGGGGTGACATAGGTAGTCATGACGTATCACTTGTAACTACAGCAACATACAAGAAGAGAGCACACCCGTGAGTACAGTTTCCAACAGGCGCGGTGCCACGAAACGTCTGGGTTTATTTCTTATCCTGGGGGTGCGTGCGTCCGACCTTTGCTCTCCTTACAAAAATAGCCACAAAGCGAGTTTGTATGGTGAAAAACCCTAGTTGCCGTATATGGTGTGCGTCCGACTTCTGCCTACCACCGAGTACAAAGAACTGAGTAGAGAGCATGAATTCAAATTAGAGAGTGCGGCCAAGGCAGACATAACTAAAGACTATTTTCCACCATGAAGTATGATAAAATACTACTTCTGCTGGAATTAATATCTGTGGAATGTCCTGGAATTGGAAACTATAAGAGGCATGGAATTTTCGGAGGGATTTCCCATACCGGTACGTCAAATGTCGTGACTCTGCAAACACTGAAGTTACTAGAGGGTTGGAAGTCTTAGAGGTGGGAAATATCGGAGGTTTCACTGGATTTAGTTATTCGCATTTTAATTGTTTACTATTGCCACTGGCATATTCAGTCCAGAAAATTGTTGGATATCATGGGTATTCGCTGAAGCTTAGTCATTGGTTAGGGGGCCCGCTTGTCTTCTTTGCACTCTGTTCTGTTTCGCTTCTGTTTCTTCTCTCCTCTGAACAACTTCTTTCTACACAACAAATAAAGCCAATGAAACCGTTCTTAACACAACCGTCATTTAACCTCTAATTTCTCTCTTGTTCTCACATTCCATAAAGTTCTTTCCGCACTGTCTGTACCCATCAAGCGGCTTGCAAGCACTTCATTCCATCCTCCGCTTAAAGTACTTGACCCAACTACGGATCATTTCCAACAAAAATATTGGGGAGTGCCAAGACACTATGTCCGCGGCTTCCTCCACCCCTGCACCCGAGTGACAGGTTGCAGGGTCCTCACCGTTGAGCCGCCGCCCCAACAATTTAGTCTGGCATTTTCCCTCTTCGAAAATACAACCTCCCTATCACCACCTTTCACAACAGGCAAACATGGAGCGTTCTAAGGCCCGCCGACCTTTCAAGGACCAATAGTAACCCTTTCCCCTCTACTTTTACATGTTGGGCAGGAGAATTGTCGCTAACAATCGAATTAGTCTAATCGCCTACAATGCCGTCTCTGTGGTGCTCTGGTTTGGTGTCGCCGGCCGCACACTTCTCCTACTCCCGCTTGTCGGGCACGAAAACGTCTACGCCGGTGTAGGGAATTACACAAAATGGACACAGACATTGGCGATCCTGGAAGTTTTCCACATTCTTCTTGGTAATCCCCCATCCCCTCCAATTCTACCGAGAGTCTATTACCAACTTAACCCGTGGATCCAGGTCTCCTCCGAAGCTCCTTCTCGACAACTCTCCTCCAAGTCTCCTCCCGAATTCTCCTGGTGTGGGGTGTCTGTAACCCCTTCGAAGAACCCAAGAACTCCTTCTTTTACTCGACCATGCTGCTCGCCTGGGGGGTTACTGAGATCTGCCGTTATAGCTACTATGTAACCAGCATTATCGGCCGAACGCCAACCTTCTTGACCTGGCTGAGATACAATACTTTTTACATCCTGTATCCTATGGGTGCTGGCAGTGAGGCGCTTTGCATCTACCGTGCTCTTGGCGAGGCGAGGTCTTACAATGAGATTTTGTACTGGGCCTTTGTCGGTATTCTGGTCACGTATCCTCCTGGTAAATTTTCCCCCCCACGGAATTGAAGGATCGGAGTGGGTGGGCCATGGGCTAACGACGAGGCCAGGATTATATAACCAATACACCCATATGATTAAGCAACGAAGGAAGAACATCCGCGGAAAGAAGAGGGAGAAATAAACGGTGGGTGTAGGGATTCATGGCTTATTTGGAGGAGAAGGCTCTTGGAGAAGAAAAAAGCACTACTGTATGTGATGACTATCGGCAGGTGTCCCCGCTTATATTTATGCCCAAAAAATTATGATATGATAGGTTCCCAGTGTAAATGTCATTTTTGGTCCATATTTCAAACAAGACGATAGCCACCCTTGGCATAATATCACGAAACGGTGACATGTCCAGCTCATCCGGATTGATCACAATCCGTTGGGTGGTGCTTGCATTCCTCTTCAGAATTGCACTTACCGGTGTAAATTGTGCAATTCGTACACGGCATTTCCCATCGCAACACCAGAGGATTGGAACAAAGATGGTAAATTCCGCACCAAAAAAAAAAAACAGTTCAATACAGATCATATCATTACTTGTACAGTGAAACCTCCGATATTTCCCACCTCCAAGACTTCCAACCCTCTAGTAATTCAGTGTTTGCAGAGTCACAACATTTGACGTACGGGAAATCCCTCTGAAAATTCTAGGCCTCTTATAGTTTCCAACTCTAGGACATTCCACAGATCTTAATTCCAGCAAAAGTAAAGTTAGTTTTTTATCATACTTCACAGTGGAAAATAGTCTTTAGTTATGTCTGCCTTGGCCACACTCTCTTATTTGAATTCACACTCTCTACTCAGTTCTTTGTACATCATATCCAAGCTCTACACAAATCTTCCCTCTCTCTTCACCATCATGAGATATCACCCGAAAACCAGTCATGTCTGGCCGCCCTGTGCCAAGACCCCTCCCCTCTTCCCATCCCCCCATTACTTCCAGCCTTGTGCTACTCCCTACCCGCTAGAGGTTTCACTGTATACCCGAAGGCAAAACAATGTAGACCACGTCCTCCTCCTCACATCCATCCGAGCGAAAGTCGGTCTTAGAATTATTCCTCTAAAAACATACTCTAGTAGATCATAGTCCGCTTCTACGTTGATGGCGATTGAGTCGTCATCCTCTTAATGTCCTATAGCCGCCTATATAAACATACCGGCCAATGCCTTCTTTCACAATTTCCTTCCCGGTAGGTATACCCCCTGAATAACCCTTTCATTCATTCAAACACACAGTCATTTCATGTTGTCTCTCGGGTACATCTCCTGCTCCCTACCGCCGGCACGGAGAATTCAACTCTAACACCGATGCCACACAACTTCACGGCTGATCACTCTGGCTCAATATAACAAGCAAAACATGATATCCCACAAAACACTCAAGGCCTCGGGTAGTCCGCCATGTTGCATATACGACTGGGGCCCAAGTATCATGTGTGGAGCCGTCTTTGAGGCCTAATCCGGAGATTGAGGGTGGCCGGGATGTGCCGGAAAAAGGCGGTCGGGGAAGCTGAGGCCGGGCAGATGTTTGAGGCCGGGTGGGGGTTGGTTATGTTTGCTGATTTCGGGGGCGGTGTTATGGGAAGGGCTGAATACTACGGTAAGAAAAATTGGACTTTTCCATGGCCATGAGCTTGCTTATGATACTTGGGCGAGTAAGTGGCAAGGGGTATTTATCGAGTGCTTCAAGCCTTATCCGTGTGATACCTCGAAGAGTGCTAATGTTTGTCACACCCTATAGAGAACGGAACAGGTAGGATATACGAACCATCAAACTTGGAAACACACCTATCATGCTACTCCCACCGCCCAAATCCATCTATCCACTGCTACTCCTGCGCTCACCCGTGGTTTGCTCGAACCGACAAGCGAGTCCCTCCTCCTCCCCCTCCCCCTCCTCCTCCTCCCATGCCCCTTCCCAGTCCAGAAGCACCCCACGATCCATCACATCCCAAAAACAACCCCTCTCCAGCCCACCACCTCCCCATATAAACCAAAGGCCGCCCCACAATGGCCAGAACCCACCCCCCAATTCCAAGACCACCCGACCACCAATGCCAAAATCCAAGCCAAAGAAGGCCTCCCCCAAGCACTTTCCATCAAAACCTTACATGCGAGCCCTCCACTCGGCCCCGCCGACCACCCCACCCACCGCGGCCTGGTCGACAACCGACGACGAGCTCCTCCTGACCTCTAAAACCTCGGGCAAAAAATGGGTGGAGATCAGCCCTCTCTTCCCGGGGAAGACCAGTAACGCCTGTCGGAAACGCCACGCTAGACTAGTCACAAATGCGCAGCTGGAGTGGAACGCCGAGCGCGAGAAGGATCTTGCGATGGAGTTTGTCAGTGCCAAGGTCGGGTTCTTCAAGAGCCTGGCGGGGAATTTGGGGCTGGAATGGCAGCAGGTGGAAAAAAAGGTGGGCTTTCTCTATTTTCTTTCTTTCTTTCTTCCAATTGGGTTCAGGCAGGTAGATCCTTCCCAAGGGGGGGGGGTTGTTAATTCGTGACTAGTGCGTCGAGATGGGTTTCCGCGCCCTGTTGGAGAAAGGCAAGAAGTGCTCCCCCGGGGGAGCTCCCCCCGCGAGAATATATAGTCCCCAAGTAGATGTGAAGAGAAAGACAACGGATGAGCCTGGCGAAGAGTCCCCCGAGAGTGAGAATACTCAACCGTCACCACCGCCAGCAGCAGCAGCAGCAGCACCCAGGCCGAAAACGAAGAGGAATGGGAGGACTGCGAGGAGCGGAAAGCCTGTCGGAGGAGGTGGTGGTGATGAATTCGGAGTGGTGGTGGTGGGGTTAAGGGGAGCCGAGTTGGGGGCGGAAGTGCCAGTGGGGATGGAATTAGAAGCCAGAGATGATCCCACCGACGCTGGGGACGAATTGGAGGACGACGACGAAGAGAAGAAGGTTGACATTATAGGGGAATAAATGTTTTGGGGGGGATGTATGGATGTCTTATCTCGATGAAGGGGTCTGTTTTTTATTTTCTTTCCATCCATATTCTCTTGTTTCGTTTATCAAATTTTACGAATTTAATCCAACCAACGGTCAGGTGGTCTGGTCGCATAGTGCATCACTCGGCTGTGGAGTAACGATGAATTCGGCGGTCTATGATGATGGTCAAGGGATTGGTATCAGGGGTCACAGTTTATGTTGTATGACAAGATGAGGATTTGGCACACTCGAGACCAAGGTCGCTTGTTAGCTTTCTCTCTCTATTATCTATTAGTTTGTGGCGTTGACATCTGTACTCCATGCAATTTCAGATGCCCACTTGAGATCCCCTTGGATTGACTCAAAAGTAGGTGCAGCACCGAAAGATCAATCATCGCCACTTACTCAAGTAGATATGACCCATTGAAATTACCATACTCCAGAATTATGAGACCCAACGTGTGCGTAGATGATACAGGTAAACCAAAAAAAAAAAGTATGATAAACATGATAAACAAGTCGTCGTTACAGTCGTGAAAAGCCTCCCCCCCTACCGTATATGTATACCGTATATGTATACTCCAGGTTTCTATCATAATATCCACCCACATGCCCCCCCCCATCCATCCATCATATCATCATATCCGAAGCGCCCACAAGTAAATTCAATCAAACACCCACCACCAACCCAATATCAAACCCGGCCTCCTCCTCCCCAAAATACCCCCTCTGATTCGCGACAAGCCTAACCCTACCCCGCTTCCACTTTACCCAAAAGTCGACAGAAAAATGTGTATGCCCAAATACCCAGGTCCCCACGCCCTCCCCACCACCACCAGCACCACCACCAGCAGCGAGTACCTCCCCAACCACATCCGTAGCAAAAGCCGAAGCGACCGAACTCCCCTCAAACACCCTCTTACTCGTCCCACCCACGCAAGGCGCATGATGCGTGACAATGACCGCCTTCCGGCCACGCAAACCCGCCACCGCGGCCTTCAACCACTCCACATCCTCGCGGAAAGCGCTATTATGCGCATCCACGCTCCACCCCTTTATCATTCTAAAGTCCTGCACCCGCATCGCGACCTCGGCCGCCGCGCCCTCCGGGATATGAGTGTTTAGCGTGGCGCCGAGTACACAGACCACTTCTTCTTCCACTTCTCCTCCTTCTTCCTCCGCCCTTCCCACACGCACCGACACCTCCGCTACACGCCTATACAGCACCTGAACCCGGCCCTCCAGCACCCGCTCGCCCTCCAGGCGCGCCGCGGCACGCAGCGCCTCGTCCCGGGATTGGTGGTAGAATTCGTGGTTGCCGAGGATGAGGAAGATCTGGCGAAACTTGTGCACGTGCGCCGCGAGGAAGTGCAGGTAGCGGGGGTAGTGGGCCGGCGTCAGGAGGCCGATGTCGCCGGCGAGGAGGAGGTAAGGGGCGCGGGGAGGGATGCGGAAGGTTTCGTAGGTGTTGGGTGGGGTTTGCGAGGCTTCGAGGTGGAGGTCCGAGAGGATCTGGAAGGAGGTTGTTGGCGGGGTTGTGCAGATTGGGGGGTTGGTGGTGGTGGTGGTTGTTGAGGGGGAGGGGAGGAAGGAGGTTAGGGTTGGGGAGAAGAGGTGGGTTGAGAGGGATTTGGGGATTGTGGAGAGTTTTAGACGGGGCATTTTTTTCTCTTTTAGGCTGTTGGTGAGCTTGGTTAGCGTATTGTATTGTATTGTATTGATTGATTGATTGACCGAGGGATGAGGTGGTGGTGGTGGTGAGGGGGGGGGAATGATTGAATTGACTGCAGGGATTACTAGAGGAAGCCAAAAGTGGTCACTTGTGCCAACTCCGGTAGGGTTATTCTTGTTGAGAGTTTCATGGTTTCACAAGATCGGGTCACATTTATGCATTCTTCTCGATCAACCCGGCAAAGGAATATGCAAGGAACCACCTACCGTTCCTGTACTGAACGAGTCTGATACATAATTACCGGTACAATAAGGATGGAAGCGAGATTTATGCTTGTACAAGCTTCCCCTCCCCTATTTTCCTCAAAAGTGCAAATTGCACTTTTTTCAATACCACATACACTATCTCGAGATTTCCGCGTAACGTGACCTGTCAGGTTACACGAATACCATATGGATCCCTATCCTGAACCCTCTAGCCGGCGTCGCCGCAAGAAGGGGAAGGCTGTGGATGATCAT
>Ga0307509_10003638_pt1 | contig 23103 bp, 10 predicted proteins | sample 10_EM_MG_FD_202245 | JGI IMG/M metagenome (GOLD analysis project Ga0307509, IMG submission 202245) | Populus trichocarpa ectomycorrhiza microbial communities from riparian zone in the Pacific Northwest, United States - 10_EM | ecosystem: Host-associated > Plants > Roots > Unclassified | place... | reverse complement strand
TAAGGAGAGTGGTACTGCCCAGACAGATGGGGAGTATGAGCAAACCATGGCTGAATGGAAGATTCGGGTAGAAAGTGTAAGTTGATCGTCCCTATTTCTTCTTACTTTCTACCTCTGACTAAGGTACCAATTGAATTAGAGTGGCGATGGGCGTGGGAGTATTATAGGCTTTAAAGGAAAAGGAAATATAAAAAAAGAAAAAGAGAATGGGTTAGCGGTAGCTCACCGGGAAAGACTACTTTCCTCTATGCGAGGGAAGAGAAGCTATCAAGCCGCTATTTCTGCGCTTGATGCACATTATGCAGGCGAGGAGGAGAAGGACGAAAAAGGCGCTTCGAGTGGATGTGAGAGTTTGAAGAATGGCGGGTATGGGGGGAGTGAGCAGGGACTTGGAGAGAAGAGAGTTTCTACTAGTTCACATTCAAGAGCAGCGGTAAAGGAAGAAAAGACTGAGACGTTAAGGGATAAGAGGAGGAAGATCAAGGAGCGGGGTGAATATTTGGATGCTAGCTTAGCTGAGGAAAGCAGCCGTCTCACTGGTATCCTCGAACGTGTCGCTACTGCTCTTGTCCCTGCTACTAGTACGAGTAATACATCAACGAGTCAGCCCTCCGACATGCAAATGCCTACTGAACTTGAGAAGATGGAGACTCGGTTTAAGTCACTGGAAACACGCTTAGGGACTGCTGAGGAGGCATTGGAGGAAGTAAAAGGAAATACGGCTGAAATTTTAAAAATTCTGCAGCAAAAATAGGGGGGCTCTTTTTTTCAATCTTCATCTGCTATGTACAAGTACTCCTCAAGCGTAGGAGGTAGCAAATTATATTTTTCAGAGACCTGATTTCCGCCAGTAACACATAAAAGAATATTAGTGAGTAGAGTAGCCACCATATAGTAACCAGCAATTGGTGATAATCCTAACCTCAAGCTACTTTTAAATGAATTTAAAGCCCAATATTTGGCAAGGTATCCAAATCCCCACTCAACCACAATTCTCTGTCCAGACATCACTACATTTGCTGCCTCTTGCTCTCGTGTCAAAGGTTTATTAACCTGTTCCACAAATGGACCCATTACACCAAAGGCTGGTGCGTAAGCAGAATCACCATAGACATATAGCCTCTCCTCCTCTGAGACTCCATTCTCTGTAAATAAATCCTGTAGGATTTCCACAATCCCTGACGAGCGCCAGACTACCCAGTCTCCTACAGGCCCCGGGAATGGCCCTGCAAGCGAAGATAGCAGGCCATCGGGTGTAACAATACTCTGGAATTTAAATGCGTGCATTTTTTTATATCCTGAGTAAAAGCTCGCCTGATCTTCCCCCGGTCGACAAAATGGCCGCATCGTACCATCAACAAAGCCCCAAATTCCAGGTAATCCAGAAGCATCCTTGACTGCATTCGCATATCTATATACAGCATTTATTATTAGCCTGTTCCTATGTAAAAATACTAGTCTCTAATTGCAGACTGAGTAGCTATTGGACATCTATAGAGAGCAGTAATCGGCAAACGAATTAATAGAAAATCTGACGATGTTGAACAGAGAGATATTCATAAAGTTCTCATACCCTTCCTTATACCTCAAGAGCAATGCCTATTTACAATAACAATAGGATAACAAGAACCTTTTTGATTACTACTCTTTATCGGTGTCCATTAGCAACTCGGCCGCACTAGTATATTAGTTAACCTATCTCATTAGAGTTACAGACCTTTGCAAAGTCTCTAATGTGAGCCTTCGCCTATCCCATAAGAGCTTTTCTGCATACCGTGATATCAGATATGATATCAAATCATTAAAGACTACAGATAGTCTTCCTCTTGAGCATCCAAAGACTTTCAAGCAATCTTTAAGTCGATGCGGGTATGAAAGCCGGTAGAGTAGGATACAAAACGCCTCCTCTGGGTGAGGATTATATCTGTATCTCCACTGGATACGGTCTAGCCTAAGGCCTGGGAGTATGCGTCGTATTTCTTCCTTTGAAAATCTAATAGTTCATAGTTTAGCTACTTAGACTAGATCAAAAAGTCCCAACTTCCAGAGGAGGTGAGGGGGAGGGAAAACAGCAATACCGGAGGTACTCTCTGAAGTCTACCTCATCCCATCCACAATTATCAAGACGAAACACCCTTGCCTCATAGCATATTGGCGGCCGTTGAAGGGTATATGAGCGGTGCTTCTCTTCGCGTTCTTCTTGCAAGCGCAACCACACTCGTTGAATGTGCCGGATATAAGTCACAAGAAGAATAAGAAACAGAAGGACTTTTCTTTGATCATGCACTCTTTCCATATTTGTTACCAGGTTTGAAAAGTCAAAAGGGAGAAACAGTAGACGATACGGGCGATCGGAAAGCAAGTACAAAAACTCTATCTTCGCTTACGTCAGGTTGTGTTGTCAACTTTACTTAGCAAAACTCCAAGAAAAGAATCCGCCATTGCCACACTCAACTTGGCCAAGACTTAAGTACTGTTCCTATTACGACCGTCTTAGCAGAACCTGTCTAATGCAGTGACGAATGGACTAACGGAATAAAAAAAATATGCAAGCCCTTCTCATCCTTGTTTGGCCTTCATAATACGAGGGCAGTTGATAGATATATTAGTCACGTGGGTATGATATGGACAATTTGGTGAACCTTTCGGCTGTAATACCGGTATCATACTCAAATCACGCGAGCACCATCCAGAGACATCTCATGGCTAAACGCTCCCAGACTAACACAAAATTCTAGAAAGTTTTTCTTTTATTGGTTTTTCTTCCTTCCTGTCCTTTCCACGGCTTGATCCTCCTTTCTTTTTATTTTACCCTCCGATTTTCTTTTCGGCATACCCGGTGGAAGAAATAATGAACTCCTTCAAGGCTTAATAGAGGCCCCTTCCGCTCGCTTGGGTTGGTTCACACCGCCGGCCAAACCCCCACTCGCCGATTATTACCTGTTAGAATTATTTCAACTTATCATTTCAGGTCCGCCCCGGCTCGGGGCTTACAAATCCTGGGGCACCAAAACCTTAGTGAACTGTGGGAGTAGTGCATCGGGGAATCATGAACTTGAAAGGCCCCTGCCTCTCCTCCAATCATATTTCGCTCCAGACATCCCTCCCTGGCCACACTGACCTCCCCCCAAGCTACCTGGACCCAATACCCGGCCATAGCTACGAGGGTACTACCCTCCCGGCACTACGGTAGCCCAATTGTTAAACTTCGACAGCTAAACAGCAGACGGCGGACGATGAAACGGCGGCTATGAAACGGAACGCCGAGTCCAAAGCAACGCAGAAAGACAGATCGCCAATGTACAACTTTGAGAGGAGCTTCCTCTAATTTAACAGCTTGCTCACGCTCACGGCGCACGACGCTTGACTAACTAACTGTCGGTAAAGATAGGATTATATATAAGTTAAGCCACAAATCGTCCTCCCAGCCTTCCAGCGATCACAACTCAACTCCCTGCGTTTCCACGTATGTCCCCTTCTCTCTTCCGCAAACTCCCACGCCAACAAACGAAAGCCAAAGATCACAAAGAACTCCGACGGTTTATGGCCTCCGTACATTCGACTCTTTCATACCGTATTGCTTCTGGCACTGCATCGATCCCAAGCACATATCCGAAAGCTTTGCCTAGGCGGTAAAGAGGTGCAATGTGCGCGCATGGGGTAGTCTGAACATATCGAACCGCATCAAAGACTTCCAACGCTCTGCGGTATTGCTTCCACCCCGGGATGGGTCGAAAGCGCTGTTCCGAAGTTTTCCTTCAAAAAATGAAACGATCGCGGAACACGATATGCGGTATGCGATATGGCGAGAATGCCGAGCAGCATCAAAGAGTTCCAACATCGATTTCCATGCCTTGAGAATTGCCATTAGTTTTTCTTGTTCACACCCACGGTGCCCCCTGATGGAGCCTAAGGAAAGCACGAAAGAAGAAAAGAACAAAAATGCAATCGCAATAGGCTCTAGACGGAGCGGTGAAAGATGAAGGAACGGTAGACTAGATGGCTGCTCTCTCTCAAGCTAACGGCAGACCGGGGGATGTATCTCCCCGTCGAACTAGCCACAACAAAGCACTCCCGAAACTCAACAAACTCTAAAGAAACGCACGCACCTAACAAGACCTGACCCCTAATGAACTCAAGCAATCTGGAATCATCCTGATGTCCCATGATTCTTCGTGATCTCTAGAGCTTATGTCCTGCCTGTGTGCCAACTCCCGTATGTCTGGTGACAAACGGCTTGCAAGAAACAATGAAAACAGATACCCGATACCTCATACCCTATTGTGGGGGAAATCAACAAAACTATAAAACCGATAGGCTATGCCTAACTGCATAGGCTGAGGGGACAACAACCAGCCGCGGAATGCCCAACTGCCGGAAACTACAATGCTATATGCGCTATAACCTTATCTCTCCTGGCAGTATATCTGCATTCATGCATACCCACGCAACAGACTAGCCGCATGTCCTATAGGCGGTCCAACACCCCCACGCCCTATTAACCCATCAGAGGGCACTAATATGATAGGATAGAAAATGGAGATCAGTGAAAAACCTGGAAAGGAGGCGGATACTTGGCTATCTGTGTGTTTGTCTGTTGCCGTGCACAGGGTTCGGAAAAAAGGGGGAAGGATCTAGGATCGGAGCTGTTTGGAATGCTGTTTCTGCCGGGTTATTAGTTTAGGTTGCGGTTTAAACCGTCAAGTCTGTTTCGATTCGCGATTGGTCTATTTCCGACTGGCCCAATTCACTGTGTTGACCACACTCCCGACACCCGTATTCTTAAAGAATGCCGTCTCTCAGATGAAGCTATCATACGAGAGAATAGTGAATGCGGGATTAAACATAGGCCCCGAAGGAATAGTATTGAAGAGGGAATTGGCGAATATTATGCGGAAGAGTTATTCCTTGTTGTACAGTTTGATACCCCTATCCCGATGCTCACAGTTAATATTACTTGATGACCCTTTATCAATACCAGGCGATACGGTTCTCTTATCGGGTGGATGATTGTGGTGGGAGGGGTACACTTTCATCTCGCAATTTCCAGTGCACTGTGAATAGGTGCCAGCTAGGGAAGATATCTCCGGAGGGGAGGAGTCTTAGGAACCACTGGGATTCTGGCTTTCTAGACGAATGTTCCGGACCTGAAGAGATATCTCGGCAGCCCGCGCTAATTGGAATATCGCATAAATGGCACATCTGTGGAGTCGCCGATTCACTGGGGACTTGGGTATTGGGTTGGGTAGGTATAGTTATAGGCTTTTGCCACCTTGTTCCGTACTAGAGTGCCAACGAAAGACAAAAGTTTATATAAAAATTTAATGCAATAAAAGATTTGCCCCTCGGCAGATAACCACATATAAATTTTATACCTCCGTCCTCTGGCGCACTTGTATTGTGAAAAAAAGAAAAACATTTCTAGAGAACCCTCCTAAATCACCATAACCTTGGAACAAATCAAATAACTCACGACCCTCCTGAGGAATGAGAAACCTCCGCCATCGCGATCGATACGCAGGAACCATCTCTCAACTTCCACGGTTTTCTGCTTTGATCCCTTCTTCGCTTTGTGTAGTCAGGTGACAAACTGGGGAAAGTGGGAATTGGAATATGGTGGTATTATTGAGGTATTGGTGGCAAACACTTCGAAGGGCTGGGTCTTTTTGTAAAAAAGGAAAAAAAGGAAACAAAAATAACACCTCCACGGTAGGCACAAGAGATAAATGAATTGGGGCGGGGGTGCTTGAGAGAGAAACAGCAAGGTGTGAGCTCAAAATCAAGTATTGCATGACTTGGAAATGTTTAGAAAGTGGATCACTCGTCATTTCTGGTGCCTATTCCCCCAGAATGGTAGTGCTACAAACAGCTTGCCCACGCTCAAACGGTTGGATTTTAGACGACAATGACTAATTCGTTCGCAGGCGAGCGGTGGTCGAGGTGGAGGGAGGAGCAGGTAGTAAAGGAGGTAGGTTCTGATGAGCAAGGTGGGGGACCACCGATGGGCGGTAGAGAGTGGGCCGGATGTGTCAGTGAAGATGGGAAAGTGGCAGAGGGGAGATCAAAGCCTCCGGAGCCTTTTGAGGGGCGGTTCGGGTATCTCGGATGGCTCAGATGTGAAAGGTTCAGAGAATCCCCCGTCGAATGGTAATTGGGCGGAGGGGTCGTACGGGCCTTCTACCAGCTGTGATACTCTAGCATACTCATTCTGTGTAGCCCATGGGAATGGCGTTTGGCTAAACGGATATGCCGGGTTGGGGTTGTCATTGTTCTGCTCGAATGGTGTCTCCGGAATTCCCTCACGCACACCTCCGGGAGCCCGTGGAAATGACATTCCACCGATCTCGTCTGCGGTGTTGCGGTTGGCGTCGTTCAACCCCAATAATATGTCCATACCTCCCTCATATCCACTCCCGGTAGCTGGTATCGGGTCGGGGCTAATATCGCTCTGTTCCCACAACATGTCCACGATTTCATCATGCCCAAATATAGTATCATGTGATAATTGTGGGTGGACGCTCATACTCCTCAGGGCGTAATTAACGTCGCTCTGCTGCAATACCCCTACAACCCCCCCATACCCAGTCTCGGTGGACCGGGATAATGTGCTACCACTCGCATTTGCTGGACCGGGATTGACATCGCTCCACTGCAGTGGCATCTCCGAAACTCTCTCATACCCACTCCCAGCGGCCACTGGTGATGGTGCTTGGCCCGAACCACCCGCTGTGGCGGGATTGATGTTATTCCGCTCGGATAGCATCTCCACGATTTCCTCGTACCCTTCGCTGGAAGCCCATGAAATGGGTGTCCGCCCACTGTCATCTGCCCTGCCAGGATTTACATCATTTCTCTTCAATAAAACCCCCACATCCCCCACGCACCCATACTCGGCAGCAAATGATAATGGTGTTCGGCCGCAGTCATCCGCTCGATCAGGATTGACATCGCTCCGCTCTAACAGCATCTCCACAATTCCCTTCTGCTCACCAGTGACAGCCCATGATAATGGCGTACGACCACGCCCATCAGCCATGTCGGGATTTATTCTGTTCCGTTCTAATAAAATCTCCACAACTTCCTCATGGCCATATATAACAGCCCACAAAATTGGGGTTCGACCCCTCCTATCTGGCGTGTTGGGGTTGACATCGTTCCGCTCCAATAGTATCTGCACAACTTTCGCAGTTCCGTGACTGGCAGCCCATGATAACGGTGTGCGGCCATTCTTATCTTCTATGTCGGGATTGACATCGTTCTGCTCCAATAGAATCTCCACTGTTCTTCCACACTGGTTCTTGGTGTCCCATATATATTCTCCGTGGTCACTCGCGCCTTCCACGTCAGGATCGTCATTGAAGGCCCTAGTCCAGCCCCCTGCAGCCCATGAAAATGGTGTTCGCCCCCTCTCATCTTGAGTGTCAGGATTGACATTGTTCCTCTCGAGTAGAATCCTCACAATTTCAACCTCCCAGCTCTGGGAAGCCCATGAAAGTGGTGTTCGGCCACTCTTATCTGGGGCGTCGGGATTGACATTGCTCATCTCCAATAGCATCTCTGCAATCGCCTGATACCCTCTTTCGGCAGCTCGGGAAAGTGGTGTTCGGCCATTGTTATCCGGGACCTCGGGGTTGACATTATTTCGCTGCAATAAGATCTCCACAATTTTGTCTTGCTGCTCAAGGATAGCCCATGATAACGGTGTATGGCCATCCTTATCGATAGTGTTGGGATTGACATCGCTCCTCTGCAACAGCATCTCCACCATCTCTTTGTCCCCAGCCCCGGCGGCATATGATAACGGCGTCTGGCCCGTGTGATCGGCTGTATCGGGGTTGACATTCTTCTGCTCCAATAGCATCTTGAAAATTTCATCACAGTGCCCATGCTCTGAAGCCCATGACAATGGTGTTTGGCCCCGGTTATCTGCTATGTCGGGGTGGAGTCCTACTTGTTCCAGCAAGACCTTCACATCCCTATCATGTCCTTTCCACACCGCCCATGCTAATGCCGTTCTACCATCCAAGTCTGATGCGTTGAGATCCCATTTCTTAATATCAAATAAAGAGACCATAAGTTCCAAAACCCCGAGGAGGACACCACCATGGAGCCCGGTGAATCCAATTGGAGCACCTCCAGCAGCGAAGGGCTGCCACCACCCAGGTTCATTCAACAGGAGGAGCTTGCATGATATGTGCATATCGAATCTGTCGAGTAGCTTAAGTGCAAGTGGTATTGCTCCTTCGGTGATTTCCCTTCGAGCATGTGCTCCCCAGTGACAAGAAGCATATTCAAGAAAGGGAGTTGTTAGAGGGGGTGAAGAAAGAGTCGGCGAAAGGTCCCTAATGCACGCAAAGTTGAGGTAAGTTAAGCAGGCCTCCACAATTGTCGAATGGGGTCCCCGGAAAAGCGTCGGATTCGCTAGGATATACTCGTGTAGAGTGAAATGTACGAGCCGGACAGTTGACGATGATGAATCGACCGTGACCAGTCCTAGTCCGCACCGCAAGATGGTCCGTATGTTGGGTTCGTTGTCCCTTTTGAGATCTTCCGACCCCACCTCCACCCCTAAGGCTTGACATAATTCGTCTGGTTGCAATGGCCGCTCTGCATGCGCTACCCACATGATGGCCTCCATTCCTAGTCGTGATCTGGCCTTCTCCTGCCCCTTGATCCTTTCGAAAGTGGCACTGTATACGTCTCCAACATCCTGACCTTTTGACATCTGCTTAAGCCTTTCCTTCCTTCGATGAATTGTTGGTTCGGCGAGAATTGACTCGATACTGAGTGAGACAAGAAGAAATCTGTGCATAATCACTCGTAAGTGGGGTGACTTTAACAGAACATTGAAAACTAGGGGGGGTCTAAATCTACATTTCGGATATTGTTTTCGGAATGATTTCCATTATATCGGCTCTCAGATTCTCATCCATGGCCTCGGGTTCTGGGTCCCTGTCTAACTTCATCCTCAAAAATGTCTTGGTGTCTTCCTCTGTTGGACTGATTGAGGTAGTATCCACATTGGGAAAGTACTTTTCAACCTCACTGGTGACGAAAGGCCTTCCAGTCATGAATAACCGAATATTTGGCAATTCTCGGATAATCGCTTGCAGAGAGCGGAGAAGCCCATCCCTATGGGCCGCGCGAGATTCATCCAACCCGTCAATACATATAACCACCCGCTTCCGTTGCCCAATCGCCGTCTTTAGCATATTGACAAGTTGGGGAACTTGTGACCGAACCCCGCCGAAATGATCCTTCGCGTCTTCAAAAGCTTTCCGTATGTCCTCCGAGATGATTCCTCTCCCCACCAACTGCTTGAGCATGGCTCCTAGCATGTTCGATGTAGTCTGTTCCTTCCTATCGAGGTAGTCACAATACAGCCCAGCGACCGTTATATCCTGCCCAGTTGCATAAAAGTGATCGATTACAAGAGAGCTAATATCCCAAGTGGTTAGCGATCTAGGATCTTCCCCGCGATAACTTGTGTTACCTGAGATGAGTCTTCCCCACCCCTGGATCTCCATGACAAAATAGCACAGAATGAGCCGATCCATCTTCTCCCGCGTTCCATCTCTGAAACTCTCTCGTTCGGAAAATCCATTCTCCCACACCCTCGAGTCGGCTCTCCCTCAAATGTTCATGTCGTTTTTGAGGCTCGAGTGATGATAACCACTGTAGGATTTGAGCCTTGTCATCATTTATGGTTGTGTTGAAGTTGACATTGTTGACATTGTTGAAGCTGTTGGAGTTGAATGACCTAGTAATCGATCTATCCATACTGCCCAAATACCAGCCGATTTGAGTGGAGCGGAAAGGTAATGGCTTTGGGTATGAAGGTTGTCGACAGTCTTCGGAGATTAGGGAAACATGTCTGGGGGTAAGGCTGCAGGATGTCACAAGCTGACATTTCATCCAATCGTTTCACGCCACGGACTATCAACACCCCTCCATCAGCCTCCTTCGAATTCCCCCAGAAATCAGAACATCTGCTGCCGCAATGGTCTAATCGCATTCCTGCTTCTACCAACTGCCAATTACCATAAGAGATCCTTTAATCCTAGACATTCCAAGGTTCCGAACAAATTCACTCACACTCACTCCACCTTCGAACCCAATAGTTTTGTTTACCCACTCCTACCCCATCGGCATCCCCCATACTGCGGTTGTCCTAACGCTCACCGATGATGCACAAGCGTGACAAGTCCAACGCAAGATGCCTGCAAGGGATGGGATCGCTTATCGAGGTTTACTATCCTCACATACCGGTTTACACAATACTTTCTTGTAGTGCCGCTGCCCATCCTCGGGCCTTTTGGCTAGTCCTGCTCCGTATTTACCCTTTCAATTCGCTATCTCGGAATATCTTTACAAGCGCCGACATCATCCCAAACAAGTTTAGTTTAGCATGTTGATAAAATTGAGAAAGTCGGTTATAAGATCCAACACAGCCAGAGGACTTGTGTCATACCGTGTCGGGAAGGCACTAATTATTCTTAAGAACCGCGGTCTCAGAATCCTGAGATTAGCGACCAGCGGGGGTCCCGAATTGAATGGGTAAATACCGTACTCGCATACAGAAAAAACTCGCTGGACCCACTATCCCGGATCTCAATAGCAGCCCTTCGCCAAAAGAGTAGGTTATCAAAATAAGGAATACCAGTTAATGAGACCCAGTAAGCTCAGGCTTTCCAAGCTGTGCTTTGTCTGGGAAATGCTATTCCTTCTCGGAGTGTTTAGTCTTGGATTGAGAACTCTGAGGGCCCGATTGCCTCCAGTGGATCTGCAGAGGTTTTACTGTATCTGTAAAATTCACCCGGGAATCCATGGTTGCAACCTAGCCGAGAAAACACTAACAGCCCATTTTACCTAACCGCCGAGATCTGAAATTTGAGTGGTAATGATACTTGTACTAGCATAGAGCAAAAAGTGATCAGAAAAAAAGTGGTTGGTGCAACAGTACTTTTTTTCCAATCACTCCCTCACACCCAAGTACGGTAGACGGTGGAGTCTTAACCGGCCTCATTTACCATGTGTGGTGCAACAGTGTGTTTATCTAATTTTCCGCCTTTGTTAATTCTTGTAGCTTGGCGGTCATACTGTGGCGTTACCTTGGAGGTGCATTTGCAAATTCCACCCAAGGCCAAGTTAGACACGATGCTGCTCTAGGGAAACATCGTAAATTTAGTACTTGCTCCGCAATATTAGAACGGCCAACTACCTCCCAGAACTCTTCTCTTGCTGTCTCAGTCCACTTCAGATGTAAAACTGTAACTCAATGAACTGAGCTTAATTACTAATATTCGATTCTCTGTGTCTGCTATATCCCTCTTTCATCTATATAGAATTCCGGGTATAAGACCTGAAGTCCGGGGACAAGGAATTCGTACAACCCACTGTTTTGTACTAAATTTAACGAAAAATGGAAATTTTCACATAGTCAATTCCCAACACGACTTATATGATAACACTTCAAATCCTTCCATCAACTAGGGAATGACTATCTATTCAAACCTCTGGGGGCAGAAGTGTAAGGAACCAAAGCTGTCTTCAATGTTCACAATTGCATTACTCCGTATAAAAGTGACCTAAACTTTTGTATCGGGATTCGTGCAAAAAAGCACAGGGCGACCGATGCCGTACCCGACACTTAAACGACTTTTTCTTCTTAATTTTTCAATATTTACGGATTGTGTAATATTCATCATTATATCTACAGGTTTGCTAATGCATGGACGAATTTTCACACATTCTCATAGACATTGTGAAAAGAGAAAAGGTGGTGAAGATGGGCCCTTTTGTTGAGAAAAAAAATGGACATCGGACGAATCTTTTTGACCTAGTCATTCATGGTCACTTGGTTCTGGGTTGAGGGCCGTAGCCCCTTCATATTTCCTTTTTTCAGTCTGGCTGCACCGACCTAGTATCCCTTAGAGAGATGAAATATCGGTAATAGAATTCAGTGCTCCTGCGAAATTGCGCCGTTAGCAGGGTTTGTAGGATTATTAAACACACGGCATGAGATAGCTAAAGTCTCTTTTTACTCGAGTACTTTGATTTCTTATTATGATGAGGCTGAGAGTTGTTTATTCATCCTATATCTTGGAACCCATTCTTAGGCAATTCGCGGGGACACTGAATTCCATTTTTTCACCACTCTACACGAATACCGTAAGGGATAGCTTTGGGTCGGCGGCTATGACAAAAACAAAACGCAACAGATGAGTCCAGTACTCGAGTACTGTGGCGTGAGAAATTGTATTTATGACTATTCGCTTTGTTTCATAATATTATATGGTTTCTTATTCACAGGTAGTTAGAGAGCTAAATTTAGCATCGTGGATGAGAAGCGGTTTGCTTCGGAGCACGTGATATGGACAGGGGGGGCAAGGTTATAAGTGGCTGTAAGTAGATTCATGGAAACAACAGGGAGCGAACGACAGGAAAAACAACGACAACCTCAACGAAGAGGCCCTTTTCGGAACGTCATTGGGATTTTTCTTTCTTTCTTCATCGTGAGTTTCGTGATTCTATCGACTTCGTTCTGCTTCCGGCTGTGTGAGCGGTGTTTGCCCCTCCGGTAGGATCGATTTGTTTCTTTTTGTTTCTTGTCCGTTCGTGAAATCATTTCCACTGTGGGAAGTGAATCTGCGGCTACCGACAGCCTTTTCTCTTGTGGCCCGGAATCGAAGTTTCAGTACCTCCCGGCACACCTAGAGCGATACACTATTACTGAAACAATACAAGAGCCTCCAGGCTATATCTCTCAGTCATGCGCGCTCAATGGGCCACCCCAAAACCCTTGTTGTTGGAAGTAGCCGCACCCGGTATTGGAAATGCCGACATCGTTTTGCGGCAGTAGTATTACGAGTATTCATCGCTAGAGGGATAGATACGTCGGGAAAGTATCCCTCTTATTGGTTTCCCTTCCTTCCTTGCTGTCCTTTTCCCGACTTAACCCTTTTTCTCTTTGATTTTTCCTATTGACTTTCTTTCCGACATGCTCTATGGAACAAATCATGAACCCCTCCACTACTTAGGGCCCGTTTACCTATAGACGGCCGTCTAGCAACCAGAGGCAGTGCCGACGGTCAAAGAAAGTCAGTTATGTAAACGGGCTTTCAGTTATATACTAGACAGTATATTAGCTGGGCGTGCAATAATTCTGTTTACTTTACATACCTTCAACTGTCTGTCTCTTTATAAAAATTAAATTTGTAATCGTGGTTGTACTAGACGGTGGCGTCTCCAGCGTTATCTGGTAAGCGGTGCGAAAGTGTTTGACAAATTTTCCACAGTCCTAGATTCTTGTAGCTTGACCGTCAAAAAGTTACATTGCCTACTCTAGCTAAACGCTATCTACTTTGCCGCACAGTCCTCCATTTTCAAGCCTTTCTTAACGGTCGGCATCGTTTCAAGCTTTTAGACGGCCGTCTATAGGTAAACAGGCCCTTAGTACGAACTCCTAGCGCTCGCATGGCTTCTCCACGCAACCGCGAAAAACCCCACTCGCCGGTAATTACCTCGGGGGTGACTATTTTCAACACTTACTACACTAGGTTCTCTCGCTCGGACCTTTCAAACCCCGGGGCACAAAACCTTAGTGGGCCGCGGGAGTGGCGTATCGGGGAACCATGAACTGAAGGACCTCTGCCTCTCTTCCCATCATATTTCACTCTACAAACATCCCTCCTCCGCTGCACTGACCCCCCTCCAGCTACTTGGACCCAATACTACCCTCCCGGCACTGCGGTAACCCAATTCTCAAAGTTCAACAGCTGAAAAGCGGACGGTGGACGATGAAACGGCGGCAATGAAACGGGACGCCAAGCTTAAGGCAGCACCAGAAGTCAGATCACCCCGGCACAACTTTGAGAGTACCTTCTTCTGATTCAACTGCTCGCTCAGGCTCACGGCTCACAACGCTTGACTAACTAACTAACTAGCGGTAAGGACAGGACTATGTAACCCACAAATCGTCCTCTAAGCCTTCCATTTGTCGCGACCCAAGTCCCTGCATCTCCACGTATGTCCCCCTCCCTTTTCCGCAAACTCTCATACTAACAAACGAAAGACAAAGCTCACGAGGAACTCCGACGGCTTATAGCTTCTGAGCATCTCACTGCTTCATGCCGTATTGATTCCGGCGCTGCAATGGTGCCGAGCAAATGTACGAAGGCTTTGTCCGGGCGGTAAAGAGATAGGATGTGTGCACATTAAGTAGTCTGAACATGTCGGGCCGCATCAAAGACTTCCAACGTTCCGCGGTATTTCCTCCGCCCCAGGCTCTATCGAGGGCGCTGTTCCGAGGTTTTCCTTCAAACATATATGTTATGCGATATGGCGAGAATGGCGAGTAGCATCAAAGATTTCCAACATCGATTTCCATCCCTTGAGAATTGCTATTAGTTCTGCTTGTTCACGCCTATGTTACCCCCTGGTGGCGCTTAAGGGCGACACTAAAGAAGAAAATAGCAAAAATGTAATCGCAATAGGTCCTAAGCGGAGCGGTGAAAATTGGAGGAATGGTAGGCTAGGTGGCTACTCTCTCTCTAGCTAAGGACAGGCCAGGAGGTATATCTCCCCGTCTAACTAACAACAAAACACTCCCTCAACAAACTCTAATGAAACCTGACCCCTAACGAACTCAAGCGATCAAGGACCATCCTGATGCCGCATGATCCTCAGTTGTCCCTAAAGGCTATGTCCTGCCTGTGTGCCAACTCCCGTATGCCTAGTGATAAATGGCAGCCATAGGAGAAAAAAGTGGAGTTCATGCAGATGGCTTGACACACAGTGAAGTATACCGGTAGTAACACCCCCGCTCTCCCAATCTAGTACTTAGCGCCAAAATGCCTTTCACCGATAACGGTAGAAGACGAGAGTTAATCACTCCGGAGACTATATAAACATGTATTGTAATAGGTTTCATAGGTATAGGTGCAGTCATTCTCTGTTAGTAAGAAAAGGTTGGTCGGTGAATGTGGTTGCAGAAGGTCTATAATGTCATAGTATGAACTCCACTTTTTCCCACGACTGAGGGTATGCAACTTCATAATGCAAGGAACAATGAAACCAAATGCCCGATACCTCATACCCTATGGCAGGAGACACCAACAAAGCAATAAAACCAATACCGGTACGCTATGTCTAGCAACATAACATGTGAGAATAACAACCAATCGCGGAGGCCTGACTGCCGAAAACTACCAAGCCACATGCCCTATAACCGCTTCTCTCCTAGTAGTATATCCACCTTCATGCATACCCGCGCAACTAACTAACCGTATGCCCTAGAGGCAATCTAACACCCCCATTACCTACTGACACATTAGAGGGCACTTGTATGATAGGATAGGCAAGAGAGACCTGCCAAAAACCGGTAACTGATGCGGATACTTGATTATCTGTGTATTTGCGTATTGCTGTGCACAAAGTTCGGAAAAAAGGGGGCAGAATCTAGGATGGGTGCTGTTTGGAACGCTGCTCCCGCCGGTTTGCTGGATTAGGTTGCTGTTTAAACCATCAAGTCTGTTTCGATTCGCGATTAGTCTATCACCGACTGGCCTTATTCAATGTGTCAATGCTTGACCACACTCCCGGTACCAGTATCCTTAAAGAATTCCGTCACTCTGATGAAGGTATCATACAAGCGAACTGTAAGCTGGGAATGCCGAATTAAGCAGAGGCCCCGAAACAATAGTATAGGAGAGGGAGTTGGCCAATGATACGCTGACGAGTCATTCCCTATTATACAGTTTGGTACCACGATCCCGGGGCTCACAGTTAATATTACTTGATGCCTCTTTTTCGATAGCTGGTGATTCAATTCTCTTATCAGGTAGATGACTTGTGATGGAGGAGGTACACTTTCATCCCGCAATTTCTAGTGTACTCTGAATATGTGTCGGCTAGCGGGGATTTCTGGTGAGGGGGGGATCCATAGGAACCGCGGGGCTTTGGCTTTTCAGACGAATGTTCCGGACCTGAAGGGATTTCTCGGCAGCCCTCCCTTGTTGGCATATCGCATAAATTGCGCGTTTGCAGAGGGGCCAATTCACTGGGGACTTGAACATTGGGTAGGAAAGGTATAGTTATAGGCTTTTGACGCCTTCTTCCGTACTAGAGCGCCAGCGAAAGACAAATATATATATAAAACAAGAATAAATATGTATCCTTCGGCAGGTAGCCACATATAAATTTTCTACCTCCGTTCCCTTACGCACTTATATCGTGACAAAAGAGCAAAAAAATCTAGCTAGAGAATCCTCCTCTTAAATCACCATAACCTCGGAACAGATCAAATGGCCCACCACGCTCCTGAAGAATAAGAAACTTCTGCAATCACGATGGATAGGCAAGAACCATCTCCCAACTTCAACGGTTCTCTGCTTTGATCCTTTCTTCGTTTTGTGTAACAATCTGATAAACCGGGGAAAGTGGGGAATATAATATGGTGGTATTAGTGTTGTATTGGTGGTAAACATGTCGAACGGGTAGGGTCTTTTTGTAAAAGGAAAAAGGAAATAAAAATAACACCTCTACCGTAGGCACAAAAGATAGATATATTGGAGCAGAGCGTAAGAGAGAAACAACAAGGGGTGAGCAGAAAATAAAGTATTACAGCGCATGACTTGGAAAAGATTAGAAAGTGGATCTCACGCTCGTTCTGTCGCTTATTCCCCCTTCATGGCAGTGCTACGAACAGCTTGCCCACCACCAAACAGTTGAATCTTAGGCGGCAATTACGGATTCTTTTGCAGGCGAGAGCGGTGGCAGAGATGGAGAGAAAAGTAGGTAGTTGATGGAATTCGGAGGAGTTAGGTGGGGAACCACCGATTGACGGCGGAGAGTGGGCCAACTGTATCAGAGAATGGTGGAAAGTGGCAGAGGGGATATCAAAGCCTCCGGATCCTTTTGAGGGGCGGTTCGGGTATCTCTGACGGCTCAGATGTGAAGGGTTCAGATAATCCCCCCTCGGATGGCAATTGGTCGAAGAGGTCGTACGGGCCTCCTACCAGCTGTGATACTCTCGCATACTCATTCTCCGTGGTCCATGGGAATTGCGTTTGGCTAAACGGATATGCCGGGTCGGGATTGACATTATTCTGCTCGAATAGTGCCTCGGGAACTGCCTCACGCACACCCCCGGGAGCCCATGGAGATGACATTCCACCGATCTTGTCTGCGGTGTTGCGGTTGGCGTCGTTCCACCCCAATAATATGTCCATGTCTCCCTCATATCCACTCCCGTTAGCTGGTATCGAGTGGGGGCTAATATCGCTCTGTTCCCACAACATGTCCACGATTTCATCATGCTCAAATATAGTATCATGTGATAATTGTGGTTGGACGCTCATATTCCCCAGGTCGTTAACGTCGCTCCTCTGCGATACCATCCCGACAATCCCCCCTCGCCCACTCTCGGTAGACCATGATAATGTGCTACCACTCTCATTTGCTGGGCCGGGATTGACATCGCTCCACTGTAGTGGCATCTCCGAAACTCTCTCATACCCACTCCCAGCGGCTCCTGGTGATGGTGCTTGGCCCGAACCACCCGCTGTGGCTGGCTTGATGTTCTGCTCGGATAGCATCTCCACGATTTCCTCGTACCCTTCGCTGGAAGCCCATGAAAGGGGTGTCCGCCCACTGTCATCTGCCCTGCCAGGATTTACATCAATTCTCTTCAATAAAATCTCCACAGCTTCTATGTACCCATACTCGGCAGCAAATGATAATGGTGTTCGGCCGCAGTCATCCGCTCGATCAGGATTGGCATCGCTCCTCTCCAACAGCATCTCCACAATTCCACCCTGCTCACCAGTGACAGCCCATGATAATGGTGTACGACCACTCTCATCCGCCACGTCGGGACCGATCTTGTTCTGCTCTAATAAAATCCCCACAACTTCCTTATAGCCATATTCGACAGCCCAGGATAATGGGGTCCGACCCCTCCTATCTGGCGTGTTGGGATTGACGTCGTTCCGCTCCAATAGCATCTTCGCAACCCCCGCGTTTCCGTAACTGGCGGCCCATGATAACGGTGTGCGGCCATTCTTATCTGCTATGTCGGGACTGACATCGTTCCGCGCCAATAGAATCTCGGCGGTCCTTCCACAATTATCCCTGGTGTCCCACTCAGGCCATCGCCGGTCACTTTGGCCTTCTAAATCAGGATCGTCGTCGCTGGCCTCGGCCCAGCCCGTAGCAGCCCATGAAAAGGGTGTTCGCCCCTTCTCATCTTGAGTGTCAGGATTGACATCGTTCCTCTCCAGTAGAATCCTCACAATTTCAACCCCCCATATCTGGGCAGCCCATGAAAGTGGTGTTCGGCCACTCTTATCTGGGGCGTCGGGATTGACATTGTTCTTCTCTAATAGCATCTCTGCAATCGCCTGATACCCTCTTTCGGCAGCCCAGGAAAGTGGTGTTCGGCCATTCTTATTCGGGACGTCGGGGTTGACATCGTTTCGCTGCAATAACATCTCCACAATTTCGTCTTGCTCCTCAATGATAGCCCATGATAACAGTGTATGGCCATTCTCATCTGTAGTGTTGGGATTGACATCGCTCCTCTGCAACAGCACCTCAGCAACCTCTTTCCCACCATCGGCGGCATATAATAACGGCGTCCGGCCCCAGTGATCGGCTGTATCGGGGTTGATGTTGTTCTGCTCCAATAGCATCTTGACAATTTCACAGTGCCCACCCAGTGAAGCCCTTGCCAATGGTGTTTGGCCCGCGTTATCCGCTATGCCGGGGTCGAGTCCTACTTGTTCCAGCAAGATCCTCACATCCCTATCATGTCCTTTCCCCGCGGCCCATGCCAATGCCGTTCTACCATACAAGTCTGTTGCGTTGAGATCCCATTTCTTAATATCAAATAAAGAGGCCATGAGTTCCAAAATCCCGAGCAAGACTCCACCATGGAGCCCGGTGAATCCAATTGGGCTACCCGCAGTATCGAAGGGCCGCTGCCAACTATCCTCTTTCAATAGGAGGAGCTTGCAAGATATATGCATATAGAATCTATCGAGTAGTTTTAGTGCAAGTGGTATTGCTCTTTCGCTGATTTCCCTTCGAGCATGTGCTCCCCAGCGACAGGAAGCATATTCAAGAAAGGGAGTTGTTAGAGGGGGTGAAGAAAGAGTCGGCGAAAGGTCCCTAATGCACGCAGAGTTGAGGTAAGTTAAGCAGGCTTCCACAATTATCGAATGGGGTCCCCGGAAAAGCGTCGGATTCGCTAGGATATACTCCTGTAGAGTGAAATGTACGAGCCGGACAGTTGACGATGATGAATCGACTGTGACCAGTCCTAGTCCGCACCGCAAAATGGTCCGTATGTTGGGTTCGTTGTCCCTGTTGAGATCTTCCGACCCCACCTCCACCCCTAAAGCTTGACATAATTCGTCTGGTTGCAATGGCCGCTCTGCATGCGCTACCCACATGATGGCCTCCATTCCTAGTCGTGATCTGGCCTTCTCCTGCCCCTTGATCCTTTCGAAAGTGGCACTGTATACGTCTCCAACATCCTGACCTTTTGACATCTGCTTAAGCCTTTCCTTCCTTCGATGAATTGTTGGCTCTGCGAGAATCGACTCGATACTGAGCGAGACAAGAAGAAATCTGTGTATAATCACTCGTAAGTGGGGTGACTTTAACAGAACATGGAAATCTAGGGGGATCTAAATCTACATCTCGGATATTGTTTTCGGAATGATTTCCATTATATCGGCTCTGAGATTCTCATCCATGGCATCCGGTTCTGGGTCCCTGTCCAACTTCATCCTCAAAAATGACTTGGTGTCTTCCTCTGTTGGACTGATTGAGGTAGTATCCACATTGGGAAAGTACTTTTCAACCTCACTGGTGACGAAAGGCCTTCCAGTCAGGAATAACCGAATATTTGGCAATTCTCGGATAATCGGTTGCAGAGAGCGGAGAAGCCCATCCCGATGGGCTGCGAGACATTCATCCAACCCGTCAATACATATAACTACCCGTTTCCGTTGCCCAATCGCCCTCTTCAGCATATTGACAAGTTCTGCGACCTGTGGCCGTACCCCGCCGAAATGATCCTTCGCATCTTCAAAAGCTTTCCGTATATCCTCCGGGATGTTTCCTCTCCCCACCAACTGCTTGAGCATGGCTCCTAGCATGTTAGATGTAGTCTGTTCCTTCCTATCGAGGTAGTCACAATACAGCCCAGCGACCATTATATCCTGCCCACTTCCATAAAAGTGATCGATTACAAGTGAGCTAAAATCGCAAGTTGTTAGCGATCTAGGATCTCCCCCGCGATACCTTGTGTTACCTAAGATGAGTCTTCCCCACCCCCGGATCACCATGACAAAATAGCACAGAATGAGCGAATCCATCTTCTCCCGCGTTCCATCTCTGAAACTCGCTCGTTCGGAAAATCCATTCTCCCACACCCGCGAGTCGGCTCTCCCTTAAATGTTGATGTCTTTTTTGAGGCTCCAGTGATGATAACCACTGTAGGATTTGAGCCTTGTCATCGTTTATGGTTGTGTTGAAGTTGACATTGTTGACATTGTTGAAGCTGTTGGCGTTGAATGACCTAGTAATCGATCTATCCATACTACTCATATGCCAGCAGATTTGAGGGGAATGGTAATGTAATGGCTTTGGGTATCAAGGTTGTGGACAGTCTTTGGAGATTAGGAAAACATGTCGAGGAGTAAGGCTGCAGGATGTCACAAGCCGGCACCCCATCCAATCGTTTCATGCCACGGACTATCAAACCCCTCCATCAGCCTCCTTCAAATTTCCCCAGAAATAAGAAAAATCTGCTGCCGAAATGGTCTAACCGCACTCCCAATTTTACCAACCACCAAGCACCACAAGAGAACTTTTAATCATAGGCATTCAACCCGAACAAATTCAAGCACACTCACTACACCTTGGAACCCAATTGTTTTGTTTACCCACTCCTACCTTATCGGCATCCCCCATGCTGTGGTTGTCCTAACGCTCACCAATGATGCACAAGCGTGACAGGTGCTCAATCCGAAGTTACTCCAACGGAAGAGGCTTGCAAGGGATGGATCGCTTATCGAGGTTTACCATCCTCACATACCGGTTTACTCTATGATTTCTTTTAGCGCCGCCTCCCATCCTCAGGCTTTTTGGTTAGTCCTCTACCTTATTTACCCTTTCAATTCGCTATCTCGGAACATCTTTATAAGCGGCGACATCAGTCCAAAAAAATTTAGTTTAGCATGTTGAGAAAGCCAGTTATGAGATCTAACACAGCCAGAGGACTCGTGTCATACCGGAAGGCAGCAATCACACTCATAAGAAACGGGGTCTCACAATTCTGAGATTTGAGACCAGCGGGGTAGCGAATTGAAAGGGTAAATACCGTACTCGAATACTGTAAAAACTCGCTAGATCAACTGTCAGGGATCTCAATAGCACCACTTCGCCAAACACCAAGGCAGAGTAGGTTATCAAAATAACGAATACTCGCTCGTCTTTGCCAAGAACACGGTACCCCCACCAGCTGATATTTTGCTGGAGTTCTCACCAAATATTCGGCTCCCGGAGGTATCCTTGGTAAAGACGGGTGAGTACCAGTTAATGAGAGCCAACAAGCTCCGGCTCTCCAAGCTGTGGCTTGTCTGGGAAACACTGTTCCTTCTCGGAGTGCTTGGTCTTGAATTGCAACGCCGAGGGCCCGATTGCCCACGGTAAATCTACCGTGTTTTTATTATATCTGTAAAACGCACCGGGGAAGCATGGTTGCAACCTAGCCTAGAAAACTCCAACGGCCCGTTTACCTAGCCCCCTAGACTTGAAATTTTAGTGGTAAGAATACAATAGGCAGTGGAGTCTTAACCGGCCCTATTTACGGATAGGCGGCGTAACAGTATTTATCATACCTAAGTTTCCACCCTCTTTAATTCCTGTAGCTTGGCGGTCATACTGTGCCGCTACCTTGTATCATAGGTTCATTTGCAAATTCCACCTGAGGCTAAGTTAGACAGGATGCTGCTCTAGGGGAACATCGTAAAATTAGTACTTGCTCCGCAATATTAGAACAGCAAACTACCTTCCAGAACTCTTCTCTTGCTGGCTCAGTGCACGTCTGATGTGAAACGGTAACTCAATGAACTGAGCTTAATTACTAATACCGGTATTGCACTCTCAGTGTCTCCTATCTCCCTCTTTCATCCTCACAGAATTCCGCGCACAAAACCTAAAGTCCGGGGACAAAGGATTCATACAACCCACTGTTTTACACCAAATTTAACCAAAAATGGAAATTTTCAAACAGACAATTCCCAACGCGACTTCTATGAAAACACTTCAAATCCTTCCATCAGCTAGGGAATGACTATCTATTCGAACTTCTAGCGCTTGAAGTGTAAGGAACCAAAGCTGGCTTCAATTTTCACAATTGCATTACCTTGTCTGAAAATGACCTAGGTTTTTGTATCGGGATTCGTGCAAAAAAGCTCATGGCAACCGATACCGTACCCGACACTTAAACGACTTTTTTTCGCCTTCACTTTCCAATACCCAAGGATCGTGTAATATTCTTCATGATATCTACGGGTTTGCTAATGCATGGACGAATTTCCATACACATTGTGCAAAGAGAGAAGGTGGTGAAGATGGGCACTTTTGTTGTGAAAAGGACTTCGGACCAATAGTTTTGACCTAGTCATTCATGGTCACTCGGTTCTGGGTTGCAGGTTGAGGGCTGCAGCCCGTTCATATTTCTTTTTTTTTTCAGCCTAGCTGCACCGACCCAGTACGGTATCCCTTAGAGCCTGTTTGGTAGGAGCGGAAGGAGGTGCAACCGTTCCGTTGGGAAACAGTTTGATTTGGGGGAACGGTTGTTGTCAATTTTGGGCCGTTTTCCACGAGTCAACCATTCGTTGCTTTGGAGAAAACCTTTTATCACAAGTAAGAAGCACTCTTAGCTAATCAGTTTCATAGCCTACCGTATTATCTCGTCAAATTCGGTATCTCCGTACAGGGTTCTAATCTCCACACCATGAGGACACGCCCCTAATAAAGCCTAGTTATCAACAAAAAAGGAATAGGAGGATTGCGCCAACCCCCGCC